>Ga0207711_10001970_pt1 | contig 18621 bp, 30 predicted proteins | sample KBSS34metaG_FD_184401 | JGI IMG/M metagenome (GOLD analysis project Ga0207711, IMG submission 184401) | Switchgrass rhizosphere microbial communities from Kellogg Biological Station, Michigan, USA - KBS S3-4 metaG (SPAdes) (version 2) | ecosystem: Host-associated > Plants > Roots > Rhizosphere...
TCTGGAATAACTTGAAGAACCTCAGTATTCAGGATGTGCCAGAGCATTTCATGTCCACGTATCTCACACGCATCCGACAGAAGCTGCTGGCTGGTTCTCCCGGTGGCTAACTGTCGAAGGAGCGACGCGTTGTTGATACGCTCACTCCGATGATCGTCATGGGTTCTCACGTAGACATGTTGACTAAGAGTCTTCCCAATTCTCCCCCGGCTCATCGCTATTACTATCCCTCCACAACCCTAGCACCTTTCGCTTCAACCAAAGGTTCATGCCATGACGCCCACCCACACGTTTGTTGAACGGGCCGTGGTCGACAAGCTACGGAACGGTCCGTGTTTTCTCGATGACCTCATCCTCGCTCTTCCGTATTGCAGTTGGGCAGACATAGTCATGATCATTGATCGACTGTCGGAGGATGGACAGGTATTACTCTATGATGTCGGTGCCACCAGATTTCAGGTAGTTCCTTGTCCTCAATTTAAAGCGCCGAGTCTCCCGATCCCCAGAGAAAGCCGCCGGAATAACCCGTCAGCGAGTCTCATTTGGGATTCCTGTACCACCTCTGAAGTGGGCCCTACGCATGAGCAAAGACTCTAACAGAGAGGAACCCAAGAAAATGATAGTCGGGTCCATGCTCACGGGTATCTACTCTGCCCGATTCATGTCGCTCAAAGATCTTGTGGGAGCCGGAATTGCTGTCCTGGATGGAGCAACCTTGCATGGCGGGGGATTTGACTACCTCTATAAAGGGACATACCGGCTTGCCGACGACAATGCCGTTAGCGCAACCATTGACGTAGATAATTACAGCGGAACTCCAAACCCTGCGCTTGGCCTGCTTCGATCCTATCGCTTATCATTGAGCGGCACGGCGACTCCGCAAGGTCTTCTGTTGTCTGGGCAGGTGGACGGGCAAGTGAAACTTGTCGTTAGCCTTGAGTTGACAAAAATAAGCGATCTCATAGACAGGTATGCCGAATAACTGCGCGGCATAGCAGGGGCCGAATTCTGAGTTCTAAGAAGCCCCACAACAGAGTGAAGAACTCCTAGGTTGTCGTCATTCGATTCCCCCTAATCACTTCATTCTCGTTCTCTGACCCCATTGACCTTCATTTAGCGTACTCGCATCAGCGAGACCGCATGATTGTTGTGGTCGATTTTGGCTTCGATCCGGTCTCCTGATTGAATTTTTTCAGTCTGTACGCTCATCGCATCGGCGTGCAACCGCACCTCTCGCCCATCTTCGCTCTTCACAACATAATTCTCCCCGTCTACTCGTAGGACTTCCCCTTGTATGCCCCGAACTCCTTGCATGGAGGGACGCTCCCTTTCCCCATGGGCGGATTTTGCCTCTGGTTGGACCGGTTTGCCAGCGGGGAGACGGTTCTGAATCTGCAAATTATTATTCACCTTGCGCACGCCCTCCACTCGCCATGCGAGGCGCTCAGCATGAGCCCGCTGGGCCTCCGTTTCCACGATCCCACTCAGGTACACGATCCCACGTTCGGTATCTACATCGATGCGGGGGAAATTCGACACACGGTCCCTCGTTAATTCCGCCTGCACGGCGGTCGAAATCGAGGCGTCACTGACCGTCTGGTTGGCCGTTTTCCCAGTGGTCGACTGGCAGCCGGTCAGGACGACGAACAGGAGCAACCCAGAGCATAGGCCACCGAAACCTTTCGATGGGGAATACATAATGCCCTCCTTCATTGGACATCACTCTCAAACGCCGGCGAGTCATGCTAGCGCGCAACCAACGCTCGGTCGCTCTCCTCCGCTTGCTCATTTCATCCCCAGGGCTGACGCGGCTCTTTCCGCTGTTGGCAGGAGGTGAAGGAGCGATGAATCAAGTCCCGGTGCTTTCCTCATTTCCATGCAAGAAAGGGCAAAGAGCAGGGTCTCCATTCGGGGTCTCCATATTTCACTTTGCGTCTTTCGGCTCCTCTTCAGGCAGTGGGACCCCATAAAACTCATAGATGACGATTGTCTGGTCTCTGGTACTCAGGTCAGGCCACTGCTTTTTGTTGAAGCCAGGAGCCTGCTTGAGATCCTGCTTTGTCACGTCCAACAGGGCTTTTTTCCTATCGTCGCTGATCTTCAATGCCTCCCATGGAACGGCAAAATATTTGTCGTTGATCCCCAAGAAGCCTCCATAATCGAGGACAGCATAATCAACATCGCCATCTATGGGATTGATTACCAGATCTTTAATCGTACCGAGTTTTTTGCCATCCATTCCCTCGACCTTCATGCCGATCAGGTCACTTCCTTTGAGCACCCCGCTCCTGTCGCGAGCATAGGTGGTATCAAGTGTGCCAACCATCACAAAAATCATCGCAACAAGAATCATCAGAAACTGTCGCATAGCGCCCCTCCCAAATCATGAATGTCGGATCTTCACCGTGGATCCACTTTATGGGTCAACGAGAGTCTGTGAAGCTAGGGGGTCGCCTAGTTTAGCTGGGTGTGGAACGAATGATCTCAATGATCTCATCCAGGTTCTGCGTCGAGTCGAGAGTTATCCCTTTTGTGGAGACACCCTCCCCAAGTGGAACAATTGCGCCGTGGAAGACAAGTTGTCCGTTGGAAAACCTGTTGGACCCATCGAGATAATCAGCTATCTCCGCGTAAGGGCGATAGATATCGCACATGGCTTGCTCATTGCACAGTTCCCTCACCATGACCACGATTCTCCTCATCGACGACAATGAAAAAGATCGGACGTACTATGCGGAATGACTCACGTGATCATGCCCACCCGGCTTTCAAAACCTGGCCTGGCTCAACTGGCAAAGAGGATTGGTGCGCAAGCCTTCTTCGTCAAACGATTGACGTCGGGGGACGAATTGGCTCTGGCCATCTAGACGGCGATTGCCACAGCCGTGCCCGCACAGAAAAGTGTCGCCGGGTGATCATGGATCTTGGATCGATGAAACAGAGAACTGAGAGCGGCATCATCTAACCATGGGGAGGTGAACATGAACCGAGCCACGTTCAAAATCATGGACGAGATGTATGAACGACAGGGTCTGTTTGGTATGACAGCAATCGAATCCGACGTGGAGTATGAAGTACTCACGATGGATGAAGAGGAACCCCTTGAGTGGCTAGGAGAATCGGGAAGATGAGGTCCGTTTGCGCCATTCTGCCTCGTCGGTAGACTGAATGCACAGAATTCATTGTGAATGTCAGCAAGAAGCATTCGACATGAATCATGTTTTTCTACATCAATTCAACAAATGGAGGTGTCACATGAAACCATCCATGCTGATCGGAATGGCCGTGTCAGTCCTGCTGAGCTGGCCCCTGCTCTCAGCGGCTCAAGAAGCAGCGATAACGGGAGAGCAGTCGGTGAATTTTCCGTTAAGCTTTAAATGTTCGGCCAATTCGCCTTGCAGGAACATCACGGGAGAAATCACCCGGATCGAGGAATCCTATTGGATTACCACGCCGGATGGCAAGGAAACTCACTTGAAAGTGACGCAGGATACCAAAATGGAGCAGTTGCCCAAAGTCGGTGATAGCATTGCCGCGCAATTGACCTCAACCGGAGATGCGAATGCGATTGTAACACTCGAGGAACTGCCAAAACCCAAGGATCTGAGACTTCCGGCCCATTCTCAGAAAGAAGTGCGAGAGACTATGTCCAATGAATCATTGCAAAGAGAAGTAGAGACCACTTCAGACGGGAGCAAATGAACCCCGATTCCACGCTCAGGCGCTGATGGCTTGATGGCGGCTCTTCCTAGGTGCATCACGATCGTGTCTGGTCAAGGAAGGGCCATCCATCAACCGATGGGTTTCCGCAAAAAGCATCCGAGCGCACAGAATTTGGAGCTAGAGGGTTACCACGTGTCATGAGGCGGGTCTGAACAAGACAGTAACCATTACTAAGTTGGGTCTAGAACGAATTCAATCCGACCTGTACCGCTAGCTGGACAATCTCTCAGCCCTTGCGGCGCAGTTCACCGTTCACAGCGGGAGTTTCGGCTTCTAGTGCTTGTAATTCTCCTTGCGGTCGTGGGCTTCTCGTGTCATGAACCGCCCAATCACCACTGTGCCAATAATACCTACGGCGAGTGGTGAGACCACGACTACAAGTAGAAAGACGTCCGGGGTGCTCATGCTCGTGCAGGCTACTTCCTACTGGTTGGTAAACACACTGGAGAAAACCCCAGATGTCGGTATGACAATGTGGCCCAACCTAGTACAAAGACCCCCCCTAACTAGCACTCTACCTAGTATTCAGTTCGAGAACTCCTGCGGTTCAATCTTAATAGGCCTCTTTCACAGAGTCACATATTGGCGGTGGGAATTGGACACGTACCGCTAATCAAGGAGAACCATGAGCCATCGTTGGCTGATTGGGGCAATCTGTCTCCTTTCGGGCTGTGCGATGACCGTGGGAGAATTGCGTCAGGCTCCCCCGAATGAAGTCCGGTCCTTTCCGGTGAACACGCCCGCATTGCCCTATTGTGTCTCTCACGCCATCGAACTACAGGGCTATACCACAGCCTTGATGCACCCGAATCGAGGCGACTTCATCGTCACGGCGACACACAGGGTCGATGCGATCACCAGGCGCCAGACAGCCGTGGTCGACGTGCAGTTCTTCGCGCACGATCAGGCTACGACGGTCGAACTCCGGAACGGCATGTATGGTGGCCAGGTGAGCCGCTATATGTGGCCGATTGTGGAGGTGTGTGCGAGGATCGCGAAAGAGCGTCTTGACCTCCTCGAGCAGCAGAGCCTCAATGAACCCTCTTGAACGCTGGCGCACCAATGTTCTTGATGACCGGAGGCACTTTAGGTCGCCTACTGTTTTGAGGCGTGTTCCGCTCCCCAGTGATGCATTGCGTCGATAACGGGTTTCAATGTCAAGCCAAGAGCGGTGATTTGATATTCCACCTTCGGCGGTACTTCAGGATACACCGTCCGCTTGAGGAGGCCACTTTTCTCCATATCGCGCAGCTGGTGAGTGAGTACTTTCTGCGTAATCCCGGGAACAGCCCGCTGGAGGTCGGAGAACCGTTGTACTCCTTTGAAGAGATACCATAAGAGCACAATCTTCCAACGGCCGCCAATCAGGTCTGCTGTGAACTCAGCAGGACAGGCGAGGTGCTTCGCGTTGGAATTCCATTCCGCCATGAAGTATCCAATCGGTGCCTAGCGTACCACACGGTGCGCTCTTGTTTTCGCCAACCCCCGCCTTATACAGAAAGCGGTGAGTAAAACAAAGGGAAATTTGGCGAGGAGAAAGGAGTTACCGTCATGACCATCCAGCGAAATAATGCCGTTGAGGTCCGTCGCAAGGAAGACCGCTTTCAGACATACGCAGGGTGGCTCCAGTCCCGACACAGCTTCAGCTTTGCGAATCATTATGATCCGACGAATACCCACCACGGGTTATTGCTGGTCCACAATGATGATCTCGTACGACCGAACACGGGGTTTCGGACGCATCCTCATCAGGACATGGAGATCGTGACATGGGTATTAGACGGCGAACTGGAACATAAAGACTCGGAAGGTAATCATGGGATCATTTACCCGGGGCTCGCACAACGCATGAGCGCAGGCACTGGCATCTGGCACTCCGAAATGAATCCCAAAAGCGATAAACCGGTCCATTTCATCCAGATGTGGGTGCCACCGGACACGGAGCGGATTACGCCTGGTTATGAACAGTTGGATATTAACGGCCAACTGAACAAAGGCGGGTTGGTCCCGATCGCATCAGGCCGCGGACATAATACCGCCATCTCGATTAGACAGAAGGGCGCTGTTCTCTGGGGTGGGAGGCTGAGTTCCGGCGAAACGGTAACGGTCCCTGATGCGCCATACGTTCATGTGTTTGTGGCAAAAGGAGCGGCGCGACTTCAAGAGGCCGGTATGCTGGATGAGGGTGATGAAGCAAGGCTCACTGGAGCGGGTTCTCGGTCGCTGATCGCTGAGAGCAATGGGGCAGAGATCTTGATTTGGGAAACCGATCGAGCTGTGGACCGATGACATTTGAGGGCCGTAAATAGGCGGCCACTCAGAATGCGAACGAGTGGCCGCCTTTATGTACTACCCCGAAGCCTTTCGATGCGACCGCAAAACTTCCAAGTGACCTGGTTCTTCTTTGTAATCAAAGCAGTAAATTCAGATCCCATATCTGAATCTCGGCCCTCACCATTTTGCGGGTGAGACGCCAGTGGCCGATATTCAGCATAAATCATCATGGATCTTCAACCTTGAGGATCTTCACTTGCACAACTACCTGCTTCCCCGCCAGCGGATGATTGTAATCCAACACGGCTCTCGTATCTGACACTTCGGCTACAGTGGCCAGTTCCCCATTGGCATTCTCTAGGAGATCTCCCTCTTTCGCTTCGGCTGGCAATACGCTTTTGGGAACCTTCACTATTTTCGTGTCATCATGAGGACCAAAGACTTCTTCTGGCAGCTCGACCTGCTTTTCTTCCCCCTGCTTCATTCCAGTGACTTCGTGCTCCAGCGCAGGAAGGATCTGATGCCGGCCCTGAATAAACTCGCGCACATACCCCTGGCCGATCCCAGTGAAGGCAGGAGCAATGAACACATATTGAACGGTGACTTTCGAGCCGTCGACGATCCGGGGGTCCATAGTTCCTGGAGTTTGAGCACCTGCGGGGGGACGATTTTGAATTTGCAAATTATTCTTTACCGTGCGCACGCCTTCCACGCGCCAGGCGAGGCGCTCAGCCTGAGCCCGCTGTGCCTCGGTTTCCACGATCCCACTTAAGTACACGATCCCACGTTCGGTATCCACATCAATGCGAGGAAAATTCGATACACGGTCCCTCGTTAATTCCGCCTGCACGGCGGTCGAAATTGATGCATCACTCACCGTCTGATCGGCCGTTTTCCCGGTGGTCGACTGGCAAGCCGTAAAGATAAGCATGCACACGACAGAGCACAGGACACCTAAACCCCTTGATCGTGAATACATGATGCCCTCCTTCCCTGGATCTGCGTTCAATTCTGAGCTCGCCTGAAATGAACGAAACTAGGTGTGTGCCTAGGTGAATAGTATTTTGTATAAAGGCAAAGATGATTTAGAGAAAGGAGCGAACGCGTTAAGAAACTTTTCTCGATTACAAATACGATCTCTAAGCAGTCTGCTCGACAAAGATGTGAACCGCTGCGGCGGATATCTGGATGATGATGGGGGGCGTGCTACTCGCTACTCCAACTATCTGACCAAAGCGTATTCTCATGAGGCCTCTATAAAATGGGAGCATTGCAATGGAGGAAAAGATAGAGCTTGAGGTTAAGACAACAACAGACGGAGAGATTGAGATTATTCAGGGAGATCACCTTCTAGAGTCCCATGTTATTCGCATCACTCCCGATCAAGTGGAAATCCTGATTGAATGGCTGAAAGCGGCCAGAATCGAGTTGCAGTGTTACGAAATAGGACAACGGGAATTTAAACCGTTGAAGCGGTCCGTTCTTCAGAGTCTCAAGGAACATGGCCCTCACAGCTATGACGCGCTGTATGCCGAGTTCAGCACCGATAGCAGTACAGCAACGGTTCAACTCGTACTACAGGAGCTACTTGAATGGAACTACATTCGACTCAAGGCGGAAGACAAGACGATGATAGAGATAACAGAACATGGTCTCACACTATTGGAGAAGGGCACCGATTGGTGATTTAGGGCTTTTAAGCTTGAATTAATCGGGGGTTTTCTCCGCACCTTCTCAGCGAGAAGGAAATTGGTTTTTACCTTATTTCTTGATGGTTACCTTCGTAACACCCACCCTCGAAACGTACACATGTGTGGCGATAGACGCAGTAAATCTACGACCGGAGTCTGGGTCAGCCTCGTAATCATACTCAGCGCAAATGTGATATTCGCCTGCTGTTAACGGTCCACTTCTAAAGATTCCATTGGCATCTGTCGTGACAGTTTGTGATTTAGTCTCAGAGGTAATCTTGCATTCAGGAACTCCTGGCTTATCTTGGACAATACTGAGATCTAGGTTGGCAAGTGGAGCCACCCCATCTGAGAAGACCCGAAGCGCCCGACCCTGAATTTCTCCGCCCCAAGCCAAGTAGGTGTTTCCACCCGTGAATCCAGCTAAAATAAATAGGATAAATAACGGGTATCGCATGAATTCACCTTTAGTAGCCCTGAACCGACCTGTCACTGTGACACCGACATTTTCCCATAACTAGACCACCAAGTGGTACTGGTACATGGCAGGACCCATGTAGACTACGCTTGTATTCGAGATTGCTATTAATGCCACCTCACTCCAGCTAAGTCGAATTTTCCTGAGTGGGCTTGAAGGATCGCTTCCTAACCAGCTTATCGGGCATCTAGGCCGCCCACGAAGCCCCTCGAATCTTTACACGGAGCTGGAGGGTAACGACGGTGGGATCCCCTGCCCTCTACCGCTATCCTTCCGATTTAGTTGAAGATTGATCGCGGATCTCCGTGGGACCAAAAAGAAACATATTTGTCGCATATTAACCACTGCTCCTTTTAATGACCCCCCTCCTCCAGCAGTCTTTGCTTTGCTCTGGATGATCCTCCTCAATACGCATCCGTATTATTCCCTCCGCGCACACACCAAACGTTGTGGCTGTCGGTCGTTTTAATGTCATGCACCATGCCCATAATGAAACCAACGTTCCACGCGAGAGACGGCTTGCCTGCGAATAACGTTGCTGACCAATAGTGGGCCGGTTGGACGTTGGTAAAGGGATGACCGGCCGGCAGGGTGGGCCCTGGTGATACGGAAGGATCAACCAGGCTCGCCAGTTCATGCACAGACGGGAGCCGCCAGCCTTTGCGTCCGCCGGTGGTGAGCTTCGTGCAGTGGAATCGTGCACTGGACCAATTCTGTGTCTTCATCTCCGGAGATTGTTCCCACACGAGTCCCGTCTCATTGTCCCGCACAGCTGCACCGCCAAAGTCCGTCAGAACGGTAAAGCGTAAGGTGTTCGGCAGTTTTTTATCCCAATTCTTGGTGACGCCTGCATTAGGGTCTTCCTCCACTTGCGGAGCGGGGGCAGCGAGTGTAGTCCGAAGCCCATAACCCATAAGGCAGTATCCTCCGACCAGCGCAACGATCCCGACCCTCTTGATCCATGTGCTTATCACGATGTCCTCCCTTGTGATGAGATATCGCAAATAAGAAGCAAGGGTGCTCTGGACATCAGAGATTGTCAACACTGCTCGTATCAAGATAGCCAGACTATGGACAAATAGCATTCCTTTTATATTCTTGTCATAGCGGCCTGGCCTGGCGACCCCGGTCGCAGAACCTCACCATGAGTATGCTGGGAGGAGATCATGACTAAAGTGCTTGTGATCGATGATGAAGAGGGAATCCGGGATATTCTCGACACAATCCTCCGCCGAAAGGGCTATGACGTGGTGCTCGCTGATGCACCACCTGGGTGATGCCTTGAAACGTGTCCTCACCACTCCCACTAAGACTTAGCCACTCGCGCAAGCGTTTCCACAGAATCCTGTGACTATTCAAATTAGATGCTGAGAGGAATGGCTTTTGCGTTCATCGTTACACGATTTAGGAAATGGGAGAGTGAGTGACGTATGAACCCCATGCAAAAAGTGTTGCGCGTGCTCTGTGTCAACCGTTATCTGATGACAGATTGTGGTAAGATACACCCGGGGTGCATCTCATGGCCTCGCCCTCATGGATCGTCTGCTTCTGCTTTGCCAGCTTGGTTACCCCGGCGTTTGCCAGCAATGAGATCTATCGCTATACGGATGACTCCGGCACACTGAACTTCACCACTGAACTGTATCAAATCCCCAAGAAATACCGCGATCAAGCCGACCTCTTGAAGTTGGGAGTCTCACCGCCCGTTTCGACGCCCCCTCTACAACCAATGGTTCGCGTCGTGAGATCCGCCGGTGAATATCGTATGAGTGACCACGATACGCGGATGGATGCCACTCGGCTCGCCATTGATTACGCAAAACGGCAAGCCCTCGAGGAAGTTGCGATTTATCTGGAAGGTACCACTGAGGTCAAAAATCTGGACGTCACGCGCGATGAAATCCGGGCGTACACTGCGGGTATCGTGACGGTGCTCGATCAGCAGATCAGCACGCGCCTCGAAGACGGCGAGATCGTCATTCATGTTGATCTCACGGCACAAGCCGATGAACATGAAGTCATTGAAGCCATTGCCTCGCTCCGCGACAATGAACTTGCAAAACAGGAACTCATTTCGCTTCGAATCAAAGCCGATCAACTTCGTCAACAGCTCGATACCACCAATCAAGCCTTGGCGACGGCCAATACGTCAGAGCGAGTACAAGCCCTGACGATCCAGAGGCAACACCTGCTCAATCGTATTCAAGCCGAGACCGAAACGACCGTTCCATCATCTTTGGCCCGTTTGAGGCGATTCTTGTCCGGCCCCATACGCTGACCAACATCTTCGGACTTACTTGTTCAAAGTGATCCCATGAGAGCGCGCTAGGCAAGGCGCAAGTGGGCTAATGAAGCAAAGCCATTTCCTCCACTTATGTCCGGATTGATATTTAACTCGAGCACCGTGACGGCCGGGAGTTCAACATGATGGTCTTCCGTCTCGCTGGTTGCCCCTTGAGGACTGAAATTCCACTGCTGTCGCACGATTTCCCGGAAGGACTTTCCGCTATCCGACGACCATCGCAAGACGTACTCCTGCGTACGTTCAGTTCCGGGCTCCAAGAAATTCATCCAGATCCGTCGCAGTCGTTGCGGATGGTTGAAGAGAATCCGGATCGTCTGCTTTCCTGACTCTGCGGCGCGCCATCCTGAACCCTGGCCCGGAAGTAACGCAGACTCAACGGGATGGGTGGCATCCTCCGACGTCACCTCCACGTCCGCGAGCCCCTCCAAGTTCAACCAATCCAGGTCAGGAGAAGCGCTCTGCTTCTGTAGGATGGCGATGATTCGCTTGCGCATCGGGCTACCTCCTGATTTCAAGCTGGGTCCCATTATCCATCACCGATAATTATGCGCCGGTCCACCCAGATTCTTTGACAGAATCGTTATGCATCTAGGAAGATATCCGCCAGTTCCTGCTTCGTGATATGCATCCTGGGATAGATGACACGTTGCGGATGCGGATGCTGATGCCGCCACCGACTGCCTTATGGTCATCAGGCACCCTTGCCGATGGTGCTTTTATCCTCTTCGCCCCTAGCACATTCTTAATTTACGCCTACCACTTTGACGTCAAACAGTAGAGTCTTGCCGGCGAGAGGATGGTTCAGGTCCAATACTACTGTGTCGTCTTTGATCTCTTTGACAACTGGTTCAATGGTCTTGCCGCTGGCATCCTTCCCTTGCAATTGCATGCCTACCTTGACATGTTCAGGAACGATTGTCTTCGGGACCTCCCGAAATTTGCTCAAATCTTTAGACCCGTAACCTTCCTCTGGTGGCACGACCACATGCTTGGCCTCTCCGACCGTCATACCCTCCACTGCATTTTCAAGACCTCGAATGATCTGATTAGCGCCTTGGGTGTATGTCAACGGGGCTTTCCCCACATTGGTCTCGACGACTCGGTTGTCGTCAAACTTGATAGTGTATTCCAGAGAAATCATTTTGCCGTTTGAGACAGTTTCAGTCATCAGTGAACCTCCCTCGCATGTTATGGCAAAGAAACGACCCGACGCTTCCCTGTGTGTTGTCTCGTCACCTACCAATGTGGAGACTTTGAGGGCCAGGCCACGGTCTGGGCAACCGCCAGTTATGGTCGTATTACCTCCTTATCTGGATTCTCAATCTTCACGATCTCCAGCGTGACGTTTAGCGGTTTCCCAGCCAGGGGATGATTGAGATCAAGCACAGCCTTCTCCGGCAGGATACTCACGACCCTGGCAGTTTTACTGGCGTTATCATCTTTAACTTCTATCAATTCACCTTCCCGGGCATCATACGGCAATTGTTCTGCCGGGATACTCTGAAGTTTTGTCTCATCGTAGGGCCCAAAACCTTCTTCCGCCGACAGCGAAAAGGTTGTGACCTCTCCCGGGCGCATGCCGGCGACCCGCTGCTCGAGTCCAAATGGCATACTATGCTGACCTTGGATGAATTGCTCGGTATTGCTATATGTCGTGGTGAGGTTATCCTGCGGCGTGATGTGAACCTGTGCCGTTACCATCGCACCGTCTTGCACGGCCTCACCACTCGTCTGCATGAGAACCTGAACAACAAGATACCCGTACCCCAGAAGAACGACTAAACAGATCGCAATGACTATGCTTCCTAGAGTGCGCATTCGGCGATCCTCCTATTGTCTCATATGGCTTTAGCAGCAATTACTTGCTGCCCCTTACTATGGACCTCCAGCACTAGAGTGAATACTAGAAATGACCCGAGCTTCAAAGGCTGCCTACAGCAAAGGATTATTAACCAAAGCGGGATTAAGCCATATAACAAGAGAAGTACTGCGAGGGGGCGTCGTCTCCGTCCTAGACGGCCATACCATTGAGGTGCTGAAGTATGCGCCGCTCGATGAACGGGAAAAAGCACAAGGCGGAGGGGACCGATCTATCTATGGTGACTCGGGTTTTCCCTCGTGGGCTTACCTTCATGGCTCAAGAGGGTAAGGTCACGCCGTTCATGTCGGAAGTTCTGACGGATATTTCCGCCAAGGAAGGCTTGATGATCACAGTCGAGTATGCGCCCGGCGGGTCAAGCCCGATCCATCGTCACAATGCACATGCTTTTGTCTACGTGCTGGAGGGCTCCATCGTGATGCAGGTAAAGAGCGGAAAAGAAGCCACTCGAAGGGTCACATTCAGTGGGACTTGTTATGATCGTTCTATCAAGTCGAAATTCAAGCGCAACCCTGCGCCGGTTGGCGATCGTTGCAAATTGGCTCCTATCATAGAATTAATCAGAATCTATGAACTACCGCCGATTCACGGCTGCTCTAGGGCACTGTAATGATTGGCTTCCCTGAAGGGGTCTTGGGTATGCCCACAGTTTCCACATCGCCAGCTCCTGATCCAGATGATTCCCTCGACCCTCTTTGGGTCAGAGAACTGCTCTTCCATCATTTGGGCCTCACAATGAGGGCATTGCATGATCGGTTCTCCTTTTGCTGAGGTCAGCCTCCTGATAAAGACAGCGTAACCCAAGAAAATGGGGCCTGACCATTCCCAGGAGGTAGGGTGTAGAGACCCTATAAGTAATGGTGACCTCGACTAGAAGACGTGCAGGGATTGGGGAGGGTCGAAGCTTGCCTGGACCTTCGGCTTATTCGGCCATGTCACTTGGTACAACAAGCGGTGGCTCGAGTACACCGGCCTGACGTTCCAAGATATGAAAGGCTGAGGGGAATATTTCTCGTGGGTGATGCGCAGTACAAATACTCTTTTGTTCGATTCTTGGGGGGGGATCTCTCAAGTTGGCTGGATAAAGCGAACCGACGTCCGATGGATTCCCTGTTTCGTTATTGTGATACGATGGAATGGCACCATCGGATCGTCGGTGCGGGCCCTCCTTTGGAGAGCATAGTCCTCATGGACAGATGATCCTTATTGAGGCTGTACTTTTCCAAGGAGCACATTCGCGAGCAGATTCGCTTGCCTCATATGTGTGGCATACAGCGCCTGCATCTTCCTCGCATCGGCCTCTTTTTTTTGCGCAGCCATCGTCAACGCTTCCCGCCGAAACCCCTTGGTATCTTCATACTGACCTATCTTTGATGCTGCGGTCCTGAATTCGATGGCTTCGGCCTCCAACGCTTGCTCCTTGTTCTGATAGAGCCTGGCTGCCACGAGATGATCGTCCTCAGTGCCTGTCGCCGCCAGTGTCTCCTCTGAGGGTGCGGCCATCACCCCACTATGCCCCGTGAGACTGAGCAATCCTACCAGCGGCAACAGTGCCAATCCCCCGACTATGCGTTTCTTGAACCTCATCGCTCGACCTCCTTCTTCGGGTCTATGACAGCCCGTTAACCGATGTCTGCTCCTACGCTCCACCTCCTTCACTCATACTCCAGTGCCCACTGGTCTCCTCAGTGTTTAGCCAACCGGGTTTCCTTATTGTTGATATCGTGAATGGCCAGGACGTGTTTCGCGCGATCCACTTTCGCCTCAATCCAATCTCCTGGCTCAAATACGTGGCCGGTTCTCATTGCGGCGATTGGCAACTCCACCTCCTGCCCATTAAATCGCTCAACGACAAGCGTATCGCCCTCAACGCGCAGCACCTCACCCTTGATGGTTTCGATGCCCTGCTGGGCTTCTTGGCTGCACCCCACGAGATTCGGAAGACTCCCTTTTCGACTGGCACAAGGATCAAGGCGAAATGCCTGTGATACATCGGCCAGACCGAGGCACAGCACGACACCGCAGGAGAGAACACCGATGATTTTTGGAAGGGATACCATGACAACCTCCTTGGCTAATGGTTTGAAGTTCGAAACCCGTGTCTTGACCTTACACAACGGGTACAGGAATGAGTATCAGGGGATTTCTGGGAGTTCCGGAAAAAATACCTGAGGCAGGTCTATGGAAAAGAGCGGATAGTCAGGAGAACGCGCGGCGAATAAGGGAGGTTTTGCGACCATTCATGAAGGATCCTTCATGATCCCTTCATTAATCAGTCATGTGCCCCCACCTTCGTAGAATAGCGGTTCTCTTATAAAATGCCTACCCTGGCCGATATGATGACCGCCTATGCCTCCGTGACTAATAATACCTCACGGGTGAAGCGATGAAGTACACAGACTCAACAAGCTCTCACGTGTGGGAACTTGTCGCGTTGTTTGCGGTGTTTGAACGGGGGGGAATTTGTACCAAGCAAGACCTCTATGACCTCATCCATGAGGTGCGTCAAGCCAATATCCGCGCATGCCCTTCTGAATCACTCTTTCCTACGCCCTACATATTGACGGACAGCAGGCGGCCAATCATCGAAGACATTTTGGAAATGCTCCACAAGAATGGATTAACCTCTCTCGACTCGACGCAGATGTTAGAACGAGTACAGCACACCATCGAAATAAGTGAAAGCATCGTGCAGATGTTACTGCTCTAGTTGATCTGACCAATGCCCGCGCCTTCCCTCGTCTTGTCCACATGTTGTCGAGGAATATTGGCGCAACGTCAATCCTCTCTTTGTCTCTCTTAACATTTGCCCTCTACTGTGTGTCGCAAAAATACACCTTTCCTGGCTGTCACTGACAACATAGTATTAAATAGGCGCATAAAAGGAAACTTGCCGAAATGAGCGGAACATTTGAATTTCGCACTCACAGCCGCATAGCCATCACCTGTTTCGTGGACTACGTGGGCGAAGGCTTGATTGGAACGGGTGTGACTCAAGATTTCTCAGTCGATGGCTGGCGTATAAGGGCCTTTAAATCTCAGCCTATCAAGGTCGGCATGAGCTTCGCTCTACGAGTGAATTTACCGAACCAGGACATCCCTATAGAAATTGAGACGGCAACAGTGCAATGGGTGAATAAACGCGAGTTTGGCGTGCATGTTGTAGGTATGAACTCCGAGGCCGAAGCCCGCATCATGCAATTCATTGAATCCGTGGCTAGTCTGCAGGAAGCTATCTAATGAGTTAGAGAAACACTCTCGGAAGCTAGACTTGTTGCTATCCCCTCTCAATGACTGCGCTCAACAGCTCGGTCAAAAGATAGCTTTTAAGATGTTGCGCGCCTGGGCCACGGGTGCTCTTGTCTTTATTTAGCCGGACGGCTATCGTGCGAGCCACCGACTAGGAGGTGGCCGATGCGCATGAGAGTGCTTCTTCTACTGGGCCTGACGCTGTGTTGGCCGACTGTTGGATTCACCTTTACCGCCGACAAACGTGACACGCTGCGAGGACTCAGAGAGATCTCCGTGCTTGTTGAGTATCTTCCTGACGATGTTGAACGAGAAGGGTTAAGCCAAGAGCAGGTCAAACGCGGCATCGAAGGGCGACTTCGACAGGCAGGCCTGCGCGTCCTGACAATCTCGGAGATCGCGAAGTCACCCGGAGCCCCATATCTCTATGTTGCCGTATACCCGGTCACAGGTCCATCAGTGAATGTCAACGCATATGCCATCGGTCTCACATTGAAACAACTTGTCCAACTCTCACGGAATCCAAACACAGAATTCTTTGCAACCACGTGGGACGGTCCTGCACATCTTAGTTCGCTTCTTGTCCCCAGAGTTCTTGACATCCGCAGCGCTATCACCGACGCTGTTGAACGGTTCATCATTGACTATTTAGAGATGAACCCCAAGTAGAAGGGGTTGACACGGCGAGGTCTTCATCTCCCACCCAGTTTACCCCGCATTTCCTTGATCATATCCTCCAGGTCAGCTTCGGCGCGGTTCCGTTCAGTTATGAGTCGGTCCAGATTGTATGGTCGAGGCGAAGTCACGGCCTGCGCAGCGGGCTGAGGGGAATGAGATGGAGAGGGGAGGGGGACAGAACGACCAGCTGATTTGTCCAGTGCCGAGCTGTCGGAATGAGCCAGCACCTCCTGAATCAAAACACTCTGATCACGCATCCACCGCTTGGCCACATTGGACTTGAGAGAGAAGCTGATACTGGTAATCGGCAGCCCGTCAGGCGCGACGCGGGCTATTGCCGTATTAACCCCGATCATGTAGCCGTTGGTATCCAGCAACGGTCCGCCGGAGTCGCCTCGGTTCAGTCCCGTTTCTGTTTGAAAAACAGACTTGCCCTTCGTGGCGTTAAAGTTCTCGAACTCCGCGCTGATGGTTCCGGTCGTCAAGGTCCAGAGCCCGCCCTGTTCCGGGTGCCCGATTGCCACAACGCGATCGCCGATCTCGGCCCTATCGGAGTTCTCCAGTTCGAGAACCGGAAACGGTCCGGGGGCCCCATCGAACTTGAGTAGCGCTAGGTCCAGCGTCTGTGAAAAGGCCACCACACGAGCCTTGTCTCCCCGCGACAAATCTATCTTCTGATCGCCGGTCACACGGTCTGGCTTAAGATAGATTGTCAAGCGGGGATAGGGCTTTCCTGTTCGCTCCTCAATCACGACATGAGCGTTCGTCAATACGAGGCCGTCCCGTTGGATAATGGAGCCAGTGCCGCCGCTGCCCCGTTGGCCACTGTTGGAATACCCTATGATCATCACGACGGCTGGCGAGCTGCGCTCATAGATCTCACGTGGCGTAAGATCTCCCGCCAGAGCGGCTCCAGGCCACAATCCCATGACTGTCGCTATTCCGAGTAGCAGGAGTCTTTCCATATTGCCTTCATCTCTAACCGGGCCTTAGCTCGGTTGAATTATCAATCATACCCCTCGCCGCTTCCGCCGGCAAGACTTCGGCCCGTGTTGTGGGGCGGGGGAAAAGACACTTCCACTGAGGCGGCGAGGAGATAGGTAGTGCCAACCCTTCCAGATTCCAGCCAGCTTCAGCGGTGAGACCATGTCACACAACCTTGATCGAGTTTCTATCTGTCTGTAATGCACAACTGCCAGGCTTGATGCAAAATGGTTTGCAGCATAAGAGGTTCACAATGGATTGGGAATACAAAGCGAAGCGGTTGCTCGGTAGTCGGACTATCCATGTCGAAGGGGATGGACCATTTGCCGTCGTCACGCCCTGCGGAAAGCGTGCATTCTCTCTGTGGGTCACAAGAGCAGAAGCGGAGCGAGCTATAAACGGTATCTTGTCCTGTGGAGGCGATTGTCTTGGTGTTGCCTCTCATTACATTGTTGATCTCGGAGAGCGCACAAAAGTCCATTCCTCGGCAGCGTGATACAAGTAGGAACAGCCAGTTGTGAGGCAGGCCTTGGTCGGTGAAGCCCTCGTTCTCCATATGATGAACAAGGAAAAGAATTGCCCGAAGTGTAAAAAGTACTACTGGATCCATCAACTGAGTCTGGATCATGACTGCAGAATGCGCCGGACTGTCTTGTTCAATGAGATATGAAAGGGGTCGGTGAGCTGAAGTTGTCCGATAGGAGTTGAATAAAGGTGTCCACCAGAACTCTCACCGCCGGGCAGATGGACAGGGGTTCAGCTACAGCGACGCAGCCACTGACGGTATTCTTATCTTGTAACTTCTTCTAATGTTCGACCTACTATGTTCATTGCTTCGTGAAGTCGTGCTTTCATATATGGATCGTGCCGCACGAGATCATCGGCTTCCCTTAGTTGGTCGAGCGCTGCTCAATCTGCGCACTCGTCAAGACAGGCGTACTCATGTGCATGGGCCTCCAGGATGGAAACATCTACATCCCTCGCACACAAACGTAACATAACTGGATTCTTGGAGAGGGGCCTGTAACCGAGAATTAACATTAAAGTTTTTCCTCAGACTCTGACTTCACTTAGGTGGGCGAAAACCTATGCAAGGGCCTGAAGCCCGTCGACGCCGTGCATCAATGGGGAGCGGAACACGCCTCAAAACAGTACATGATCTCGAGTGACTTGCTCATGAAGACTCATTCCCGTCGGTCGGTTACAAGTAGCATCGGACTCGCGGTCATCAATGCACGGCGTGCCTCTGTATTCGTGAATAACCGGGTTGATCGAGAGATGGTACGGGGCCTAGCGGCCATGGGTTCACCGCAAAGACTACAGGCATAGCGGCCTGTCGAATGCCCTCGTTCATTCCATT
>Ga0207711_10001973_pt1 | contig 18605 bp, 18 predicted proteins | sample KBSS34metaG_FD_184401 | JGI IMG/M metagenome (GOLD analysis project Ga0207711, IMG submission 184401) | Switchgrass rhizosphere microbial communities from Kellogg Biological Station, Michigan, USA - KBS S3-4 metaG (SPAdes) (version 2) | ecosystem: Host-associated > Plants > Roots > Rhizosphere...
GGGGTCCAGAGAGAGAAGCTCGGGACGGGACCAGGAGATGGCCGAACTGTACAGGGTGAAAAGCGACGCAGCTTTCTCGTTGAGCGACTGGAAGTGGCTGTTGCCCTTGTCCTCGTCGGCCTTGAGATGGCTGTAGGTGTAGAGACGTTCGACGATCAGACCGGCTTCATCGCGCAGGGTGAGGAAAGCCAGGATCTGTTTGCCGGAACGCTTGAGCTTGCCGCGGAATTCTGGCAGGCGCTTGAGCAGCTCGCGAACGCGGTTTTCATCGGCGTTCCAAGCGGCTTCTGAAGAATAAACGGGGGTGAGATCCCATGTCAGTTCGGTCTGAACTTGACTGCGGAGGGGGATCTCGGTGACATTGTTTTTATTGTCAGCGGTATTCAAGGAAGTTTGTCCTTTCAGTGTTGATCACAACCCCAAGACCGGGTCTCCAATGGAATTATTGAGAGACTAGTAAAGCATACGAGGGTGGGGGGAGATTCCTCTAGTTAAAGTTTGGTCTTGAGTTTGTGATGAGAAGCTGAGGCTAACAGAGCAAAAAAGGTCAAGTAAACAGCTTGAAAACCCGGGTCATTTGTTCGTTTCTGCGCCAGCTTGCGCATCTTGGCAGCTTGGCGCTGCGTTAGTCGCGCTATAGGTAGTAAAACAAGCTCCATGTGCCTTTCGAGCAACTCTTTGTTAGCTAAGCACTTTTAGCTGAGTAATCAAGATTGTTTTTTATATCTCTACATCCCTAGGTTGTAGAGATATTCTCCCTCCCAATTTCACCCTGTTTTTTATAGCAAAAAGTTTCTCTATCCAGTCTTTTGCGCACTGACAGCCATCCCACGCGGACGGGCGGTCATTGTCTACCAGGCCTTGCTGCTTGGCAACCAACTACCGGAGCATACCTGATGAACCAACCCAAAACTATCAAGAAGCCGGGCCTGCTAGCAGCGCTTGGGTTCAACTTCAGTTTCTTTTTGACGCGCACATTCGTCTGGCCTTTCCGCAAGCCGCTCTTCGTCACCCTACTCGGTGGTCCTGGAGCCGGCAAAGGCACAGTCGCAGTTGATCTGGCGCCGGCTCACGGCATCACCCACACCTCGACCGGCGCTCTGATCCGCAACGAGATTGCCCAGGGCACCGAAATCGGCAAGCAGGTCAAAACGATCGTCGAAGCCGGTGGACTTGCTCCTGACGAACTCGTCATGCAGCTGCTCAAGCGCGTTCTCATGGACCCGAAAAATCGGCGCGGCGTTGTCCTTGACGGCTACCCTCGCACACTGCGACAGGCCCAGATGCTCGATGAGCTCCTGGCCCAGTGGGGTGTGTCTCTGACCAAGGCCGTCTGGCTCGAACTCTCCGAAGCCGATTTGATCGAGCGTCTCTCTCTGCGCCGCACCTGCAGCAACCCCAAGTGCGGACGCTCCTATCACCTCAAGTTCGAAGCGCCCAAAGTCGCCGGCAAATGCGACGCTTGCGGCAGCGAACTGATCCAGCGTAAAGACGACCTCCCTGAGTCGATCCAGGCGCGTCTCGCTCTCTACCGAGAGGAGTCCGCGCCGCTGCGTAAGTACTATCAAGACACCAAAGGTGGTGTCTTGGCTTTCATCAACCCGACCAATGCCATGGCCAAAAGTGAGGTCCTGGCAAAGGTCTCAGCCGTCTTGAAAGACAGGAGCTAAAACCGTATGGAAAAGATCATGTCCAAGTCCGCAGAGCAGAACAAGCAACCCGTCCCCTTCAGCGATATCAACGGCCTGTACGCCGAAGCCGCTTATCACGGCCTCGACCGCCTGCGTTATCGCGACACGGTGGACCGCACTCTGGCCATGCATGGTGACGCGGTTGACGCCTTCTTCCCCGAGGTCGAAGACCTTGAGGCGGCGGGCGGAAATCTGGTCACTCTGCACTACGCGCTGACCGAAGGAGGCCTCTCGCCGCAAGACTTCGGTCAAGCGGTGGCCGCCGGACTCGATCTGGAAGCTTTCTCGGATGCGGTCCTCTTGGGCCTGCATGCCGCGGACCTTCCCCAACTGATGACCGAGCACGCCTCGGATATCGCCGGTCTCAACGACCACCTGGAGGACTTTGTCGAGCGTCGCGACGGTGTCGCCGACGAATGTTTGCACGACGAGTTCTAAACCCCACCGTGGTAGCCGGGTGAAAACCTGGCTGCCGCGCCTTTCTTTTTCACAAATAACACCGGCGCTCAGCCCCTTACCGGGCTGGGCGCTGTTATTAACTTAGAGTAGGCAATCATGAGTAACAACGAAACCAAACCTGAAACCACCCCGAAAGGCACGCCCGACGAGCAGCTCAAGCTGATCCAGATCGAGCAGGCCCAGGTTAACCTGAAGAAGTCCCAGCGTCAGGAAGCGCACGACATCAAGGTCGCCGCCGCTGAGCTGCGTCGCGTCACGGCTGTGGCCGAGACCGCCGAGCTCGATCTGGGCAAGAAGAAGCGCGATATCGCTCGCGAGATGGCGTCGGCCGAGGAAAACCTCAGCTACACCTTCTACGACGGTGTCAGCGACGAGAGCATCAAGCCGGCCCTGGCCGAGCTTGGTAAGTGGAGCCGCCGCTTCCCCGGTAAGCCCATGACCATCACCATCAACTCCGGTGGTGGCTCGGTCATTGCCGGTCTGGCGCTCTTCGACTACATCCTCAAGCTGCGTGCTGATGGCCACCACGTCACCGTGGTCTGCCTGGGCATGGCGGCTTCGATGGGTGGCATCCTGCTGCAGGCCGGTGACAAGCGTGTCGTCGGTCGTTATTCGCAGGTGCTGATCCACGAAGTGTCGTCCGGCGCCAGCGGCAACATCCAGAAGATGGATGACGCCCTGAGCTTCTCCAAGTCGCTCTGGCACCAGCTGTCGGAGATCCTGGCCGAGCGTTCCACCCTCACCGTTGCTCAGGTGCGCCAGCGCGCCCTGCGCAAGGACTGGTGGCTGACCTCTGCTGAGGCGGTCGAACTCGGCTTCGCCGACGAGATCCTCTCGGCCCCGGCCGCGGCCAAGGTCAAGAAGGGCCCGGCCAAGAAGCGTGCTCCTCGCAAGACCAGCAAAAAGAGCTAATCGGCTGTCAAAGCTGATTGGTTTTTCTTTTGGGAAAGCTGCAACCATCAAGGTTGCAGCTTTCTTTTTTCTTTGTTTCTATGATAAGCTGTAGTGGAAATTTTTCTTGAAATTGATCACGTCCGGGGCATTTGATCGTCGCTTGGGCTGATTAACATTTCGCTCGGGCCGGGTAAACTTAGTATGTAAGCACCAAAAACCAGGGGCAATAAGCGTAAGGCCTTGCGCGAACATCAAATAGCTATCAGTTTAAAACCGCAGCAGTTTGAGCTTTTGCAAAAGCTGGCAAAGGAGCGCGGCTTCAAATCGGTAACGGCCTACCTCAAGCAAAAGATTGTCGAACTTGCCCTGGGTGTAGATTCGCCCGAGACCAACTCCACGGCTGCCGGCGGCGGCGATGCTTACGCCAATTTGAGCGGTGAAAATCAGATCCTCCTGGTTGAGCTGACCCGTATACATAATGAACTGCGTGCTTTTGCCGACAATTCAGATGCCAACGCTTCGGCTGCTTCAACGAACTCCAGTACGTCTCCCTTCGATCTACCGCCGCCGGGACAATTTGCCTCTGGTTTGGCGCAGGCAGCGGCCGATCTGGGCAGTGCGCAGCCGAATTATTCCGGCTCTCCCAACTCCGCGGGCGCGGCGCTGCAGGGCACTTCATCGGAAGCAGTCAGCTCCCAGGTTTTACCGTCGAGCAATTTAGGCGGTTTCGGTTTTCGTCTCGGTGGTTTTTCAACAGGAAGCCCTGCAGTTCGGTTTCAGCCGCCGGTAGAAAATAACGATCGTCTCTCTGGTTATCGCGAAATTATGGACGACCTGGAGGAGCTGGCTGACCGGGCCTTCGCCATTTCACCCAGACTGGGAGCCCTGGACGAAAGTGCTCCGGCCGAGGCTGCCACCGGTCGTGGTGCGCGCCCAACAAGTGAATCCATTTTTGTCGAACCGATTTTGCCCCAGCCGGTTAAAGTCGAACCGATCAATATGGTCAAACCGGTTTCAGCCGCCGATCTGCCTGGACCGGCAGAGATAGCCTCGGTCAAGGCTACGCCTACGCCCGCTCCTCAAGTTCGACCCCAGCCTGTTCCTGCTCCTGTTCCTGTTCCTGCCCCTGTTCCTGTTCCTGAACCTGAACCTGAACCTGCACCTGTATCAGAACCTGCGCCGGAACCAGCACCGGAAGCCGCTTCTAATTCGCCCGCTCCCGCTCCTGTGCAAGAAGAGTTCGCTCCCCCCGAACCTGCACCACCTCCACCATCGCCACCACCGATGCCGGCGCCGCCTATGCCGGGCGATGACCTGCTCAGCGACTTGCTTGATGAGGCGCTTGTTGCGCATGCCGTGGCGCCGAGACCAGCGGACAATCCCTTTGCCGTCAATTTGGGCTTTGAAAAATATGGCACTGCCGATGGTGCTGCAGGCGAGGGCGAAGTTGCCCCGACTGCAGAAAATGATGATCACTATCTACCTTCCGATTCGCCTGCTACCAGCGCATCTGCGGCCGCTTCTGCTCAGGCTTTGGCCCAAGCTTCGGCACAAGTTGGATCGCCGCCTTTTGTCGATCCGGACATAGCGGATGAGGGAAATAGTAGTCGTCCGGCTACCGCCGACATGGGTCAGGAACCATACAGCGAATCGGATCAGAAGGCTGATCAGGAGCTGATGTCCAGCGAAGAGGCCGGGGCACAAATGGTGGCGCAAAGCGAGGCGCAGGTTGTGCGTCCCTATCAAGATGTAGCCAGTTCAGGTGCTGCCGATCCCACCACTTCATCTGGATCGCCTTCGCCACATCCAGCGGATCCAAACACTGGAGGCCAGTCCAATCAAAGTACTGGTATGAGTGGTGGTCCTCCCCCAAGAAGACGCCGAACATGAAATGCGTTGAATATTAAGTGGGAGAACTCCCCCAAACTGATGGCAAACATGAGAGCCATTGAATTGACGCCGCCTCTTGCAGCTCTTAACATCTAATCAATCGCCTCGGCAGTGCTCTCTAAAAAATCGATGAATCGTCAACGATATAAAGAACACACTGAAGGGTGATTGAAAAAACGGCGGCACCAGGACCCCTCAAGTTATCAAATTGAATTATTGATGGCGTGGTAAAAGGGTAAGCAAGAAAAAAGGTATTGCATCATGTCTCAGGACGAAAAAATTCCACTAAATATGGAAATACGCACCAACAAAGAAGGCGCAGACGCCAGCGAGCGTCGAGCCTCCGAGCGCAGCTTAGAAGACGTGTTGAACGTCATTCCAGCGCCAATGCTCGAATTTGAGTTGCCGCAGCACCGCGAATTATTCAAATGGGCGATGCAACCGGAAAATTATAAAGGCGGCGTGCAGAGCTTCTATCACGACAGCGACAACCGCTTGAACGCACAGCTGACGCGGGTTAAACACCCCGATTGCGGAGCAGAAGAGATCAATGCCATGTGCCACAACAATTTGGTGTTGCATGCGTATGGTATCAAGCGAATGGAAAACATTTGTTCGAGGGCCATACCCCAGGCACGATTTCAACAAACCGGAGGATTAGAGATGACCAGCGCGTATGGTTACGCCTGAGCCGAGAACAGTCGCTCCCACTTCTGAAGAGAAAGCGTTCAAAAAGTTTGAGGGTCGCCTTGTGGGGCGACCCTCAAACTTTTTGCTTAGGCGTTGAATTGGCTTACCCAGCGCTTCTTGTCCCCTATTAGAAGGACTTGATGCAGCCGGTAAAGGTTTTGACTTCGTCCATCGTCAGTTGTTTGGCCGGATCGGTCTCCTGCACCATGAGAAATGTCGATGTCTTTCCGTCTTTGTTGTCCACAGCACCAAAAAATGTATCCATCTGCACTGGCCCTGTTGAAGCCGATGTGGCTCCGGTTGCCGCTTTTTGGCTTGTGGCCTTACCTTTGACGTAATACATTTTGCTATCGGCTACGTCCAGAACGCCTTTGTCCTCAACTTTGATTGTATTTTTTGAGGAGGCGGAACCGGACGCTTCAGTTGAGGTCACAGTGCCGTTTGCACTCGGTAGGGATGTTTCGCCGTTGGCTACTTTGTCGATAGCTTTTTGCGCGTCTTCCCCTTCTTTGTGCGGGCTCTTGATCAGGATATACAATGCCTTGGAGGCTGTGTTGTTGACCAGAGCGAGTGACAAACCACCCATGGAGAGATTCATCTGTCCATATTCAAAGGGCGCGGGCAGCGGATCTGCCAGGGCGCATATTTTGTTGGCGGTTTCCTTGGTCTTCTTCGGATCCATGGCGTCTTTAACGACAGTGAAGGCGATAATGCCGATGGCTACGGCAATTAGCAGTCCTGTTGCAAACAGGCCCAGTAATATTTTGACCCAGAGGGCCAGGCCGTATTGGTTGCGTATACCGTGTTTTCTTTTCATAAACCTGTAGCTTTCAAATGGAAGTACTTGCTCGGGGAAACCTTTTTTTCACAAGGGTTGCCTAGATGTAACCGAGATTTTTCTGCACTCCAGCGGGCGGCAAGATTCTTAAGCGGCGCATCGGCTCATCGCCGACGCTACGACTGGAGAGGTTGAATCTTTCCACCAGTTGGTGTTGCAAACGTCTTATGTAGGCTTTACGGGGTGAGAGTTCGTGTGGCTCAAGCCGATCCATCACCCGGCTTATCGCCTGGCGAGCTTCTTCGAGGGCGATTTCGGTTTCGTCAACATCGCCTTCGATGTCGACTGTGCCGATTGCGTTTTCCTCTAGATGCAGCGCTTCTCTCAGCGCTTTTTGTATCTGCGGTAAGTTGTTGCTCTTCACGACGTAAACGGGAACACCCTGGGCTTCGGCTAGAGAGAATATCTTCGCTCCGGCGCGGGCATAGCTACGCAGTGCCAGGATGGCGTCGGCTTCATCGATAGATTTCACCACTTCCACTGGTAGCTGTAGGGTCTTTACCACGCGTTCTAAAAGCCCCTTGCTGACTGCGTAAGGATAGACTTTGAGATGCGTTTCCTTGGGCGAGGCCCAGTCGCTGGAGAAGGGTTCGAGGCCCTCTACCATAGAAACCGTAACTGTTGGTTCCGGTTTCTGGACGACTTTGAAGTCGCCGGTCGTCTCGTCGCGACGGCGAATTTCAGGGTGAATCTGCCAGCCGCGTAGCAGCTGGTCGACAGCCTCTGCTACGTTGCGATGCACAGCCAGCGTCTGTCTGTCGAGGATTTCGATACAGACTTCAAATGTCGGCTGAGCGGCTCTTTCCAGCACGGTTTTTTGCGTGCCGCGTCTGCGCGCTTCATCGTCACCGAGAGTAACGCTTTGAATGCCGCCGACAAGGTCAACGAGAGTTGGGTTCTTGAGCAGGTTTTCCAGGGCATTACCGTGGGCGGTGCCGATCAGCATCACGCCTCTTTCAGCGATTGTGCGAGCCGCTTGCGCTTCCATTTCGGTACCGATTTCGTCGATAACGATCACTTCGGGCGTGTGGTTTTCCACCGCTTCGATCATGACATTGTGCTGCTCTTCCGGCCTGGCTACTTGCATACGGCGGGCCCGACCGATAGCCGGGTGCGGTACGTCGCCGTCGCCGGCGATTTCGTTGGAGGTGTCGATGACAATAACGCGCTTGCCGATTTCGTCGGCTATGACGCGGGCCATTTCGCGTAGTTTTGTGGTTTTGCCGACGCCGGGTGGTCCGAGGAAAAGTATGGACTTGCCCGATTCAACAAGGTCGTAGATGACGTTGATCGTGCCCGAAACGGCACGGCCGACGCGACAGGTGAGACCGATTACTTTGCCGGTGCGATTGCGCAGAGCTGAGATGCGGTGCAAGGTGCGCTCGATGCCGGCCCTGTTGTCGCTGGAGAATTGACCGATGCGGCTGACCGCCGCTTCCAGATCCTCATTGGTGATCGGCTTGTCCGAAAGATACATGGTGTGCTTATCGAGATAGCGGGCCTCGGGCAGTCTGCCCAGGTCCATAACTATTTCATAGATACCGTGTGTGTCTTTCTCGAGCGCTTTTTGAATGTCCGGGGGAAGCATTGCCAGGAATGCTTCGAGATCGTCGGCTGGAGCGATTAGATCCATTTAGTTTCTCCGTGTTCCGTATGAGCGACTGGCCTTACTTGGCCACAACCACAAGCACCTTGTCAGAAACGAGCTCGAGCACCTCCTCAGTGATCTTCTGACCCGGTATTAAGATGGGGATTCCAGGTGGACAGGGCGCAAGACACTGCGCGGCGATGCGGCCCAGGGCCTCGCCGACGGACACTGTCTCGTGGGGCATTGACATAGCCTGATGAGGAGGCAAGCTCGGTTCGAAGGACGGCTGCCTTTTTGCAAAGGCATGGGCATTGCCGACCGAATTTTTCACCGATGCTACGAAGTTATCCCCTTGTTCATTTAGCTCATAGGCGCTGACAAAATCTTGGATTGTGGCGAGGGCCAGATCGACATCGCCCTCTTCGCTGCCCAGGCCCAGCATAAAGAGCACGCCCGTGCCCATTGCCGCCTCGGCAAATATTCCCCGGTCTTGCAGAAACTCATATAGATTATGGCCCTGGATCTGTTCTTGACTGGTGGAGATAAGTAAATGGCTGGGATTGATACCACTATCGGTATCGTAAACAGATACGCTTTTGAGGACGCTCAGGCCCTGGCGGAAACGCGTGGAAAGTGTAGCTAGCTTCTGCACCAGGGCATTGCCGTTGTCGCTTTCCAGAAGAGCTAGGGTTTTTTCCATCGAAGCTAGAAGCAAATAATTGGGGCTGCTGCTCGTTATCAGATTGAGGCAACTGCGAACCGATGAGGGATTGAGCTTGCTGCCCTTGGGCAGGTGCAACATGCCTGTTTGGGTCAGGGCCGGCAATGTTTTGTGCCATGAATGAGCAACGGCATCGGCACCACAGGCGATGGCAGTTGCAGGGCAGTCGGAAGACCCCTTCGGCAAAAAATGAGCGCCGTGCGCTTCATCTACTATAAGAGGAATGGCATGAGCTTTTGTCAGTCTGGAAATGGCCCGTATATCGCTCAGTGCGCCACCATATGTCGGTGAGACAACCAGGGCGCAAACCAGGGGCAGTGCCTGGGCCAGGCTATTTTCTAGAGCCGCTTGTAGAGGCGGCACGGTGGCCGCACCCCAGATGCCCCAGTCTTGTTCAAAATTTGGCTCGTACCAGATTGGTTCGACCGCCGCCAGGCAAAGAGCGTGGATGACTGAGCGATGGGCGTTGCGTGGGACAAGGGCGTATTTTCTTGACTCATGGCCGTATCCGGCTGCTGCAGCTAGAATGGCGGCGGCAAGGGCGGCGGAAGCGCCATTGACACTGACGAAACTGTGGACGCTGCCCCACAATATTGCCGCCCGCTGTTCTATATCGGCAATCACTCCGCTGGGCGCGCTCAGATCGTCAAGACCCGGAAGTTCGGTCAAGTCTCCGGCGGCGCTCAAATAGTCATTTTCGAAGAGGTATTCCTGGCGCCCTTTGTGCCCGGGCGTATGGAAGGAAGCTTTTTCAAAACGCGCGTGCCGAGCAACTGCGCTGCATAAAGAGTAACGAGGATTTGCCGTCGTTGGCGCCGGCACCTCTGTGTAGGTCCAAGGCGATTCGGTTGCGGCCGGCTTTACTTCTCGGTTGACTGCGTGTTCTGTCAAGGAATTTGGATCAGCTCTTCGCTGTCTTAATCAGAAACGTCACCCATGCTGGTCGGCAAAATTGCCTGTGGAAAAGCCTTTTAGGGGTTCCTTCCAGCGTTCTCAGTATAGCATGTGGTACCCGTAGCAAAAGTTAGCAAAGGTGCTCTACGCCCGACTCCCCGTGTATATGCAAGGGGTGCAGTTTGCACCGCTGCTCCCGGGCTTTTAAGACATTAAATCGGCAGTTACGACAAGATTTAGTGATTGATCATAAAAGTGGCGAAGTTGTCAAAGAAGTCCCATAAGGCCTGCCGATGGGGGGCCAGCTCTGGAACGCTGTCGAGGGCGGCTGTCATATGCTTCATCCAGGCGTCGCGTTCGGCTTGCCCAATTTTGAAAGGCATATGTCTAGCACGCATGCGGGGATGCCCCTTCTTGTCGCTGTAGGTGCTGGGCCCACCGGTACGCTGGATCAGGAAGAGAGCCAGGTTCTCTTTGGGAAGAGTCAGGTCCTGTGGATACATAGGCCGCAAAAGGGGCTCTTCTGCGACGCGGCTGTAAAACTCGTCTACCAGTTTATAAAAGGGGGCGTCACCAACGGATTTGTGCACCGCGCCTATAGGATCGAACATTTGCATGGTCTGATTATACTAACGCAGCTTTGCGAGGTGCACAGGCTTTTTCAATAGAGCTAGATCTAACAAAAAAATAGACAATTACATTGGTCATTAATACTGGTGATTGCTGTAAGCACGCCCGTAGGGTAATTGTCATGTACTCGAATTTTCTTCACCCCCCACGCAAGTAACCACTAACCCCACCATTACATGCCCGCCTATACTTTCATGACGATGGATGCCTGGCCGGCCTTCATCTCAACTGTCGCGATTGTTTTTGCAGTCGTGGCGATCGCACTTTTCAGAGGTAAGCGATTGTCGGAAAAAAAGCCGCGCCTTTCCCGGCGCGCATTTTTGAAAGACCGCTATTTCGCCGACGATATGAGTCCGCCCCAGGGTGAAATCATCCAACGTGTCGATGTGCCGCCCTCGCAGCCCGAATATGTCCCGGCCGAACAGGAAACGGCGCGACAGATTTTGAACTGCCAGACCTTTATAGCTCAGCGCCAGTGGGAGCATGCCGATAGAGCGACAGAGAGGGCGTTAGGTTACGCCATCAAAGCGCTCACGCAAGATCACTGGTTAATTGCCGTGACTCTCAATCTCCGCGCTACTTACTTGATGGAGCGCGGACGAAATGCCGAAGCCATCGGCTTTCTCAATCCAGCAGCGGCAATTATTTCAGAATGGCCCGGCGACCTGATGGCCGACCGGAGCATCGCTCAGATCGCAACTAACCAGGCGCTTTGCAAAAAACGTCTCGGTTACTGATGCTCAACTGAGGTGCACTAACAACTTAATCAAGAGAAGGAGCCTATGATTCAATGCAACACCCAACAGTTCGGGACTTAGTTAAGACCCCGGCCTCCGATGGTCCACACGTCGTCTTCGGCGGTGGCATCTCTCGGGCGCTGGTTGCCAATCTCGGTGTGGTAAAAGCGGCCAGAGTGAAGAACGTCAAACTTGCCTCCATCGGTGGTATCAGTGCCGGTGCGGTAATCTCTCTCCTTTACGCCGCCGGCGTCTCCACCGAGGAGATGGAAGAACTGGTGATGAAGCACAGTCTGGGAGATTTCATGGAAAACAACCATGCAAGCTTCCACTTCGTTCGACTGCTGTGGCGTGTCGTCAATCACCGCAGATATCTGAAGACGCTGCCGCCCGGGGGCATCTACAACACCCTCAAGCTGGGCGCCTTCATAGACGAGCGCGTCAAAGAATGGCCGGAGAATTACTGGACCATGGCTTACGCGCCGCGCGAAGAAGCGCAGGTGATTTTCAGCAAAAATGGCGTGCACGCACGTTACCGTGACGGACGAATCGAGTTAATTGACGCCAATGCCGCACCGATAAGTTTGGCTATCCGGGCCACTTGCGCCGTGCCCGGATTTTTCGACAGCGTGCATTACGTGGCCACAGACGGCAGGAAGCTGCAGCTTTTCGATGGCTTCCTCAGCTGGGATGGCTACTGTCCGGCACCTTTTGTGGAGGAGTACTTTGGCGTGGAGCGCAGTGCCATCATTGCCTGCGATGTGATCCAATACAAGACTCCCAATCGTCTCTTGGGCAAGGGCTACCGTGGTGTATTGACGCCCAATCCGCCCTTTCCGGCGCATCGCTTCCATCCCACTCTGGCGCAGAAGCTGGCCGGAGTAAGCGAAGCTTTTGACCAGGCCGGGAAGCTGTTTGCCTCCTTGTAAAAGCCATTGCATTCTTCTGGGGACCGCGCCGAGACTGCCTTAACCGGGCAGTCTCGGTGCCGCGGGGAGGGTGGAAGAAGGCTGAAATTACGTTGTCAATGACACTGGACCGCACTTTCGAATAACAAAAAAACCTGTCACTATACTAGGCGATTTAGTATAGATATTTTTTTTGAAAAAGTTGAGACGGTGGTCCAGCCCCTGCCGGCCCCGGAATCAGGTGAGCCTTCACCGATTCCGGGGTCCGGGGAATATTAGGCTATCGCTGGCTCGAACTCGGTCCGTAGAGGTGATAGATTTCACCGTCCAGAACGAAGCCTGCCAGAGGTTCGAGCGCCGGACTGAAGCGCTTGGTGCTGCCCACGCGGTGGACAATGAAGCTGAGATTGGAGCCGTTGCCGAAGGTGTCCTCTTCGAATACCGCAAAAACCTGGGAGCCGACCACATGCACCGCCAGAAAGCGGAAGCTGGACCGGTTCAGTTTAAGGCGATTCTCGCTTTGGTCAGAATCGGCATGAACGACCAATTCGTGTTTGGAAGTACAAATATTCATAGTGACTCCTGACCTCGGACACGATCAGGATTGTACCTGACCGTGCCCGAGTAGTTGGGGTTTGTTGTTTTCTGTTTAGCTGGCCGGCTGCTCGTCGACGCTGACGAGGCTGAGAGCCACCTTGGCCCGCACGGTGTCGGTTTCGACAACCTTGACGGTGACGTTGTCGCCGACCTTGGGGCTGTGTTTGCCGAAGTTGCTCACATGCACCAGACCATCAACCGTGCCGCCCAGCTCGACGAAGACACCGAAACGTTCGGCGTTTTTCACCGGTCCGCTAAACGTTTGGCCGACGGTCAGGCCGCGCACATAGTGATGCTTGATGCTGACGCCAAGGCGGTCTTTGCCTTCGATTTTGACGACGGTGGCCGTCACTTGCTCTCCCACTTTGACCGCTTTGGCATTGCCCAGGGGCAGGTCGCTGATGTGAATCAGTGCCGAGGCACCCTCCACATCGATGAAGGCACCGAAGTGCTTGATGTTGCGCACGACACCGTGGATGGTGTCGCCGATTTTGCTGCGCCCGATCAGCGCCTCAGTCTTGCCCTGGGTTTGCGCCAGGTTGTGATTGAGGATGATGCGATCTTTCTCACCGGCCGTGCCCTTGACCATCTCGACGATGCGGAAGCCTTTGTCCAAGGTCATGGAATGTTCGGTCTCGAGGGGGGTGAGACCAAGCATGCGGAAGGGCGCGAAGGCGTCGAGACCGAGGACGCGCACTTTGATGCCGACGATGCCCTGGCCCTGGCCCTTGCCGTGGATGACGCGGGTGACGCGGCCGACCACGGTGGTGTTGTTGTCCATGTGCTGCTTGAGCTGGTCCCAGGCGCTGAGCGCGGGTGCCGCAGTGGTAGCGGCAACGGCAACGGCAGCGGGAGTGGAACCAGGAATCACTGTCGGAGCATTGGAGAGGTCGGTGGAGACAGCGTCGACCTTTTCGCTGGCCGCGGGCGCGGTGGCGACGACTGCTGCAGCAGCTACGACGCGTGGGGTGCGGCTCTGGAAGAGCACCGAATTGGCACCGCGACGCGGAAGACCCTGGCGGCGAAGCGCCGGAGCTTTGACAGTCTCGGTGGTGGTCGCGGTCGTGGCGGCCGTAACGGTCGTTTTGCTTTCGGTCTGTGGCGTTTTGCCGTCGTTAGCGGCGGCGGTCGGTGTGTCCAGGCTGATGTTGCCTCCGTTCATGGAAAGACCCGCGAAAGGCGAGTTGATCAATTGCTGTCCCTTGTCACTGTTGTTTTTGCGTGTATTCATATATTTCTTGTGTTTTCTAGACTTGGTTGACCTGGCTGTTTGTCTGACTTGGCTGCGCATGCTTAGCCGAGAGCATTCACAGAGACCGCGGCACATGTGCGCCGCCTGAGCGGTGTAATGTAATTGCCGTGGTGCTTGGTTTTAACGAGTGTTTTGAAGGATCTCTAAGTCAGTTGGAGATGTAGAAGATAAGCCGATACTAACAAAGGTGTGCCCCTGTTCTTAGGATGATGGTTTTTATTTCCTGGTCGTGCGGAGCCACCATCCATCGGCTTTTTCATCTACATGCTCGGATCTGTTCGTCATCCTCGGTGGTGAAAACCGCAGGCGTTTGATCTAGCAGTGTTTGGATAATCGGCCCAGTTGGCGCGGCTCTCGCCAGCATTTCCTGAGCTTGAGAAATGGTCCAAAAGCAAATCGCAAACGGACAATGAGCCCGCTTGCGATGAAGTTTTATTTTACCGCCCTTTCAGTTAGGGGGCGAAAGATTCAGATCCGTTTGAAGCTGCGCCATAAGATGCGTCAATAACAACCGAGCCGGGTCGGGCTTCAACATTGGCTCCAGCAACCGACGTTACGTGACTGCCTTCGAAGGCGCAAACGGTGGAGCCGCTCAGGGCAGTCACATGCGAGCCACTAAGGGCGGTGATGACACTGCCTTCAAATGCGGTGACATGAGAACCATTGCGGGCAATGATACGTGAGCCGCTCAATGCCGTTACGTGCGAGCCTCGGCGGGCCACTACCTTGGAGCAGGCTGCCGCTGTGATATGCGAACCGCTGACACCAATTACTTCGGCGTCACGTTCTACAAATAGATGGGTGCCCTGCTGGGCAAATTCTTCCGATTCTTTTGTCTCAACACAGGTGGCTGTGACAACGACGCAGTTTTGCATGGGGGGAGATCCTTATTGGCGCAGATTACTCTAGCCTGGGCATTCTAGGGGAAGATTTGTGAAAAAGTTGTGCAGAGGACCTGGTCAGTTTACGCGTGCAACTGTTACAACAGTGTGAAATCAAAGGTGGGTAGCCCATGTGCGTGAGAGTAAATTATTACTAGGCTATACAGTATGATTTTGAAAAAAGAAACGACCTCTGGTAAAACCGGAGGCCATCTCTTTTTTGGCGATTTTTTCTTACTCGTCGTCGCCTTCGCCTTCGTCTTCCTCTTCGCGTTCGGCTACAGTGACGCCGCGGGTCTCGCGTTCTTCTTCAGCCTGGGGCTGACGAGCGCGAATGAGACCGCCGCTGACTGCATCCTGCAAAGCGCGGCTGACGTCGATGTCCAACTCGCCCAGCACAGACGAAAGGTTGCCGCCGTAGTAGATGTCCTCCAGTTTGTCGGAGAGCTTCTCAACGACGTCGTCGTACTGTTTGAGCTGATGGCGATTGAGGAAGAGCACGCTGGTGGCGATCACTTCGTCATCGCTGTCGTCCGGGTTTTGATCCTTGACGGCGTTGCGAATGAAAGTGAAAGCCTGAACCATGTATGACCACGACTGCGGTTTGCGGGCGCTGTCCACCTCGGCCAGAATGGTCTCGATGGTCTCGCCTTCGCAGCGGTTGTCGTAACGCTGTTGCAGTGTACGAGCCGCTTCGCGCATGCCTTCGGCCCGGTACCAGTTATTGGCCAGAGCTGTCAAAGCCAGGCGCTGGTATGGGTCGGTCAGATGGTCGAGTTGCAATTCGGCCACCATTTTGTGCAGGTTGTACGTCTCTTCTGTGTCGAGCAGCTGCAGGGCCAACTCATAGCAGAAGATTGTTTGCAGGTCGACGATGGTTTTGGCCAGGGTCTGTGCAGCGTTTGTCCAGACGTTGTCGGCCTGGTGAAATTCCTGCTTCAGTGTTGCCTGATCGTCGGAGCCTTCCTGCATTGCGGAGAGCCAGCGGTCTTTGGCGTTGTTCTTGTTTGTCCTTACCTGACTGAGCGAGGCAAGAACGTTGTTTAGAGTGTCCATAAATACCTCCTGTTTTTTGTTGTTGGTAAAATAGAGATAGTGCCTGTATGGACGGCCGTCAGACCGCTGGCAGGCGTGCCAAAATTTCCCCTCAAGGGAAAGCTCAAAAGTTGGGATTAGTGAGTACTGGCGCTTGAGGGAATAGTCCTGGGTGAAAAGAATAGGGAAAGTAAGTCCAGCCTATGGAAATGAAGCTTTAACCACAAGGGATCTATGAGGGCCTATTGGTGTAAGCACCATGCTTACTTTTCTTGAAAGCTCTGATCTAGCGAGTATGAGTTGTTATATCAATACGCTAACTTGCGCTACCTTGACCGTGGAGAAGCCGTAAATGTCACCGATGATCAGTCCTGCCAGCATGGGCAGGGAGAGGAACAGTGGGGCAAAGGAGTCCACCGGGTGCGGGGCGACCAGGCCGCAAATCACAGCCATACACACGGTCAGGCAGAAAGCGGCAAGACCACCGAAATAGGAGATGGCCCGGTTGATGCGGCGGTCAAATTCGCGACCGGCGGGGCTCTCGTCTTTGCTCGGCGTGCTGCGAGTGTCGGCGCCGATGTAGCGACAGGCCAGGAAATTGGCCAGGTAGACCAGGGCCAGCCAGGTCCAGCTGTACCACGCGGGCAGGGCCGGAGGGTGGCCGAAGAACTGGAAGGTAAAGATTACGCAGGGGGCAAGCAGGACCGCTGTCAGGAGAGTTACCGCCATGCGACCGGCGATTTTCACCTCCCTCTTCCGCTTGGGTGCAGGCTGGTCTCCCTGAGGCGTGAGTGGTGGCACAATTGGCTTTTCGCAATCCGGCTTTTCAGAATCGTACATTGCCTGCGACGACTCTGAGTGGCGACGGCTGGTAAAACTGGGGATTACTGCCATGATTTTTCCTTAGAAACAAAGGTTAAACTGCGCTTTCGCCGGGCAACGTGAAGGTTGAGCGGCGGGGGAAATTGACGGGCGTGTCGAGGGCACCATGGGTGCCGGCCAGCCATTCTTTGATCATCTGCGAGTCCGTTGGGAAGCAGAGTTTGGGCAACTGGTCGAAGGCAAATTCCTTGGCCTCCAGGCAGTCGGAACCGGCCTTGAGCTCACCGCCGCGCACCGTGGCCAGGAAGAAGGTCGTCACCTGGTTGAGCGGGAAATTGGCCGGGCTGGGATTGCACTGGCAGAGAATGCGCTTGAGCCAGACGTATAGCCCGGTCTCTTCGCGCACCTCGCGGGCGATGGCCTGCTTGGGTCGCTCATCGGTGCCAATGAAGCCGCGCGGCAGGCACCATTCGCCGATAAACGGCTCGACGCCACGCTTGACCAGCACGATACCACCGGTGGTGATTAGCAGGGCGGCGACCACTGGAATGGGATTGTCATAGAAGAGGAAGTTGCACTGGGTGCAGGCCAGCTTATCGCGGCCCTCGACGGCTTTTGTGCCGAGGGGGCCGGAGCATTGTGGACAAAACTTCCATTTTTTTGTCATCATGGACATGTGTATCTTTCAATATTTGACGCCGGCACAGTTGAGCAAGGCTTGTTCACGCTGCTCACGGATGGCTGTGCGTGCGGCGATGGCCTGGTCTTGCTGGCCGGAAGGCAAGTGACTTTCGGCTTCTCTCATCTGGTCCAGCCTTTCGTATATGGCGTCGCGGGTGCTGTTGGTGGGCATGCCTGTGACCATAGCCTCCGTAACACTGTTGTAAGCATCCAAGAGATCGAAATATTCGGCATTGGAGTTGGTATCCCGACCCAGGCAGATTGCCTTCTTGTGCTCATCCTGGCTCAACTGGTCGTCACTCAGAATCTTGTAAGTTTTGACCGGCGTGCTTGCGACTACCAGACTGGCAGACGGGCTTTTGTCTCCACCGATGCCTATGATGGTAATTCTGGCACTGCGCCCATCTTTATCCTGCTGGAACACGGCGTACCATTGCAGGGTTTGTTTGACTTGACCTTCGCGGCCGTACATGTAGGCGCGCACTTCGTCCGAAAATTGCTGCGCCGAGAGATCGGCTCGGGATGCCGGCAGTGTGAAGACAGCGGATTCAATGGCTGAACCGGGGGCGGATGTGGCCGTAACTGCAGTTGTTACAACCTCCGAGTCTGCCAGTGTTGCCTGGTTCAATTGCTCATCAGAGTCCCTGGATGCAGGGGAGAAATTGGGTCGTGCGGCGGCAGTGTCTCTAGTTGTCGTTGCCGGCGTTGTGACTGTGAAAGAGGTCGTGGCGCTGCCTTCCTCGGTGGACTTGGTATAGGCATTGCCGCTGCCGCCGCAGGCACTCAAAGAAGCCAGGACAAAGAGAGAAAGACCGGCCAGGAACCTGGCAGAAGTTCTGTTGTAAGGCGAATTATTCATGATATTGATATGGGTTTGATGAAAAAGCGGTTGAGAAGTGGCACTGCAGATGCGCAGACCGGTATGTGACAGCTGGGCTGGCAGTGTGAAATGCTTAGAAATAGGAACTAGTTGTTTTGTTTAAATAACAGTTCAAGACACGGGAGGGAGAAGAGGATTACTTAAAACATAAGCTTTGGGGCGATCAGATCTAACCTCAATATATGTTGCAGGAGGTTCTGTTACAACAGCTAACACAGGCTGTATGTCTGCTTCTCGGGCCAATTGAGATGGGGCGCTGTCGAGCTTAGATGTCTTTCACTTCAAGCTCGGGCAATCACCAATATTCCGGCTAGAATTAGCGCCGAGCCAATCAACTTCGGTCCTGTAATAGTTTCATGCAAGACTATAAAAGCCAGGACCACGGCCACTACAACACTGCCCTTGTCGATCAGGGCCACTGTCGAAACCTCGCCTAGCTGAATTGCCCTGTAATAAAAAATCCAGGAAAGAGTTGTCGTTGCCGCCGAGGCTGCCAGCCAGAGCCAATTGGGTGTTT
>Ga0207711_10001978_pt1 | contig 18568 bp, 18 predicted proteins | sample KBSS34metaG_FD_184401 | JGI IMG/M metagenome (GOLD analysis project Ga0207711, IMG submission 184401) | Switchgrass rhizosphere microbial communities from Kellogg Biological Station, Michigan, USA - KBS S3-4 metaG (SPAdes) (version 2) | ecosystem: Host-associated > Plants > Roots > Rhizosphere...
CACGCTCGGGTTGTGGCGCCGGCCGCGGCGAGGTACGCGGCTTCCCCAATCGGGAAGTCGCACAATGGATCGCGGCGGCAGCCGAAGCCGATGGCTACTTCATCGATACATACGAAGGAACGATGAAATACGGCTTCGAAACCGCGCAAGCGCAGGCCAGGGAGACATTGCAGCTCGATCCGCGAGGCCTCCTGGAGAGCCCCGATCTGCCGTTCGACTATCCCTATCAGACCTGGGGCATGCTCAACGTCGGCAATCGCGATGTCGCCGCGGCCCTGAAGGCTCGTTACGACGCATTGCAGGCCAAAATCGTCGTTGCCTACGAAGGGCGCGGGCTGACACCGGACGACAGCCGCCGTGCCGCGAAGATTGGGTTGTTTGCGGCCGTGTTAGGCGCCAACTGCGGTGGCGGCCTGCCGAAGTCGTCGCCGCGTGCAGTACTGCTCGCTGGCGAAGTGCCGGCGAATCTCGCCGAACTCGCGCCCGATGACGCCGCTCACGATGCGCGCGAGACGGAAGCCTGCGCCGAATTCGCCGGTATGGACCCGCTGATGCATGTGGCCGTGGCGAGCCCCAAAGCGCTTGCGATGTTGCTCGATCGCATCCCCGCCGCAGACCTGCGCGATCCGATCGGCAAGACGCCGCTGATGGTAGCCGCGCAGCACGACCTCGTGGAAAGTGCGCGCCTGCTGCTCGCACACAAGGCCGGCGTCAACACGACGACGTTCGTCAAGACGGATGGCTACAGCGTCGAAGGGCTCGCACACGATGCGCGATCGCCGCTGATGTACGCGGCTGCCAGCGGCTCGCTCGCGATGATACGCCTGCTGCTCGATGCCGGCGCCGATCCCTTCCAGGCCGACAGCAAGGGCGCGCGACCGATCGACTATCTGCTCGGCTACGGACCGACGGGAGCGAACAGCCGGTTGACGGAAGAAGAGCGGGAGCGGGCGGCCAAGTGGCTGTTTTGATGTTCGTTCGATCAGGTCATCGACTCGCGGCAATTCGCATCGTGCTCGAGGCGCCGAGCGAGAAGGTTAGTTTGGAAGGCTGAGCCGGTTCCCGCTGGCGCCGGTTGGCCGCTCGCAAACAACGGCAGGAAACTACTTGCCGCAGGGCTGCGCCGGATACGTCGGATCCTTGACCGCCGTGCCTCCGGCGATGCTGCAGAATCGAGCGTTGCGCTCGCGCTTGCCGTTCTCGTTGCCCTGCAGAAACCCGCCGGCGTCGATCGGGTCGGAGGCATCGGGTCGCGCCACTTCGAAGTGCACGTGCTTCAGCATCGCGCAGCCCACATCGCCTTCGATACCGAGAAACGCGCCCGCTTCGACGTGGTCGCCGACTTTCAGATGAGCCTCGTGCGTGACCGAGCCCTTCGCCAGATGCGAATAGTTCGTCCATTCGCCGTTCGGATGCGCGATCCACACGTAGTTGTTGTGGCAATCCTTCGCCGCGTGCGCGGTCTGCTTTTCGCCATAGCCGTCCTGGATGGCGGCGATCCGGCCGGCTGCGGCAGCGACCACGCGATAGGGTCCCTTTCCTTCCACGGCATACAGGTCGATGCGGCCGATCGGACGATGCGTCCTGAAGTCGTCGAACACGCGCACCGACGTGCCATCGGCAAACGGCAGGCGATAGGTTCCTTCGCTTTGCGGGTCGGCAGCGTGCGCGGTCAGAGCCATACAGCAACTGGCGGCGAGGAGAGCGGATCGCAGGTTCATGGTCGCACCGTGTCGATGAGGGAGTGGTCGACAACGGACCACAGGAGGCTATTCGCGTCAAGAAGAGCGCTTGGTCGCCGAATCGCGAAATCGGGATCCAAAACCGGGGTCCAAAACCGGGGTCAGAGTGCACTTTCGAGTGAGACTCACCAAAAACCGGGGTCAGAGTGCACTTTCGAGTGAGACTCACCAGACGAGCCGCGATTTCGAGTGCTTTCGACGCGATATCCGCGTGGCGACTGCGGGCGCTCGCGCCCTCGTGGCTGCGGCGTGACGCGATCAAGCGGCGAGGTCGGCGTGTTTTGCTAGAAAAATGCACTCTGACCCCGGTTTTCGGACCCCGGCTTTCAGCTCGTACGGCCTAGCGCGCGTCCGAGCGATCCCGATTGGAAAGTAGCCAAACGACGATTTCGAGGCCGCGCCCCTGCGGCCCGGGTCCTACATCGATCGAGCCGCCGTGCGCGGTGACGATGCGCTGGACCAGGGACAATCCAATCCCGCTTCCGCTTCCGCCCACGCCGGCAACGCGGTGGAAGCGCCGGAAGATGCGCGTCCTCTCGTTGACGGGGACGCCCGGCCCGTCGTCGCTCACGGAAAGCCTTGCGACGCGTGCCCCGCCGCGTTGCGCAAGCCGGCTCGAGATGTCCACCCGGCCGCCCTCGTTTCCGTAGCGCAGGGCGTTGTCCAGCAAGTTCCGCAGGAGGATGCCGATGTCGTCGATGTTCGCTCGAATCGGCGCGGTCTCGACATGAATCCCGATGGATTGGCTTCGATGCCGCGCCGTATTCTCGAAATCCCGGGCGACCAGGACCACGATGTCCGATAGGTCCAGCTCCGTCCGCTCCGGCACGTCGTTGCCCGAATCGAGGCGAGCCATATCGAGCAACTGTTCCGACAGCCGCGCGCTTCGCTCCACGCCTGCCGCCAGCTGCTTGGCCGCTGCATTCTTCTCGGCAACGTCGTCGGCATTCAAGACGAGCTGGACTTGTGCGAGCAGCACCGCCAACGGGGTGCGCAATTCGTGCGCGGCGTCGGCGATGAATCGGCGCTCGTTCTCGATGGCGCTGTCCAGACGCAGCAACAGCGCATTGAAGGACTCTACCAGCGGTTGAACTTCCACCAGCAGCTTGCCGATCGGCAGGGGTTTGAGATCCAGCGCCTCGCGCGTCGCTATCGTGCGGCGCAGTTCATCGATCGGAGTGAACGACCACCGCGTCACCCACCAAATCGCAATGCCGGGAAGAATCAGCAGCAGCAATGCCGCGAGGCCACCCGCACCCGCGATCCGCAGCACGTCGTCGGCACGTTGACGGGGCGACTTGCCGGCCTGCACGTGAACTTTCCCGGAGGCGTCGGAGACATCGTAGACCCGCCAGACCTGGCCATCGATTCGCTGGTCCGCGAAACCATTGACGAAGTCCGGTTTGAGCGGAACCGCGGGAGAGCTGGGCGTGCGAACGACATGCTCTCCGTTGACCCACACTTGCACGGCGATTTCGCTCTGCGCCTCCGCGCCTTCGGGACGGACGAACTGCGCACTGCCTTTCTCCGATGCCGGATCGGCAATGACGCGATCGAAGTTCGGCGGCAGAGAGGCGAGTGCGGTCTTCGCCGTCGACCGCAGCGTGCGGTCCCAGATGCTCTGTTCGTCGATGTTGATCAGAAGCCACGTTCCCGCCGCGACCATCCACGCCACGACGACGATGGCCAGCAGCGCCACCAGCAGTCGCGTTCGCAGCGATCGGAAGCGAGCGGGCGTGTGCGGCGCTTCGGCAACTCGGGTGGTGTCTGCCGACGACGAATTCGCTGCGCGACCGGCGGCCATCAGCCCTTGGCTCCGAAGCAATAGCCGAATCCGTGAACGGTGGTGATGACGTCGTTGCCCAGCTTGGCGCGCAGATGATGGACATAGACGGCGATGGTGTTGCTCTCGATCGTACCGCTGCTGCCATACACGCGGTCTTCGAGTTGCTCGCGTCGCATCGTCGTTCCGGGCTGCTCCATCAACGCCAGCAGCGTGCGGTACTCGTTCATGGAAAGATCGACGGGGACGCCGGCTTTCTTCACCGTGCGGCGCGCTGGATCGACCTCGATGTCCCGGAACTTGAGCGCCGGCGCCACGCGGCCTTGGCTGCGCCGCACGACGGCGCGCAAGCGGGCCGACAGCTCGTCGGTCTGGAACGGCTTGACGATGTAGTCGTCGGCGCCGGTATCGAGCCCGCGGATGCGATCGCTCAGCTTGTCGCGTGCCGTGATGATGACCACCGGCGTGATGTCGTAGCGCGCACGCAGATTCGACAGCACGCTGAGTCCGGAGCTGCCCGGAAGCCCGAGGTCGAGCACGATGGCGGCGTATTGGTGATCCACGGTCGCAAGGCGCGCAGCAGCGGCGTCGCCGACGCAGTCGACGTGCCAGCCTTGTTTGCCGAGTCCGCGCGCCACCGCGTCGGCCAGCATCGCGTCGTCTTCCACCATCAGCACTTTCATCGAAGCTTCGAGTCCTCGCCGCACGTGTCGTGAGTATCGAACCGCGCGATTAAAGAGTTCTTAAAACGGCCTGTGCAGTATGCGCGACGTTGACTCGCCTGCCATCGCACACCTCGGAGCTCTGATGCTGCACTCTTCCTCGTACCGCCGATTCCTCACCGCCGCCGCCGCCGTGCTCGTGGCTTCGTCGACAGAACATGCCCTCGCAGATGCATCCGACCATTGGGACCTCACCGTGGGCGCGGGCGTCATGAGCGTTCCCGAATACCCGGGCGGCGACACGCAAAAAACCTTGTTCCTGCCGGTCGTCTCGGCCAAGTATGGTCGCTTCGTCGCCGGCGGTGAAACGCAGGGCCTAGGTTTCAACGTGGTGGAGAACGAGCACTGGCGCGTGGCGGTGCTCGCCTCGTTCGATCTGTCGAAGATTCGCGACGAAACGGATGAGCCCCGGTTGCGTGGCCTCGGAGACATCGATGGCACGGCGCGCGTGGGCGCGCTCGCCAGCTATACCTGGGACTGGCTGACGGCGACGGCACGCGTCAGCACGGACGCGAGCGACAACCAGCTCGGCACCGTCGCCAGCGTGGGACTCAGCGCTCGATGGCATCCGACCTCGCAGCTCACGCTATCGGCAGGGCCGCAGGTGACGTGGGCCAATGGCGAGTACATGCAGACGGTGTTCGGCGTCGACGGCATCCAGTCGCTGCGCTCCGGCCTTCCGCAATACGTCGCAGGCTCGGGCGTCGCCAGTGTCGGCCTTCAACTCGGCGCCAACTATCGTCTCGGCGAGCGCTGGTCCATCGGCGTGACGGCGACCAGCGCTCAACTTCAGGGAGACGCCAAGAAGAGCCCGATCACCGTGGACAAGACGCAGAACTCGATAGGCGTGTTCGCCGCCTATCATTTTTGATGCTCGCCCGGGCCGACGCGATGACCGACGAGTCGCTTTGCCACGAGACCGGCATGGTGTGGCCGGTCATCAATCCCGATCGCTGCTTCGGAGATGCGGACTGCGTTTCCGCATGCCCCCATGGCGTTTTGGGTACGCGCGCCGTCAGCTCCGGGCTTCAAGACGCCGCGATGGGGCGGGCGAGGGCGGCACCCGATCTCGTGATCTCGCGACAGGCTCTGGTCCTCGCTCCCGAGCGATGCGCGGCCTGTGGGCTATGCGTCGCTGCATGCGGCCAACGCGCCATCTTTCTTCAGGGGCGGTATGAGGCGAGAAGAACGTTTGTGTAGACCGCCGTTTGTCTCTCCAGTCTCGCTGGCGATGCGGGGCGTGTTGCGCCGGAGAAGTGATTGCGGAGCAATAGGTCGATAGGAATGGAGGAATTGCCCGTTTGAATCGGTTCCCCAGCCGGTATCAGTTGGTGAAGATCGCTGCGAAGCGTGGGTGTCGTTTCCTGGTCGTGTGGCAAAGGGGCCGAAGGAATCATTCCTCCGGCCCCTTTTTTCGAACCTGGCCCCGATTGCATGTTGGGACGAAGGTGTGTACGGAATCAGACAGGCCACGTAGCATCCGCAGACTTCATCGGCATGGAGTCCGCGGCGTGCCCCGATCGTTTTCCATCGAGTGTGGCGATGCGCGATGCCTTGTGCCGGCGCGTGGCGACCGCCATGCGGCGCTTAGCGCGCTGGCGACACACGCCGGAGAGATCGCATGGAGCTGACCACCTACCAGCAGTTGTTCAGTCTATTTCGCTTGTTCGCGCGCCGCGTGCTGTATTGGATGCTCGGCGCGGGCATCGCCGGCGCGATCGTGGTCGTCATCGGTGCCGAGCACCTGCACACCACATCGCTGCCGTACGTGATGATCCCCGTGCTGTTCGTCATCGTCGCGCTCGCCGTCTGGATGACGGCGCCGCATGTGCGGCGGGCTTGGCAGGCGGTACGAACGCCGCAGCGCTGCGAAGACGTGAAGATCGAAATCGAGATCGACAACTACCCGGGCGCGAGGCACTACTACGCACGCGTGCCTGCCACCACCAGCGGTGCATGGCGTTTCGAATTCGTCAAGCAAGGCTGGAAGCCCGCCGCCGGCGCGCTCGAAGCCGAAGTCTTCTACATCGCCGACGTGCGCTGGCCCGTGCTGGTGCTGGTGGCGTCAACCGGCGTCCTGGTGCCCATGTACGAACCGAAGCGCATCGTGGCGTCCGGATCGAGAGCGGACGAACGAGCCAAGGCCTCGAATGGAGGTCCGCCGTAGTTCTTCCAGCGTCTGATGACATCGGGCTCGACTACGTGGCTCCGATTGCGCCGATTGTGTACGGCCCCGATGGCGTGGATTGCCTGGCCACATCGAGTCGTCTGCTGCGGTTTCGCAAGCTCCCGTTTTCCGGATCCCGATCGCTTCATGCCTGACTGCTAGCTCGCGTCAGTTCCCGCTGTTCGCCGCCCGAGACTCGCCACGACGCGGCTGGACCACCAGCACCAGGTAGTACGCGTTGTTCGTCCAGATAGGCGCCGTCTTCATCCGGTAGTCGATCGCCGCATTGCGCAGCCGCTCCTCGAAAGGCCCGATGTCATCGCTGGTCGGCGCATTGAACGTGACATTGACGCCATCCTTTTCCGTACTCACCCAACCCATCATGACGTTGCCGAGCACGCGGGCCGTCAACAGCTCGCGGACCTCGCGCTCGGCCGCCGGCGCGGCCGGCGTGGCCACCACCGGCGCGGGATCGGTATAGGGAGGCAACCGGATCGCGTCCTTCAGCGTGGTGCGCGTGCCAAGCCGAGGAACGCTGACGTTCGCCGAATCGTAGGAATACAGCGTGATGCGCTGGCTGCCGGTGAAGCTGACGTCGATCGCGAGCTCACCACTGGCCTGCGGGGACAACGAAACGGTCGACTCGCCTGCATACCAGTTCCCATCGTCGCCTTGCCGGCTGGTATCTGTGTGCGGGTGGAAAACGACAGCGTCACCCTCGCATTCGAAATCCGTGCCTTTGCGCAGCACGAGCGGACTCTTCGACCAGCCACCCGAACGACCGCTCTTCACCCCGACGGTGAGTTCGCCGTCGACCACGCCATGCAACTCGAGTCCGCTGTCCCGGAAGCCTGCCTGACTCGCGCGCATCGTTGCCAGCGCATCACCCAGGGTTTTGCCGAATCCCGTGATGGTGTACCTGCCCGACACATCGGGGCATGCACTCGCAGCGTAGGCGCGGGGTCCGATCGCGAGCAGCGTCGATGCCGCGACGAGCAATCTCAATGACACCAGGGAAGGGTTGGGCAATGGCGTGGCCGGAAAGGGGGCGTGCCGTATTCTGCATCGCAACGTCGCTTTGCGCATTCACTGAGCAGGGTGCCTTTTTGAAATAGGGGGCGGAGTGGATCACCCCCGGTTTCGCGGATCGCGATTTCGGAAGTCCTTGGCGAACGCGCCGTCACCCCATCGCAGACGCGCTCCGTGTGGTTGGCCCGCTCGTTCGCCGATGAATTGGTCATGGCGTCGCAGCACCAAAACGACGAGTGTCGCGCAGTGTCCGAGGAGAACCCATGATGATCGTTCGCCGAGCCGCCGCGTCGGACGCGGCAGCGTTGTCGGAGCTCGAAATTGGGGTCAGAGTGCACTTTCGAGCGAGACTCTCCGGTCGCGTCGCGGCCTCGAATGGCTTCGAGGCATAGGGGGTCGGAAATAGGGGTCCGGAAATAGGGGGCAGAGCACACTTTTGAGCGCGACTTGCCGGTCGCGTCGCGGCTTCGAATGGCTTCGACGCGTTTTCCGCGTGACGACTGCGGGCGTTTGTCCGCTAGCGACCTCGGCGTGACGCACGTGAGTAGCGGGGGCGACGGCGCACCAGGCGGGAAAATGTACTCTGACCCCGGTTTTCCTGCGCAACGCGCAACATTCGAGACCGTCGAAGGCGAGGACATGTGATGCAATGGCATCTGGCCCGCTTGGGTTCGCTTCGATTGGGAGTAGGTATGGCAACACCATCCTGGCGGCTTCGGCCAACGCTGCTGCGGGGCCTGGTTGGGATAGCGCTCTGCTGGAGCATCGCCGGCGTCGCGGGCATGCCGCCCGATTCAACGGCGGCGTCGGCGAGTCTCCTAACCGGCGACGCATCCTTCCGATGCACGCAACTCCCGCGCAAGGGCGACGAGGTCGTCACGCTGGAGACCACGCTGGCCGGTGTGCCCGCCATCCTTCGCGTGCCCCGGCAGGTGACGCGGCCGCCCATCGTGTTGTGGCATGGCTTCGGTCCGCCCGCGAGTCCACGTGCTTTGATGGAGGCGATGCCGCTGGATGACGTGGCGGCGGCCAAGGTCTATCTGGGCCTGCCGCTGTTCGGAAGCCGCGCACCCGCCGGTGGCAACCAGGAGCTTGCGCGCCGCCAGACGCAGGACTTCGCGATGTTGTTGTTCAAGCCGGCAGTGGTGGGCGCTGCCGACGAGTTGCCGTCGGTCGTCGCGGCGCTCGAACAGCACGGCTGCATGACGTCGGGCCAGCGCATCGATCTGTTCGGGTTTTCTGCCGGCGGCACGGCAGCGTTCGTCGCGATGATGCAAGGCAAGGTCGCGGTCGGCGCCGCCGTGTTGCTCAACGCATCCACCGGACTGAACGCGTCCGTCGACGCATGGCAACGCGCGTTGGGACAACCGTACGCCTGGACGCCGGCCTCGCGTGCGCTTGCCGAAGAGACGGACGCCGTTGCGCATGTCGCTGATGTCGCACGTGGAAAGACACCACCCGCCATCCTGATCCTGCAGGGCGAGGGCGACACCGTGCTGACGACGGCGCCCGCGATGGCGCTGCATCAAGCATTGCTTCCGATCTACGGCCGCAAGCATGACGAAGCGCAGCTTGGCTTGGTCACACTGCCCGGCATGCCGCATGGGTGGACGGATGACAAGGCGGCTGCTGACGAGGTGCGGCGGGATGCGGGGGCGTGGTTTGCGCGGTACTGACAAGCCCTCCAATGGAAATAGGGGACGGAGGAACTATTCGTCTGAATCGGGTCCCGCGCCGGCGCCAGGTGATTGCCGGGAAAGTGCACTCTGACCACGGTTTTCGTTGGACTGCAATCGTCATGAGAGCAGAATGAGTGCATGGAAGCGCGCAGAATTGTTGCCAGGCGAGTGTTCGTGCCTTGTCTGATGGCGGTGGCCTTGAGCGCCATCGCTTTTGAGCCTCCCAACCAAGTTCCGGCACTCAGTGTCGAGGACATGCCAATCGCCTGTGCTGGCGAAGGCGCGATCTGGATACACCGATCCGAGAAGTTCGTATGTGCTTCTGATTCAACAGAGGATGCAGGCCGATCTTGCCGGGAACAAAGCGATTGCGACGGTGCTTGCGTCGCGAGCGATGCAGTCCAGCCGAACACTCCGGTTGTGGACCGCTGCTCGGATCGCTACGTGCCTGACTGCGCTCGATACGTTTCCAGCGGAGTCGCCGGGCCGGAGATTTGCCGTTAGATGTGATTGCTTTGGATATGCATCGCACCTGGATAGAGGTCGGCCTCTTTTGGTTTCAACTTCTTGGGGCAAGGAAGGCTGTGCGGCGGTTCCATGGACCGTCGGCAAAAGGAGAATACGAAATTGTCAGAATTGCTCGGTTCCCCGGGGCAGCCCATCCATAGGCTGAAGCGCTTACGATCCCCGGGGTAGTCCAATCCTCGCTTTCTGGTGTCCGAAAAATCAGGGGTGGTCCACTCTGACCCCTGTTTCTGCGACGCATGGTAGGAGATTCCATGGTGCCGTCATCCCTCCCCAAAGTCGCGCTTCTATGCTTCATGCTCGTCGTCCCGATCGCGGCAGCGGCAGGGACGGTTGCTCCTCAGGTTGACCTATCTCTCGGGGTAAATGTGTCTCCACGAACGTTTACCCCGGGCGGCAGTCAGACAGTTGAATTGACTGTCTACAACGCGGGACCTGACGATGCCGGAACGATTCCTGGCACCTCCCAAACCGTATACGTGGTGGAAGACCAATTCATCGTGACCGATGCGCCACCGCCGTTTGAAGTTCATGAGCCCTTGGGGTGCCTCGTAGATCGCTTCGTTAGCGAGCCACTCCCTGATAACCAAATTGCGCTGTCGTTCGTTTTTGATTTTGACTCGATCCCGGCGGGTCAATCGCGGACCTGCACGTACAATATTGACTATTACCCGTCGACGCGTGCCTCCTTTTCTTCGGGGTAGGAGGTCTTCACTGTGAATGACACAGATGTCGATACTGGAAACGACTATCTCGCCAACGTTTTCACCGCGACCCCCGCATCGGTGCCAACAGCATCTGGCGGAGTACTCGTAGTTTTAGTTCTGCTGCTTGGGTCTGCAGGTTTCGTCCGTGCTCGCGTGCGCGCTGGATCGTCTTGTCGCGTGAGGAGGTCGAGGAAGTATCCGTTTGAATCGGTTCTTCCACCGGCGCCAGATGACTGTCGGGGAAGTGCACTCTGACCCCGGTTTTCGCGGTTTCCAGGTTTTCAGGGTGAAGTTGGGCGACGTCTCTTTCGCCCGACCAGCTCGGCGATGTGCTCCACGAGCGGTCTTGGCCCAATCAGCGAGAGCCCGATGAACGTTTCCGCTTCGATGGTCATCCGATCATTGCCGATGGACACTTCTAGCGACTCGATCTCTTGAGAACCCCCAACGCCCCACGTTCTTTCGAGTACTCCGGCGCCGCTTTCAATGAGAACTGCACGGAGAGCTTCTCTCAGGCCCTGATCGTGTTCGTCGCCCAGAACGATCGTCAGCAGTGTCGAGCTTGAGCCGTGGTCCGACATCGGTATGGAGCTCTATATTTTTCGAGGCGCGTAACCAAATCGGTCAGACAGCTGTTTCACGAGCAGGGCGCTGAGCTCGACGACTTCCCCGCCGCATGCCATTGCCTGCTCAGCGAAGTGGGCGCTCGCGTTGCGTTCATCGGGAAAGTCCCCTCTCGTGGCCGCAAATGGGCAGAGCGCGATGCTGAGGTCGGACCTCCAAACCCGCTCGGCGAAGAACTTGACGGGATTGTTCTGTTTGCTTCCGCAGTTGAAACGTAGATTCCACTCTTCCCAATACTCGCCATCACGAAAGCGCATGAAAACGACCTTCGTTGAATGCTTGCGTGGAGCCTTCATCAGCGGAAAACTCTCGGGACAGCGAGGTTCGAAAGACTACCCCAAGGCAAGAGCAGGGCACAGGGGACGAAGGAATCATCCGTTGAATCATCCCCAGCCGGCTTCAGTTGGTGAGGCCGCTTGGGAAACGCAGGCGGCTGTTCTCTGACGGCGCAGTTGCTTGTTTGGCGACCATCGTCTGAAAGATTGGACGTCGTACGTCCCGCGTCTATCCATTCGCAAAGAATTGCATCCGGCATGGATTCCGTACTTGACGCTAGCGGTCAGTCGGCGCAACTTCTTGTCGTCGCTGCAAATTCAGCGACCGGGGATGAGAGCCCGACAACGAAGGCGCCGAAAGCGCCCATCGTCCGATGCCGGCGTTTTTTTGTTGTCCGCGCGTCGGTACGATGCGTGCGTTTGCCCGTCCTATGGCGGGCGGCGCCAGGAGGCTGCAAAGCCTGCCGGTTCCTTCGTTCCGGTCTCTCAACCTCGCGCCGTCCGTCACCTCGTTTGAGAGCGCGGTGCCGGACTTCCATGGAACGAAGGAGCCCGCCATGCCCAAGTCATCTCAGCCCGCGCGCGCCGCGGCGTCGCTCGAATCCCACCCCGTGAAATCATCGGAACGCCTTGATGCGATCGGCCGCTACCTCGATCTTCGCGACTGGTCGTTTGCCGTCATCGACTTGATGGAGGTGGCTGGCAAGTCGATGACGAGGAGAGATCCGGTCGCGATGTGCGATCAGACGTTGACGGGGCTTTCCGGGTTGCTCCGTCATCTGGTGCAGGAGATTGATGGGCAGGTCGACGTGATTAGAGAGGTTGGGCGGCGAGAGAACTGAAAGTAGGGACAGCCCAAGGCGGATGTATTCGCTGCGTGCAGCGAGGAGCCGGCAGCGAGAAAAATCCACGCTGCCCCTTTTTTCGACCGCTCCGCATGGTGCCGCTCCCCTGCATTTGACTAGGTATGACGCACGAACGGCTTCCCTTACAGGTGCCGTAAAGCAGATGTCGGCACAGGCGTCGTTTGGGCCGAACTGTCCGAACACAGATGTTCGTAGTCCCAGAACGCGACGGGTTTGTCAGGATATGCTTTCGCCATTGCTTCACAGTACTTCGGTATGTCGGTCTTCCTGTACGTGAAGGCCAGGGTCGACCAACTGCTTTCGTCTTGGGGATACGCGACCACGTAGCGCTTCGCCATCGCAACAGCATCGTCGTGGCGGCCGAGATCGCTCTCGTAGATCATGGTTAACGCCTTCATGGCGTCGGCGCTGTGCGGATTGGCAGCTAGGACGCGTGTATACGCGGCTTCAGCAGCCTGTCCATTGTGCAAGGCCATCAGCGCTTGCGCATACCGAGCGAAATCGGTGGACATCGGCGAACCAATGTCCGCGGCGCGGTGGACGTAGTCGTTGCTCCATTCGCTCTGCCGCGCGTACGCGAGCGCCTCGGCGGCACTCATATAGTTCGCGACGGTGGGTTCGAACCGCACGAGAGGCGTGATGAGTTCGGCGTCTGTGGGTGTCAGCGGCAAGGTCTTGAGGTTGTTCAGGGCGAAGCTGTCCGGAGCGATCGTGAGCACCTCGAGGAGATCGGCTTTGCTAAGGCTTGGCGCGCGAGCGCGTTTCTGAAAATAGAGGACGCGTGCGCGGACCTGCGCCATCAGCGGGTTCGCGCCCTGGCGCTCCTCGGCTGCCTTCGCCACCTCATCGAGTGCTTCGAGAGATCCGCCATACAGCGGCGATGATTCCTTCGCCCAGAACATGTAGATGCGATACTCGTCCGGCGAAAGCGCGGCGGCATTGCGACCGAGTGCAGCGACGTCGTCGGCTCCAGTGCGCGCGGGAAGTAGGTATGTCGCCGCCACCGCAAAGCGCGGGTTGATCTTCAAGGACGCCTTGAGGTCGCTCCGGGCAAGCGCCATGGTGCTCCGCATCGCGTCGAAGTTGGCGTCCGGGGTCTCGCGCGAAGAGGCCGTGCCGCGCTCCTCTTGCGCTGATCGCACACGGAACACGCCCCGCGCCGCCAGAGCATAGGCACTATGCGGCGCCGCCTTTACCCAGCGATCGAGGACTTCGCCTATCGCTGGGTTGCTGCTTTCGAATTGGCTCTCGAACGCGCGGAACAGAATGCCGCGCTCTTTCGGATTCGAGCCGTCCTGCAAAGCATAGTCATCGAACGTGGCGTCGATGTAAGCGACGTCGCCCGCTTCGATCTTCTTGTCGATCTCCTCGGCGGTGATGATCGAGAGCGCCGAAAGGCGGCAACGTTCGGCGACGAACGCGGGGGGCCACTGCAACGGCGGGACGTCGGGAAATTCGAGGCATCGCTTCAATGGATCGGCGACTTTGTCGGCGTCGCGCAGGGCCGTGATGAGGGACTGCCGAACGGTGCGCGCGCTTTTCGCCTTGGCGTGGATATCCTCAGCCTGTACCCGCGCGACGTCGGCAAGATGCTGCAAGCGCAGCTGGTTGTAACCGAGGATGCCCGCTACGGCGAATAGGGCGATGCTCCCCACCAAGCAAATGATCCTAAGTAACGATCGCATGCAACTCCCCAGTTAGCAAAATCCAAGTCCGCGTCTCAACGTCGCGCATCGCTCTGCGATGAGCTTCCGTCGCCTATGACAAAACCAGTGCGAAAGATAGCAGGTCGACCCTCGGTCGCGGAAAACTAGCGAAGCCTCTGAACACGCAGTGCCATGTCTCGAGCTCTGGGACACGCGCGCTTATCCTCGGCGCATGGTCAGTTTGGTCCCCGGCAGCTTTCCCGGCGGCATCATCTAAGCGCGGTACAACGAGCAAGATATCGCGCACCTATACATGTCGACCAGCCCGACCGCCGTGCGCCGGTATCACCTCAACTGGCCGGGACGCAGCTACAAGGTCGAGCGTGAGAGCGTCGCCCCAGTGCAGACGCTGACAACCGCTGAATTGCTGGGCTCGGCATCGTGCCGTGGGACGAGTGATGACAGCCGCGCACCGTTCGACGACGCACGTTATAGATTCGTCAAGTTCGGGCTCGTCGCTTAGCCGCCGGTATGCGGCGGCCCTTTTAGTCCTGCATTCGCGAGAATCTGATCGATTCAGTTACGCGAATAGTCCGCATCGCCATCAGCCTGCTCGACAACGCTGTTCGCTATACGTGTGAAATCAGGCGAAAACCACTTTCATCGACGACTCCGTCGATCGTATGGTCAGCAAGGATGTTGGAAAGCTCGGCATCGAGCGCCTGGATGTTTTGCGTCGCTAGACACCGTAACATTTCGCTCGAAGAGAAGTTCAATACCCCTTCCAATTTCAGAATCCGCGCTCTCGCCGCGTCGATCTCATCGAGATCGCAGTCTGGCGGAAAGGCTATTGCAATCAATCGAGTGGGCACGACCGCACTTTCCTCCTTCTGCATCAGGGTCGCGCGTCCTCGAATGTTATCGACGTTTCTTTGAACGCCGACTAGGGCCGACACGGGGTCGGGTACATTTTTCGCGGAGGTCCACGTCGCAGTTGCAGGGAACTTTGTCTTAGCCGCGTGCGTAGTTCGCAAAGATTTGCGTCAGGCATGGCTTCCACACTTGACGCTATCAGTCAGTCGGCGCAACTTCTCGTCATCGCTGCAAATTCAGCGATCGGGTTTCGTAGCCCGAGGAACGAAGGCGCCTAACTTCCATGGAACGAAGGAGCCCATCATGCCCAAGTCATCTCAGCCCGCACGTGCCGCGGCGTCGCTCGAACCCAATTCCGTGAATTCCCCCGAACGCCTAGATGCGATCGGCCGCTACCTCGATCTACGCGACTGGTCGTTCGCCGTCATCGATCTGATGGAGGTGGCTGGTAAGTCGATGACGAGGAGAGATCCTGTTGCGATGTGCGATCAGACGTTGTCGGGGCTTTCCGGGTTGCTGCGTCACCTAGTGCTGGAGATTGATGGGCGTGTTGACATGATTAAAGAGGTCGGGCCGCGAGCGACCTAAGGGGGGGAGCCCAATGCAGGTGTAGCCGCTGCGGACAGTCGGGGGGCAGAAAAATTCACTCTGACCCCTATTCTTCGCATTAACAGCTCCTGTCGTACGTGTACTGCGACATCTTGAACGCAACTAGAAGTCACCGTGCAGCGCTGGCATGTGGATGAACCGCCAAAGCTTGAACGGGCCAAAGCAGTAGAGCACCCAGGAAAAAAAGCTGACGGCAGCGCCTAGAAAGACAGCCGGAGTGTCGAGGCTTCTGAACACCGCAATCCCTTCGAGGGTGCCTGCGGCTACAAAAAGAACGAAGGCGATGGCGCGCCCCATCCGTCGGCGACGTATTAGATGATGCAGCAGCGCGGTCGAGAAGATGGCTGCGATGAAGGTGATGAGTGTACTTGTTGGAATTGCGATGAGGAGAAAGATGAGATCCAGGGTTTCGTGCCACGAACTCCTGAACATGGGCAGGGCAAAGCAGGCAGCGATGCCGCAAATTGACGCGAAGAGAGAAATCGCTACGAGACGGAGAATCTCTTCATGATGCATGGAGTGCGCGACTCTAAGCGATGAGTAGACCCCACGTCTGGGGTGTCACTCGCCATCGTTCAGCAACAGATGCGCGCGGTCAAGTTGGGCCGGCCTACGGTGCCCCGTTCGCGCCAAGCAATCGGCTACAGCAGCAGAGGCAGCTCAGCGGAAACGGTTGGCGTGCTGCTTGCGGAAGCCTGTCGACAAGCATGACATCGGGCCCAGCGGCAGGAAGTGCGCCTCGACGGTCCAAGGGCTCGACAAGCTGCGTGATCTGAGATGCCGGCTTAGCGCGTCACGCCCGAGCATCTTTTGCAGGAGAGACGGCAGAAAAACAAAACCCGCCACGTGGGCGGGTCTGTCGTAACGCTTTGAAAGTATTGGTCGGGGTGACAGGATTCGAACTTGCGACTTCTACCTCCCGAAGGTAGCGCTCTACCAGGCTGAGCTACACCCCGACCGGGACCGCCGTAGCGGGCCGCGAATTCTAGCGACGTCGTCGTCGGCGCGCAACACATCGGTGCGCGCGGTGCGCTGCGGGCCTTGGATCACTCGCGCAAACGGCTGTAGACGTGGTCGCGCGTGGCCGGGCGGTCGTGGCAGCCGAAGCAGGCCGTGGCGGCCTTGGCGCCGAAGATGGGGCGGTTCGGGTCGCCGGCGTCGAAGTTCTCGAAGCCCCAGCCTCCGGTGGTGGCGTAGCGTTGCGCGTCCTTCGTCATCACGCCGATCACCTTGTGCTTGCCTTCGGTCACGGCGTGGTCGGCTTCCTCGGCTTCGACGGTGTCGAACACCAGCGTCGCGCCGTCGGGGAAATGGCCGTCGCGGTAGCCGCGCATCGCCTCGGCGTTGGCATAGGTGTGGTTGATCCCGCCAACGGCGGCGTACATCGGGTGGCCCGGCTCGATCACGGTCGTCTTGACGTGGTGCCAGTCGCGGTAGCCGGTGGGGAAGGGAACCGGTGGCGCGTCGTTGGCGTGCGCCGCGGCGCAGAGCACGACGAGGCCGAGGCACGGCAGGATCGATCGCATGGCTTTCTCCATTGGGGCGCTGCGCGGTCGAGCCTAGCAACGCGCACGCGCGCCCTGCGGCGTTGTGCTGCGCGTTCTGGAGGCCGTTCTTGCGCCTTCCGGCGACGCCGAAAAGCCGCGTTCTGCTAGGCTTTGCGTTTTGCAGCGCCGCGCGCTGCCCTTTGTCGCACTGAGGAATTCATGGCCGTCACCCAAGCCCGCACGATGCCCGGCGTGCTCGAACTGCTGCCGCTCGACCAGGTCGAGTTCCAGGGGATGCTGGACGCGATCCGGCGCAATTTCGAGCGCTACGGCTTTCTGCCGATCGAAACGCCGGTGATGGAGTTCTCCAGCGTGCTGCTGACCAAGGAAGGCGGCGAGACCGAGCGCCAGGTGTATTTCGTGCAGTCCACCGGCGCGCTGCAGGCGGCCGGCGCGGGCGAGGTGCCGGAGCTGGCGCTGCGCTTCGACCTCACCGTGCCGCTCGCGCGCTACGTCGCCGAGCACGAGCACGGCCTCACGTTCCCGTTCCGCCGCTACCAGATCCAGCGCGTCTACCGCGGCGAGCGCGCGCAGCGCGGGCGCTTTCGCGAGTTCTATCAGTGCGACATCGACGTGGTCGGCAAGGACACCTTGTCCGTGCGCTACGACGCGGAGCTGCCCGCGGTCATCTACAGCGTGTTCCGCGCGCTCGACATCGGCGCGTTCACCATCCAGATCAACAACCGCAAGCTGATGCGCGGCTGGCTCGAGGGCCTGGGCATCGGAGACGGCGAGCGGCAGGCTGCGGTGCTGCGTGAAATCGACAAGCTCGACAAGCGCGGTATCGACGCCGTGCATGAAGTAATAACTGGGGAACTCTTCAGTTTGTCCGAAGATGTCGCCGCGAAACTGCTCGACTTCGTGCAGTTCCGCTCCACCTCGCTCGCCGATGCGCTGGCCAAGCTCGATGCGCTCGGTGCCGGCAGCGAGGCGCTCGAACAGGGCAGGGCCGAGCTGAAGGAAACGCTGACCCTGATCAAGGCCTTCGGCGTGCCGGATTCGCACTTCGCGCTGAACCTGTCGATCGCGCGCGGCCTGGACTACTACACCGGCACCGTCTACGAGACCACGCTCAACGACCACCCGCAGATCGGCTCGATCTGTTCGGGCGGCCGCTACGAGAACCTCGCCAGCCACTACACGAAGTCGCGCCTGCCCGGCGTCGGCATCTCGATCGGCGCGACGCGGCTGTATTGGCAGCTGCGCGAAGCGGGTCTGCTTCGCGGCGGCCGCAGCACCGTGCAGGCGCTGGTCGCGCAGATGGACGAGAACGACCTGGCGCGCTATCTGGAACTGGCCACGGAACTGCGCAACGCCGGCATCAACACCGAAGTCGTGATCGAACCGGGCAAGCTGGCCAAGCAGTTCAAGTACGCCGACCGCGCGGGGATTCGATTCGTGCTGGTGCTGGGCACTGACGAAATCGCCAAGGGCGTCGTCACGGTGAAGGACCTGCGCAAGGAAGACCAGTTCGAAGTGAAGCGCGCGGAGCTGGCGGAAACGCTGCGGGTGGAGATTGAGCAGGCGGCGGTGATGAAGAGGGCTGGCGCTGGCTAGCTGCGGGACGACCGTGACGCGGGATCGACGCCGAAGCACTACGTCATTCCCGCGAAAGCGGGAATGACGTCGATTTGGATGGAGATGTCGGAAGAATTGCTGGTGTTGGAAGGGGCCGACCGACAAGAAGGAGGACAGGATGTCCAGTAAGCGACCTGCGGTGTACATCATGGCGAGCGGTGCGCGCGGTACGCTGTACGTCGGTGTCACCGGCTGG
>Ga0207711_10001979_pt1 | contig 18559 bp, 19 predicted proteins | sample KBSS34metaG_FD_184401 | JGI IMG/M metagenome (GOLD analysis project Ga0207711, IMG submission 184401) | Switchgrass rhizosphere microbial communities from Kellogg Biological Station, Michigan, USA - KBS S3-4 metaG (SPAdes) (version 2) | ecosystem: Host-associated > Plants > Roots > Rhizosphere...
GACGTTCCGCAATTGCGACTTGCCGAAGATCGACCCGTCAATGCGGCCGATGCGAATATTGAGGCCGGACGCGGTTTCGAAGCGGCCGAGCCTATCGACGATGAAGCGATGGCCGGGCGCCGAGTCCAGCAAGACGAGCGCCCCGGCAACAAGGAATAGCAGCGCCACGAAGGCAGCGAAAAGCTCGTTCAGGAGCCGTCGCGGCCAATCGCTGCGCAAGCGCCGCCGGGGCGGCTCGGAGCCCTCCGCGATGGCGACTGCGTCCGCCATCTAAAAGGCCTGGCCCAGCGATACGGTCACGGCGATCGGGCCGTCGCCCTGATCGCGCTTCAACGGCACGCCGACGTCGACGCGGATCGGCCCGAAGCTCGAATAGTAGCGCACGCCGAGGCCGGCGGCGAAGCGCCAGTCCTTGAAGTCAGGCAGCGCTTCGGTTGTCAGCGAGCCCCCGTCAAAGAATGGGACGACGCCGAAATTGCCCCCGAATTGCTGCAGGCGAACGCGCGCCTCGACGGCGAACTCGGCGAGGCCCCGCCCGCCAATCGGGTCGCCGTCGACGTCCTTGGGCCCGAGCCGCTGATACCCGTAACCGCGGACCGATCCCCCGCCGCCCGAGTAGAAACGCCGCGATGGCGCAATGTCGAAGGCAGAGGCACCGAGGATGGTCCCCAGCCGCACACGTCCCGCCGCGACCACGCGATCCGACACCGGATGGTAGGCGCTAGCGTCGAACTGGGCGCGGCCATAGGTGAAGCGCCCGCCATGCGCCGAGATTTCAGGACTAATGCGTCCGCTGAGGCGGAAACCGCGCGTCGGATCGAGCAGGCTATCGCTGCCGTCGTACCCGAGGCCCGCTGGCAAGGCAGCGATGAAAAATTTGTGCGTTTCCTTCACGCCCGCTGTGCTGAACGCGCCACGTTCGTCGGTGGCGAGGAGTTCGGCGCCCGCGGTCCAGGTCCACTTCTTCTGCCAGATGAAATTGCTCTGCCGCTCGATATTCCCGGCAAGCTGAACGGTTCGCGCTTCATATGCATCGAAATTCTGGTGCGCGGCCGAGGCGATGAGATTCAAGACCTGGTCGCGCCGAGCAAAATTGTTCCGGCGAAACTGGACGCCAAGCAATTGCTCCTTCGTACCGCCGATAGCGCGAAGAGTCAGCGCTCCCTCGGGGTTGAAGAAGTTTCGGTCGGTCCAGCTCGCCTCGAACCGCGCACCTTGCCCGGTTCCGTAGCCGAGTTCGCCAGCGATCGTGTGCGACGGCGCCGGCTCGAGCCGAACCGCGAGATCGACAGTGCGACCGTCATCGACGGGCACCACCCGGATATCGGCCGTGGCGACGAGACCTGTCGCGATAAGCGCGCGCCGTAGATCTTCCACCTTTGAGCGCTTGAATGGCGCGCCGGATTTCCATCGAGCGATGGTCGCGATGTGGTTCGCGCTAAAGTTCGGCTTGCCGGTCACGTGAATCGCTCCGAAGCGAGCAACGGGCCCCGGATCGACAGGCAAGCTTAGCGTCGCGAGATGGGTCTGGTGATTGATTTCGATATCCTGCTCGCCAATCCGAGCACCAGCGAATCCCGCCTCTCCCAGAGCTCGCGCAAGCGCGGTTCCGCCGGCGATCACATCCTCCGCGATCACCGGGTCGCCGGTGTTGATCCCGAAAGCCGCGCGAAGCTTGGCCTGGTCCTCCGCACCGGCGGCCTCCAGGCCCGGGAGCTCGACCGATGCGAAACGGTATTGTTCGCCCGGCTCGACCGTCAGCACTACTCTTAGGATGTCGCCTGCCCGTTCCGTACGGGGTTCGACCGTAGCGTCATAATAACCCCGGCTCCGGAGCAATTCGGCGAGGAGATCCGCGTCGGCACGTGAGCGCCGACCGATTTGCGCGGCGTTGGCGGCTTCTTTCCGTTCTGCCTCGAGGGCGGACTGTTTCCTGAACTGGCTCAAGAGGTCGACGGAATCGCCCAGCGCGCCCAGGCCTTCGACTATCACTGTATATCGAACTTCGCCGGCCGTTTCCTCAGGGGCTGCTGGCGAAGCCTCTGTAGCTGTCCCCGGCGCGGTCTCGGTAGTGTCCCGGGCATTGAGATCCGGCCAGGCGACGCCAAGGCCGGGCATCGGGTCGAGCGGAGCATTGGGGTCGAGCTCTGCCGCATCGGGCGGCGGCTGAGAGACCGGGACGACGGTCTGGGCCCGGACGGAAGAGGCGAACGCTGAAAGGGCGGCCGCGCACAGCAGCCGCGCGGCCATCCGCGTTGAACCCCGCCCGCACACACCACAAGCCTTAGCTAGCGGCCCTGAATGGCGCCAGTACGAATGAGACTTGGTGGTCCGGGCCGCAGTCCGGTCGCATCGTATTGAAAAGGAACCGCTACTGAATTGTGCCGACCTCGTCGCTGCTCAGCGTCGCGATCACGCGCTCGATTTGGCGCCAATGACAGAAGCGCATGACATTGCCGAGGTCGCGGCTGCGTTCCGCGCGTGCCGCAGCTTCAAAGACCGCACCATCGCCGAACTGCTCCATGAGGTCAGATGCGTCGGCAAGGGCAAGGCGGCCGTGAATGAAGGGCGTGTCCATGGGCGGCCATTAACGGAAGGGCCGTTTCCCGACTGCGCATGATCGCGGTCAACGGATCGTTGACCATGCCCTGAGTAGCCTTGCGGCTTTGCCTCTGGCAGGGCGGGTTTCATGGATTCCCGAATGACTCGCGCTGGCGGCTGTTTCCTCCCGCTCTTCATACTCGGCGGGTTCGTGACCGGCCTCGCCATCCACAATCCGATGAAGGGCGTGCTGATCGGAACGGCGATCGGTGCCGCGCTCGCCTTTGTTCTCTGGCTGATTGATCGCCGGGACTAGGTCAAAGCAACCTGCGGCCGGCCCATATCACCCGGCCGATGCACTGCAGCTCGGCGAGGTCGCAATCGGGCCAGTCCGGATAAGCCGGATTGTCCGACTGAACCGTCACCCGACCACCGACTGGTTGCAGGGCAATACGCTTTACGACGAGCGCGTCGTCGACCCTGAGAACGTAGATCCCGTCCCGCAGCTGCCCTTCGCAATCCCCGAGATCGACCAGGATGTCGTCGCCCGGGTTGAGCGTCGGCGACATGGAATCTCCCTCGACGCGAATGATCGACAACTTGTCTGCCGAGCTTGCCGTCAGGCGCTTCAGCCATCGTTCGTCAAACGCGAAATAGGGTCGGCCCGCCTCTTCAGTGACGATGGCCCCCGGACCGGCTGAAGCCCGTACCGGGGTGCGGTTCACGGCCACGAGCCCTTCGGCGCCCATCTCCGCCGGACCGCCGAGAACGGCTTCCGAAACGGAGAAATAGCGGGCGAGCTTGCGCCGTTCCTCTTCTTTCAGCCGCTTCGGCACGCCGCGCCGGACATATTGCTGAACATACGCGGCGTTCCGACCGAGCATCCGCGACAATCCGGCGAAATCCTCGCCGCGCTCGGTACACAGACGCTCCAGAACGATGCGCGGATCGGTCAACATGGTTGTTACGCCTTTAGCTATAGGAATATGCATAGACAAGTAGGAAATGCCTTGGAAAGGAGCGCGTAGCCGAGTCGCGCTCGACTATAAGGAACCCAGCTGTGCATTTGCTTAGAGAGGTAGAGAAATTTTTGCGCCAATCTGAAGTTCCTCCCACCCGGTTCGGCAAGAATGCGATGGGGGACCCGCGTTTCGTTTTCGATCTGCGCAAAGGCCGCGACCCGCGCCCTCAAACGGTTGCCCGCGTCCGGGCTTACCTGGAGGCAGCCCAGTGCTGAAATTAGCGATGTCTCCCGCCGCGTCCGCCCTGCTGCGCTCGCTAATCGCGCGCGCATGCGTTCCGCGGAATAGGATTCTGCTTAGCAACGTACGATCCGTCGACTGGCAATCGCTCACGTTCATCGGCGAGCGGCACGAATTCGATTTGCGCATCATCCCGCCTGAGTCCCAGGCGATCTCTGACCGGATTTGCCGCGGGCTTCTCTGCGCGGAGTTCGATCTCCCCGGGCAGATACTGGCGGACATAGCCGTCCGCGGGCACCCGCGGTGCACCAAAGACGGTGCAATCCTGCTCAGCATCGAGGCGCTCACGATCGAGGAATAACGGCTTAGCCAGCCTACTTCAGCGAACGCCTGAGGTCAGCGAGCGCCTCGTGAAGTGCGTGCGACGCGTCAGGAACCGCGGCTGGCTCGCGGGTATTATCCAAATGGCGGTCGATTCGTCGCTTCAGCTGCCCGGGTGTCGGCGCTGCTTCAGGCTCGAAAAGCCTCACGACGCGGGAGTCGGGGCCGAGCGCAGCAAGGACATCATCGAGCACGAGCACGACATCCTCCGCGGGCGCCTCGGCAAGCGAACGATCGGCTTCGGCGAGCAAGTCGCGGACCGGGTTGGCAGCCGGAACCCCTACCACCGAGGGCACGGGCTCCACTCGCCGCAGTCCGGCGAAACACAGCGCAAAAGCAGTCGGTCCGCCGAGCCCAGCCTGCCATTGCCCCGGGAATACGGCCCAAAATGCGTAGCCGACGGCGAACGCGAACAGCATCGCCGCGCCGGCATCCACTGCCGTTTCCAGTCGTACCGCGGTGCGCGCGTCCATTGGAATGCGCTCATATCAGCCAATCCTTGCCAGTCGGTTAGGCCGGCAACTCGCTCGGCTGACGAATTTCGCTCACTTCGGGGGCATTTTCGACCAGTGCGATCAACGCGTGGGTGAATGCCTCGACGTCATCCGGTTTGCGGCTGGTGACGATGTTGCCGTCGGTGACCGCCGGCTCGTCGACGACGTTTGCGCCCGCATTGCGAAGATCGGTTCGGATCGACGGCCAGCTCGTCGCCGTTCGGCCGCGCAGCAAGTCTGCTTCGACCAACAGCCAGGGCCCATGGCAGATCGCCCCGATCGGCTTGCGTTGCCGATCGAACTCGCGGATCAGCTCGGCGACGCGGGGATGCAACCGAAGCTGGTCCGGGTTGCGGACTCCGCCGGGAATGATGAGCGCATCGAAATCGCCCGCATGCGCCTCGTCCACCGTGAGGTCCGGCCGGATCGTCCTGCCGGGATCGTCGTGGATCGTCGCCTGGATCGGATCACGCTTCAATGAAGCGAGGACGACCTCCGCGCCGCGCTTCTGGAGGATGTCGCGCGGGCCGAACAATTCCGATTCCTCGAACCCGTCGGTAGCCACAATCAATATTCGGGAATTGGGGATCGTGGGCATTCGGCATCTCCTTTTCGTGCCGCCAGAGGAACCCGCCCGCCTCGTCAACGCTTAGTCCCGCCGATGGGCCTAGTGAAGCGTAACGCGCCGTGTTGAGGCACAGCAACGACGGTGAGCCCGGCTACAGCCGCAAGCGCATGGGCCGCTATTGGGCCTATTTCGACGGCGACAAACGCGTGACCGACCGCGACACCATCGACCGTTTGAACGCGGTCGCGCTTCCCCCGGCGTATAAGCAGGCCTGGTTCTGCAAGGATGCCGACGGTCACCTCCAAGCCACCGGCGTCGACGATCGAGGGCGCAAGCAATATCGCTATCATGTCGACTTCCGCGCCAGGCGCGAGAACGCGAAATATGACGGAATGCTTGAATTCGGGCGGGCGCTGCCGAGGCTGCGGCGCCGCGTCGAACAGGACCTGAAGCGCCGAAAGCTCACCCGTGACACGGTGCTGGCAGCCATCGTTCGCCTGCTGGACACGGAGCACCTGCGCATAGGCAATGAGGAATATGCTCGTGACAACAAAAGCTTCGGCGCGACTACGCTGCGCAGCCGCCATTTGAAGCGCAAGGGCCAAGCGCTGATGATGCGCTTCACTGGCAAGCACGGCATCGTCCACGAGGCCAGGATTACGGACAGCAACCTCAAGCGCATCTGCCGCAAATGCCAGGAGCTCCCTGGGCAGATGCTCTTTCAATACGTCAACGGCGACGGCGAACCCAGGCCCATCACCTCGGGCGACGTGAATGACTATATTCGCGAGGCGAGCGGCGGCGACTTCACCGCCAAGCATTTCCGTACCTGGAGCGCGAGCGTCATCGCGCTAGAGCAAATGCTAAAAAAGGCGGAAGATGCTCGCATTAGCCTGAAAACCGTGATCGAGCCTGTCGCGGAGGCGCTGGGCAACACGCCGGCGATCAGCCGCAAGTCGTACGTCCATCCCAAGTTGCTCGATGCAGTGAAGACCAAACCACGCGATCCTCTGAACGGCCTGGATCGGCCCCGCGCCCGCAAGCGCCTGTCCAGCTCTGAAGTCGCGCTTCTGAAATTCCTGTCGCGGGGCAGACGCCGCGCCAAGGCGGGCACGACAAGGAAGCAATCGGCAGCCCTGGAGAAGCGCGCGGCAGCTTGATTGCGGGCGCGTCGCCCGCCAAGACGGCGGCGATGGGGGCCGACCGCTTCACTGCCTGGTTCGACGCCAACCGCGACGGCCTGATCGTCGGCGTTGCGGTCGGGTTGGCGATTGTCGCGGGCATGCTTGCCCTGCGCCTCCTGGGCCGGCGGATCATTGCCCGCGATCCGCACGGCATGGGCTGGCGCGCAGTCATCGGTCGCGTGTTCGCCAAGACGAGCCTTGCCTTCATGGTGCTTGCGGCCGCGGACGTCGTCTCGACCTATGCCGAGCTGCCGCACAGGGTCGCGCGGCTGATCGACATCCTGTTCGTCATCGCCTTTGCGCTGCAGGGCGCGGTGTGGGGCCGTGAGCTGATCCTCGGGATGATCGGTCGCAAGGTCACCGAGGACAATAGCTCGGGCGCGCTCGCCAACGCGATGGCGATCATTCGCGTACTGGTCAGCGTCGCCCTGTTCGCAATCGCTGGCATCCTGATCCTCGACAATCTGGGCGTAAACGTCACGGCGCTCGTCGCCGGGCTCGGCATCGGCGGCATCGCCATCGGCCTGGCCGCGCAGGGTATCTTCTCCGACCTGTTCGCGGCGCTAGCGATCCTGTTCGACAAGCCGTTCAGACGAGGCGACACGATCCGTTACGACCAGAGCACCGGAACGGTCGAGCGCATCGGCCTCAAGACCACGCGCCTTCGCTCGGTGACCGGAGAGCAATTGATCATGGCCAACACCAAGCTGCTCGAGCGTGAGATCCACAATCTCGCCGAGGCGAAAGCGCGGCGAATGACCATTTATCTCGCGGTGGCCGGCAAGAGCTCCACCGAGAGCATTGATGCCGTAATCGCTGCTGCAACCTCGGCCGTATCGGCTCAGAAGGGATGCAAGCCGGTGCGCTGCGTGCTGTCCGGCGCCGGAGCCGGGGCCCTCACCTTCGACCTCGTCTACAATGATGCCACAATTGAGCCCGATCGGCTCGCGGCCAATCGCTCGCAAATCCTTCGCGGCCTGATTGAAGGACTCGGACCTAAGAAGCTCCAGCTCGCGCGGGCTTCGGACCAGCCAACGGCGCCACTGCCCTTCTGATGCCGCTCGCCAGCCTTTCCGACATCCAAGCCCGCGTCGGCGACGAAATCGGAGTTTCATCGTGGATCGTTCTCGGCCAGGATCGCATCGACGCCTTCGCCGAGGCGACGGAGGATCGGCAGTTCATCCATATCGACCATGCCGCAGCCGCCCAGACGCCGTTCGGCGGCACGATCGCGCACGGCTTTCTCTCGCTATCGCTGCTGCCGCGCATGGGCGCAGAAGCCATGCTCCTCCCCGATGGGCTCAGGCTCGCGGTCAACTACGGGCTCGACCGTGTGCGCTTTCTTGCGCCCGTCAGGGCAGGCAAGCGCGTTCGGGGCCGCTTCCGCCTTGACTCGGTCGAGGAGAAAGCGCCGGGGCAAATCCTGATGCGCCACACCGTGACGGTTGAGATTGAGGGCGGGGACAAGCCTGCGCTTAGCGCCGAATGGCTTGCCCTGCTGGTCACCGGAGGAGATTGAGATGCGCGACGCGGTGATCGTTTCGACGGCCCGGACCCCGATCGGGCGCGCCTACAAAGGCGCCTTCAATGCCACGCCTGGGCCGACGTTGGGCAGCTTCTCGCTCAAGCCGGCGATCGAGCGCGCGGGGATCGATCCGGGCGAGATCGACGATGTCGTCTGGGGCGCGGTGCTCACCCAAGGCACGCAGTTCGGCAATATTGGCCGGCAGGTTGCGTTGCGCGCCGGATGCCCGGTCACCGTGTCGGGCATGACCATCGACCGTCAATGCTCCTCGGGCTTGATGGCGATCGCCACTGCCGCCAAGCAGATCGTCACCGATCGGATGGACGTGGTCGCGGCGGGCGGACAGGACAGCATCTCGCTGGTTCAGACGCCCGAGATGCGCATCGCGCCCGATCGGTCGCTGATGGCCATGCACAAGCATATCTACATGCCGATGTTGCAGACCGCGGAGACGGTCGCCCAGCGTTACGGCATCAGTCGCGCGCGGCAGGACGAATATTCGCTCAAAAGCCAGCAGCGCACCGCTGCGGCGCAGGCCGCGGGCCGGTTCGATGAGGAAATCGTCCCCGTGACCACGACGATGACGGTCAAGGATAAGGACAGCGGCGAGATCTCGCAGAAAGAAGTGACGATCTCGAAGGATGAAGGCAATCGCGCCGACACCACGTTGGAGGGGCTGTCGGGCCTCAATCCCGTGCTTGGGCCGGAAACGTCGATCACCGCCGGCAATGCAAGCCAGCTGTCGGACGGAAGCTCGGCTTCGATCCTGATGGAGGCGAGGGAGGCCGAACGCCGCGGAATTACACCCATGGGCCGTTACGTCGGGATGGCGGTCGCCGGCACGGAACCCGATGAGATGGGCATCGGCCCGATCGACGCTGTGAACAAGCTGCTCAAGCGCTTCGACCTCCAGGTAGACGACATCGGGTTGTGGGAGCTGAACGAGGCGTTTGCGGTGCAGGTGCTTTACAGCGCGGAGCAGCTTGGCATTCCGGAAGATCGCATGAACGTCGACGGCGGCTCGATCTCGATTGGCCACCCTTACGGCATGAGCGGGGCGCGGATGACAGGCCATGCTTTGATCGAAGGCAAGCGCCGCGGCGTGAAACACGTCGTCGTTACGATGTGCGTCGGCGGCGGAATGGGCGCCGCCGGGCTGTTCGAAGTGCTGTAGCGCAGGCTGTCGATTTTAACTGCCGCCGGTCGAATTGCCGTAGCTTATCGCGCCGCCACCGATGATCCCCGGCATGGGAGGGTATCGCGATGACATTGAGGAGTCTGACGATCGCCTTCGCTGCCATGCTCGGCGCTTGCCTGGCAGGTCCGTTGGACGCCGCCACACCGGCCCGAGACAATGGCCTTCAACTCATCGATCTTACTGACGACTTCGACCGCGTCTGGACCGAGACCAGGGACCTGCCCGACCAGCAGCGTGTCGATGCGTTCGAAACCCGTTTCGCCAAGATCCTGCCGGGATTCTATTCAGCTGATCGAGCACAAATAAAGGACTTCATGACGCCCGAGAAATATCGAGCGTTCGTCCTCAAGGGGTTGAAGACCTATCCGGAACAGCGCGAGGGAATCCAACGCGTCAGCGGTGAGTTCGCCTCCTTGATCGCTCCGGCGCAGAAAAGCTTCGAGAAGGCTTTCGGTCCGATGCTGGGCTATCCGCCCGTCTATCTCGTCATCAGCTTCGGCGAGTTCGATGGCGGCACCCGCGACCTCCCCGAAGGCACCCGGCTGATGTTCGGCGCGGATGTGATAGCCAAATTATACAAGGACAAGCCGATCCAGCCCTTCCTCCATCATGAGCTGTTCCACATTTTGCATCACCGCACGTTCCAGGAGTGCGACACCGTCTGGTGCAACCTGTGGAGCGAAGGCCTTGCGGTCTATGTGGCCTCGCAACTCAATCCTGGCGCGAGCGACGCGTCGCTTCTGCTTACCTATCCGTCATCGCTGCGAGACGCGGTCGAAGCGCACCGGACGGAGGCTCTATGCGCTGTCCGCGGCCGACTGAATTCGACTGACCCTAAGGATGCCGCGCCGCTCTTCATAGGCGGCAGCACCCCGCTCAGCCCGAACCTCCCGCCGCGCTTCGCTTATTACGTGGGCTATGTTGTCGCGCAGGACCTGGGACGGACGCGGTCGTTGAAACAGCTCGCGGCAATGAAGAACGACGAAGTGCGGCCGCTCGTTGAACAATCGTTGGCACGAATGACCAGTTGCATGGCGGCCAGCGAGCGTGGCTAGAGGGTTCGAACTGCTGTAGTCAGGAACGCGAGCCTTATTAGGAGGGTGCGATGCCCGGCCTTCTGTTTCTCATTATACCGATCCTGCTGCTGTTCGTGACGGCGCTACGAAGCTTCGGCATCAACCAGGAATATCAACGGGGCGTGCTGTTCCGCCTCGGACGGCTGGGAAAGACCAAGGGTCCCGGCTGGTATTGGCTGATCCCGTTCGTCGACCGCGTGATCAGGGTCGATCAGCGGATCATCACCTTTCAGCTCGAAACTCAAGAGACGATCACGCGTGATGGCGTCGCCGTGCGCGTCAACGCCGTCGTCTGGTTCCGCGCCGACTCCCCGATCCAGGTGGTGACGTCGGTCGAGGACTGGCGCGGCGCGACGGTGCAAGCTGCCGAAACGGCTCTCCGCGACGCGATCGGCCAAAGCGAGCTCGACATGATGCTGAAGGACCGCGCGTCCATCAACCATCGGCTCCAACAGCTTCTCCGCGAAGCATCATTAAAGTGGGGCGTCGAGATCGACTCTGTCGAGATCAAGGACGTCGACATTCCCGAGCAGATGCAGCGGGCGATCGCGAAGGAAGCCGAAGCAATCCGCGAAAAACGCGCCCGGATCATTCGCGCCGAGGGTGAGAATGAAGCAGCGGCCAAGCTGTCGCAGGCGGCGGAGACCATCGGTAGAGTTCCCGCCGCACTAGAACTGCGGCGCCTGCAGACGCTCAGCGAAATTGGGGTCGAGCACAACACTACCATCGTGGCCATGCTTCCGGTCGAGCTGGTCCACGCTGCACGAAAGCTTGCCGGCATGCCGGCGGCCGAAACCGAAGAGGCTTAAGCGGGTTGAGCGGGCAAACGGAGGAGCGAAAATGCCCGAATCCAACTGCCCGCTCGTCGAACGGGTCGCCCGCGTACTCGCCGGAGCCGCCCACAGTAGTAACGCCGAAGGAAGCGATCCGTCCGCCAGCGGAAAGGTCGACCTGGTCTGGCACGAGCATGTAAACCAGGCGCTCGCGGTGCTGCACACGATGCGCGAGCCGGACGAGGCGATGGCGGCCGCGGGAGATGCCGACACCTGGCGTAACATGGTCGAGGCGGCGATTGCGCAGCACGTCGATTGAGCCCGCGCGACGCCACGGGGACTAAAGTCAAAGGCGCCGATCCGCGCTGGACGCTGGTCGCCTGCGTGCTGGCGTCGAGCCTGTCCTTTGTCGAGGGCTCGGTGCTCAGCGTTGCCTTACCGGCGATCCGCGCAAGCTACGGCGCCGGCGCGCAACAAGTGCAGTGGGTGGTCAACGCTTATCTGCTACCTCTGTCGGCGCTTTTGCTGCTCGGTGGCGCGCTCGGCGATCATTTCGGGCGCCGCCGCCTGCTTGTCATCGGCACGAGCATCTTCGCGATTACCTCGCTCATTTGCGCCCTGGCCCCGAGCCTCCCGATCCTGCTCGCGGCGCGCGCGGCACAAGGGATCGGCGCGGCACTGCTCCTGCCCAACAGCCTGGCGCTGCTCAACGCCGCATTCCGGGGCGAGAAGCGCGGGCGCGCGGTCGGCATCTGGGCGGCTGCGGGAGCGGCAGCCGCGGCCATCGCGCCGCTGATCGGCGGCTGGCTCGTCGCCAACGTTGGCTGGCCGGCGATCTTCTACATCAACCTGCCGCTCGCACTCGGAGCGATTGCCCTGGCGTTGCGGTTCGTCAGCGAGAGTCACGATCCCGGTGCCGGGCGCACCGATTACCCCGGCGCGTTGCTCGCGACCGGCGCGCTTGGCGGAGTCACTTATGCCCTGACCCTTTGGTCAGCGTCGGGCCGATGGACGAACGTCGTCGTCATTGCCGCCGCGATTGGGCTCGTTCTCCTGGTCGCATTTTTGCTGGCCGAGCGCCGTCGCGGCAAACGCGCGATGATGCCGCTCGACCTGTTCCAGGGCCGCTGCTTTTCGGGCCTCAACCTGCTCACCTTCCTGCTTTACGGCGCCTTCTCAGCCGCCATGCTGCTAATCCCCTATGTGCTCATCACTAGCGGCGGCTATTCGCCGGTTCAGGCGGGGCTGGCGATGTTGCCATTGCCTATCCTGATGACCGCCGCCTCGCCCTACATGGGCAGCATCGCCGCGCGGATTGGTCCGCGCTTCCCGTTGACGACCGGGCCCCTGGTGGTCGCCGCCGGCATGCTCGCCGCCCGGCTGATGCAACCCAATACCAGCTATTGGACGGGCGCCTTTCCGACCATCCTGGTGATGGCGATCGGCATGACGATCGCTGTCGCGCCCCTCACGTCCTCGGTTCTCGGGTCAGTCGAGGAACAGCATGTCGCGATGGCATCGGGCTTCAACAGCGCCGTGGCGCGCACCGGCGGACTCATCGCCACCGCGCTGCTCGGCGCGGTTCTGGGTAGCAAGGGACCTCAGCTGTTCGCCGCCTTCCATTCGGCAATGTTTGCCTCAGCCGCCGTTGCGGCAGCATCCGCCGTTGTGGCGCTTACGATGCTCGGCGGCGTGAAGATGAAGCGCGGCTGATCAGCCTTTCGCTTTGGCGATGAAATCGTCGATCACGGTTTCGAGCAGGGTCATCGGCACGCTTCCGCCAAGCACCACCGCATCGTCGAAGCGGCGCAGGTCGAACTTCGCTCCAAGCGACGCGCTCGCCTTGTCGCGCAGCCGAACGATCTCGAGCTGACCGACCTTATAGCCGCACGCCTGACCGGGCATAGCGCAGTAGCGGTCGACTTCGGCTGTCACCGACGAACGCGGGTCGCCGTTGGTTTCGACGAACCAGTCGATTGCCCTATCGCGACTCCACTTCATGGCGTGAAGTCCCGTGTCGACCACCAGCCGGCACGCGCGGAACCCCATCGATTGGAGATAGCCGAGCTGCCCCATGGGATTGTCAGCGTAGACGCCGAGCTCGTCCGCCAGCTGCTCGGCATAAAGCGCCCAGCCTTCGCTGTAGGCGTTGAACGCCAGCATCGATCGTATGAGTGCCATGCGGTTGGCATATTCGCCTTGCCACACATGGCCCGGAATACCTTCGTGATAGCAGAGCGTCGGAAGCGAGAATCGCGGCCATTCCGACGTGTCACGCAGGTTGATGTAATATTGGCCCGGGACCTTGCCGTCGATCGAGCCGGCCGCGGCATAACCGCCCGGCGCCCCGGCCTCGATCGAAGGCGGCACGCGCTTGATGATCAGCCGACCCGGAACCATCGTCGCGAATGCTTGCGGGAGCCGGGTGCGAATGTCGGCGATGCGGCCGTTGAGGTAGGCGAGCAGCTGGTCCCGTCCGGCGGCAGTGTTCGGATAAAGCTGCGATGGATCCTTGCCCAACGCCGCCATGCGCTGACCGACGGTGCCCCCGGTCATGCCGTTCTTCTGCATGATCGTGTCCATCCGCGCCTGGATCGTCTTGACCTGATCGAGGCCGAGCTCGTGAATGTCGAGTGGGGACCGGGTCGTCGTCGTGCCGGCTTGCAGCGCCCAACGGTAGTAATCCTCGCCATCCTTGAAATGCCACACGCCCGCATCGGAGGTTGCGACTGCCCGGTGCGCCTTCAATTCGTCGACTTGGCGCCGCAGCGCGGGGATCACCTTGGTGGCCATCGAGTGCGTTACACGATCGACCAGCTTGTCGTCGGTCAGCCCGGCTTCGCCCATCTTCTTGCGGAATGTTGCGAGAAGGCCCGACTGATCCGGCCTCTCGGCCGCGCCACCGCCGATGATCGCGATCGTCTTGTCGAGGTTGAAGTCCGGCGCGACGACGCCGATCCCGCGGTCGTGCTTCAATCGCTCGGTTTCGCCATCGACGTTGCGGGCATAGGCATCGACGCGGTCGGCGAAAGCGAGAGCGTCCTCGGCGTTGGCGATCGTATGTCGACTGTCGAGAAAGTCGGGCATGTCGGTGAAGCTGCTGCCGAGCTGGTTCACAACATAGGGCGTGTTGCGAAAGCCGTTATTGGGGTCGAGCACCAAGGGATCGCCGAACGGGAAGGCGTAGCCGGCCTGAGCCAGTTCGTGCCCCTGAAGAGCGACCGCGCCGTTGAGCTTGTCGGGGTTGGAAAGGTCGGCAAGATCGAGGCCGCGCAGCGTCGCGAGACGCCTGGAGATGTTTTCCTTGCGGGTCGCGACGCCGACCGGGGTCTGGTCCTGCCATTGGTGCGCGAGCGGCGCCAACTTGTCCTTGGCAATGCCCAGGATGGTCGCGTTCTGCGGATATTCGGCGAGCATCTCTTCGGCGATGCCCTGCAGTTGCTTGGCAAGATCGCCGCTTGTCTGCTGCCCGGCGGGCCCGTTCGAGACCTTGCAACCAGCAAGCAGGCCCGCCGCCGCCGCGGTTCCGAGAAACTCGCGCCTGCCAATCATTACCGTCATCGCCCTCTCCTCTCGACGCCGGCCCTATAGCGGGCTCGGACCGGGCGAACAGCGCTATTCGGCAAGCGGCACTCAACCGTTGGCGGCGATGAACCTCTCGACCACCGGCGCGATCCGCTCGCGCCATTTGCGGCCATTGAAGATGCCGTAGTGACCGACGTCCTTGGCCATGAAATATTTCTTCTGCGGGGCAGGGAGCTTGGTAGCGATGTCGAGCGCGGCTCGCGTCTGGCCGAGCCCGGAAATATCGTCCCGCTCGCCTTCGATCGCCAGCAATGCCGTGTCGCGGATCGCCGCCGGATCGACGCGCCGCCCGCGATGCTTGAGCTCGCCTTTGGGCAGCAAATGGCGCTGGAACACGACGTCCATCGTCTGCAAATAGAATTCGGCGCTCATGTCGCAGACCGAGCGATATTCTTCGTAGAATTTCCGCGTCGAATCCGCCCCCTCTTCATCGCCCACGACAAGGTGCTTGAACATCTCCCAATGGCTGATCAGGTGCGAGCCCAGATTCATCGTCATGAATCCGGCGAGCTGGAGGAAGCCTGGATAAACCTTTCGCCCCGCGCCGGGATAGATCATTGGCACGGTCGCGATCACATTGTTCTCGAACCAGCTGTGCGGGCGCTGCGTTGCAAGCGTGTTCACCGCCGTAGGCGCTTTGCGCGTGTCGATCGGACCGCCCATCATGGTTAGCGTCTTGGGCCGCCACGGATTGCGGTCCTTGGCCATCAGCGCGGTGGCGGCAAAGGCCGGCGCCGCCGGCTGGCACACCGCCAGCATGTGTGCTCGCTCTCCGCTCCGCTCACCGATCAGCTCGAGAAACTCGGTCAGATAATCGATGTAATCGTCGAAATCGAAACTGCCTTCGCTCAAGGTCACCAGTTTCGCATCGCGCCAGTCTGTAATGTAGACGTCGTGGCCAGGCAGAAGTCGCGCAACAGTTCCCCGGAGCAGCGTTGCATAGTGGCCCGACATCGGCGCGACGATCAGCAGCGGCGGTCCCGGCTCGGCGTCGATCTTGCGAAAATGCTTCACCTGCCCGAACGGCTTACGCAGGACGATATCCTCGTCGACCGCGACGATGGTCTTGCCGACCTTGACCTTGTCGATCCCGAACTCGGGCTTTCCCCGCGGCGCCGAGGCGTGGGCGAAGACCTCCAGGCTCGCGGCGACCAGCGGTCCCGCCGAACTGTATCCCCACGGGTTGGAGGGATTGTTTAGCCAGCCCGCGCCCAGGCCTGCGAGCTTGCTCGCACCTGCGAGAAGCGAGCGCTGCATTTCATAGGCGTCGTAGAGCATCGAACCTCATCGCTTGCATGACGGGAAGAGAACCGATGTGGCCCGCATTGGCTTCGTATGCAAGCTATGCTGCACCCGCGAATTGCGGTTATGCCCGTTTGATGCGGATGAGCTTCAGTCCGAGGAGCCTATCAGCCGCCGGTATGCCCCTTGCCCTGAAGCTCGCGCCAGGCGTCCTGCGTGAACCCCCGCTGCAGCTCCCATTCCGAGCGGGTGAGGCATTGAATCGTCTTCGCCACTATTGAACCAGTGGTGTTGTCGCGCCTGCACAAAATAGGGTCGGGCTTTCGGGTGCTGTTGAACGACGGCGCGGCGGCGCTTCTCGGAGCGCTGGCGGGTAGCCGCCAGGTGATGTGCCCATCTTGAATGGCGCGCACGACCCGCCCGTCCGACGTCTGCACCGGATTCACTTTCGCATATTGAACCATGATCTCGCAGGTTTCACGGTCGAGCGCCTGGAACCCGCTGCTTTGCGTGATCTCGCAGGATCCGATCCAGCCTTCTTTCTCGATCGCGATCTTAAAGCCCACAGTCCCCTCTTCCCCGCGCTTCAGTGCCCCTTCGGGATAATAGTCACTTAGGAATTGGCCGTTCTTCGACGCGTGGACATAATCGTCATTGACACTGGCTTGCGTACCTTGTGGCACCGCGGCCGCCGCGAGCATTGTCGCAATCGAAAGAAGCGATCCCATTCGATCCTCCAAGTTGCTGCATTGATTTCCAATTATCACTTCTCGATGCGGCAATGCCATGAAGATTCCGCGCTCTTCTCCGCGTTTTGCTTGCAGTTTTAGAGGACAAGGCAATGGCTTCCAGAATAGCTTAAGCAAATACATCCATTTGAGGCGATGTGCGTGCGCTGTTAGGAACCGCGCATGGCCACCAGTCCCGCCAGCCGTCCGAAGGGACGCAGCGTGCGCAGCTTGCGCATGGTATGGAGCTTTGCTGTCCATTATCCTGGGCACATCGCCATCGCCGCGCTCGCTCTGCTGTTTGCCGCGGGAGCGACGTCCGGTGTTCCTTACGCGTTCAAGCTGATCATCGACAAAGGCTTCGCGTCCGGCGCCACCACAACGCGAGACATCGCCCGCTGGTTTGAATATCTTTTGATGCTGGTCGCGGTAATGGCCATCGCGACTGCGGTCCGCTTCTATTTCGTGTCCTGGCTCGGCGAGCGAACGGTCGCCGACATCCGCCTTGCCGTGCACCGCAACCTGTTGCGTCTGTCGCCCGGCTTCTTCGAGGAGAACCGGCCGGCCGAAATCACTTCGCGCATCACGGTCGACACTACGATTATTGAGCAGGTCGTGGGCACAACCGTGTCCGTGGCTCTCCGCAATCTGGTGATGGGCACCGCATGCATCGTCATTCTTTTCGCCCTTTCCCCTAAACTCGCTGGGCTGATGCTGCTCGGCGTGCCGCTGGTTATTGGCCCGATCATCTTCCTCGGACGGCAGGTTCGCCAGGTGTCGACCCGCAGCCAGGACCGCATCGCCGACGTCGGCACGGTAACCAGCGAAGTGCTGGGGGCGATGAAGATCGTCCAGGCCTTCAACCAGCAGGGTCGCGAGACGTCGCGCTTCGCGGCTGCGGTCGAACGCGTATTCACGACCGCGAAGCGCCGCATCCTGCTGCGCGCCGTCATGACGTCGATCGTCATCTTCCTGCTGTTCGGCGCGATCACCATGATCATCTGGCAGGGCGCGATCGACGTCGCCGCCGGCCAGATGAGCGGCGGTACGATCGCCGCGTTCGTCCTCTACGGCGGGCTGCTCGCAGGAGCGTTCGGCGCGCTGTCGGAGGTCTACGGGGACTTGCTCCGCGCCGCCGGCGCGTCCGAGCGGCTCGCTGAGCTGCTCGAAGCGGATGCGGAGATCCGTGCGCCCGCGGAGCCTGTAAAACTCCCCGAGCCGCCGCGCGGCGAGCTCGTTTTCGAGCGGGTCACTTTCCACTACCCGACCCGGCTCGAAGCTTCGGCGCTCAACGATTTCAGCCTTGTGGTGAAGCCTCGCGAGCGACTTGCGGTCGTTGGGCCGTCGGGCGCCGGCAAGACCACGATCTTTCAGCTCGCGGAGCGCTTCTATGACCCGCAACGCGGCCGGGTGCTGCTCGACGGGGTCGACTTAAAGGACGCCGACCCGGCCGACGTGCGTCAGCGCATCGCCATGGTCCCGCAGGAAACGATCATGTTCGCGGCGAGCGCCCGCGACAATGTGCGCTACGGAAATTGGGACGCGAGCGAGGACGAGCTGTGGCAGGCGGCGCGCGACGCCAATGCGGAAGATTTTTTGCGCGCGCTGCCCGAAGGGCTCGACACGTTCATGGGCGAAGGCGGCGCGCGGCTTTCCGGCGGCCAGCGTCAGCGCATCGCCATCGCCCGTGCGCTGCTTCGCGATGCGCCTTTGCTGTTGCTCGACGAAGCAACGTCCGCGCTCGATGCGGAAAGCGAGCGGCTGGTGCAGGACGCGCTCGACCGATTGATGGCCGACCGAACGACGATCGTCATCGCGCATCGCCTGGCGACGGTACGCGCGGCGGACCGCATCGTCGTGATGGACGAAGGCCGCATCGTTGAAGAAGGCACGCACGCCACGCTCAATAGCCGCGGAGGATTGTACGCCCGCCTCGCCCGCCTTCAATTTGAAGACAGCGCCGACTGACGTTTGGCGAACCGCGGTGTTGATCCGTCGAATCCGAACTGCGCAGGCGATTTGGGTTTGATTTTCATAGTATTGGTACGTCAAAGTCCGATTG
>Ga0207711_10001981_pt1 | contig 18546 bp, 10 predicted proteins | sample KBSS34metaG_FD_184401 | JGI IMG/M metagenome (GOLD analysis project Ga0207711, IMG submission 184401) | Switchgrass rhizosphere microbial communities from Kellogg Biological Station, Michigan, USA - KBS S3-4 metaG (SPAdes) (version 2) | ecosystem: Host-associated > Plants > Roots > Rhizosphere...
CGTCGCCGCCCCCTGTCAGGATGCCTATTCTCACCTGTTGCTGCTCCGCCGTTTACCCCGAACAACCGGTCACTACCCAGTCGCGCAGCAGAGCGCGAGGATCAAGATTCCTGAGTGGTTCGTTCGAGCACTCCGACTGCTTGTGCGGGCGATGTTTCGCTGCCAGTCTGAGACACACATTCGGAGGGATATCGTGCGGCAACAGCAGCAATCATCAGGCGTCACGGGCGCCTATGTCATTATTACCTGCCTGTTCTTCGCCTGGGGCTTTATCACGTCGCTGGTCGATCCGCTCGTTGCGGCAGTGAAGGGCATTTTCCATCTTTCCGATGTCGAGGCGCAGCTAAGCGCCTCGGCCTTCTTCATCGCCTATGGCGTGATGAGCCTGCCCGGAGCCGTGATCCTCGCGCGAGCAAGGTCGGTGCCCACCGTGCTGATCTCGCTGGCAATGATGGTGGCGGGCTGCCTCATCATGCTGCTCGCAGCAAATTTGGCGGTCTACACAGTAGTCCTGCTCGGGCTGTTCGTCATGGCGAGCGGGATCACGATCCTGCAAGTGGCCGCCAATCCACTTGCCGCGGCGCTCGGCTCGCCGGAACGTAGCCACTTCCGGCTGACCTTCAGCCAGGCATTCAACAGCCTCGGCACCTTCATCGGCCCGTATCTCGGCGCGCACCTTTTCCTCAAAGGCATCGAGGTGAAACAAGGTACGACCGTGAGCGAAGCCGCGAAGGCCGGTTCGCTCGCTGGTGTCGACCGCGCTTTTTTCTGGATCGCGGGCCTCATCATTCTGATCGGCATCCTGATCTATGCCGGCCGCAAGATGATCAGCGCGGCCGCGCCGCCGCCTCCGCACGAAACGGCGGACATGGGCATCGGCGCCACCATCCGCGAGGCGATCTCATCCCCGTGGGCGCTGTTCGGAGGCCTCGCGATCTTCCTGTACGTCGGCGCCGAGGTCGCGATCGGGACCCAGATGGCGCTGTTCCTCAACAGCACGAGCGTATGGAACGTGCCGCTCGAGACCGCCGGCAAGTTTGTAAGCCTCTATTGGGGTGGAGCAATGGTTGGCCGGCTGGTCGGCTCGGCTCTCCTGACGCGGGTGCCGGCGCCGCGGCTGCTTGCCACGTTCACCGCGATAGCGTGCGCGCTCTGCCTGTTCGTCTTCAGCGCCGGCGGGGCGCCGGCAGGCTATGCCGCGCTGTCGATCGGCCTTTTCAATTCGATCATGTTCCCGGTGATTTTCACGATCACGCTGGAGCGCTCGACCGCGTCCGAAGAAGCGACGTCAGGCTTCCTGTGCTTCTCGATTGTCGGTGGAGCGGCCATTCCGCCGCTGGCGGGCCTGGTCTCCCAGCACTCGAGCTATGTGACGTCATTCATCGTGCCGGCAACATGCTACGCCGTGCTTTGCCTGTTCTCGATTGCGTCGGGGCGAGCGCGAACGCATCTGCGCGACGAACCGGCGGTGGCGACAATTCACTGACACGGGTAGAGTCGGCGACGTGAAGCGAGGCTGATTGCTTAGCACTTCGACTCTTTCGAACCGACGAGGACCGTGGTTATTCGCCCTTGGCGTGATCCTCGTCACGGGCGGCGTGCTGATGCATGCCCCGATGTTCCTCATGGGGCGCCACAATCACTTCATTCTCTACGGCATGCCTATCGGCTTGGACATGGTCGCCGGAATGGCAGCGATCGTTGCCGGGATCGGAATTGCTGCTTACGGGCTGCTTCCGAATGACATTGCCGGACAGCTGGCCGCTTCGCAGGAGATCGTCGTCTCGCCTCCGGAGGATGCGCCTCTCGGGGTTGCGCACTTCGGCCTGATGTCCGTGCTCGTGCTCGCACTCATCATCGACATCATGAAGCCTGCAACGCTGGGCTTCACGCTCCCCGGCATGATGTCGGAATATCACGTCACGAAGGCGACCGTGTCGTCCTTCCCCTTCTCCGCCCTGACCGGGACCGTGATTGGGTCGGTTATCTGGGGCGTGCTTGCCGATATCTACGGGCGCAAGGCGACGATCCTGCTTTCTGCCGTGATGTTCGTTGGAACCTCGATCTGCGGCGCGATGCCCTCGCTCGCCTGGAATGTCGGCATGTGCTTCATGATGGGCGTCGCCGCGGGAGGAATGCTCCCCGTCACTTATGCCCTCCTGGCCGAGATGATGCCGAGCAAGCACCGCGGCTGGAGCCTGGTGCTGGTCGGCGGCCTGGGCGCCGTCGGCGGCTATTTCGCGGCGAGCGCATTCTCGGCGCTGCTGCAGCCCTTCTTCGGCTGGCGGATCTTGTGGATCCTGAACCTCCCGACGGGCTTGTCGCTAGTCCTGCTCGGCATCTTCATCCCCGAATCCGCGAAGTTCCTGCTGTCTCGCGGCCGCATAGAGGAAGCCCAGGGCGTAATGGAGCGCTTCGGCTCAAAGGCTCGGCAGACGCGCCCCGCCGAGCAGATCGCTTTTGAACGCGGGCCTTCCGTGGCGCTCACCGGACGCGCGTTTTTGGGCAAGCTCTCCGCACTCAGCCTCGCGGCGATCTGTTTCAGCCTGATCAATTTTGGCCTGCTGCTATGGCTTCCCGCGGACCTGATCGCGAAAGGCTATAGCGTCGGGTTGATGAGCAAGCTGTTGGCCGAATCCGCGCTAATCGCCTTCCCCACCGTCTTTGTAGTCGCTTACCTCTATAGCCGCTGGAGCACGAAGGCCTCCGTCGTCGCAGCACTTGCGGTCACGCTGGCGGGCCTTGCCGGCGTGCTGTGGCTGGAGCTTACGGGCACCGGAAGCCCGGTGCCGCCGGTCGCGCTCCTGATTATCGGAACGAACGCGCTGATCGCGATGCTTCTTCCTTACACCGCTGAAAGCTTCCCCCTACGCATCCGGGGCCGGACAACCGGAATTGTCGCGGCCTGCACGAAGGCCGGCGGCATGTTCGCCCAGCTGTTGGCGATGTTCGCGCTGATCCCGCCGCTTGGCGTCGTCTCGCTAATCATCATCGTCCCGACGATTGCGGCACTCATCCTGGTCGGTTGGTTCGGCAAGGAGACGCGTGGCCGCGATCTGCGCGATCTCGACCCAGATGGTCACACTTTTGCTGCGACCGGAATTTAATCGTTATTCGGCGACGCGCAGGCCGCCGGCTTGATGTCCCTGATGCGAAGGCTGCGGTCCTCTCGCAGGTTGCGGGCGTCGCGAACGACGGGCTCCGGACCGCTGCCGAGGGCGTGCCAAAGCGCGCTGTTGAATGCGCCGGTGTCCAGACGATCTTCGCTAGTGAAATTCTGCCCCTTCATCGCGGCCGCCCAATAACCGGCGTCGTGAGCGGTGCAGGCCGACGCTGATGACGATCTTGGGACGAAGCGCTCGACCGAGATCGGCAGTTGAGTTGCTCGCAGCACGTCTGCCGCCTCAGCACGATAACTCCATTGCGACTGGCTGGGGTCGAAGACGTCGGCCATTGGCATGGCCAGCGCATCGTTTAGGCCGAGCGGCTTCAGGCCGAGTACCGCTTCGATGGTCCGCAGGAAATTGATTGTCGTATAGCGTGTGGAGATCAGCGCCTTCTGACGGACAAATGGACCGACTACGAACGCCAGGCTGCGCCGGGCGTCGACATGGTCCGCGCCGTTCTGAGCATCGTCCTCGATGACGAAGATCAACGTCGAATCCGCTGCTTTGCCGCGCGCAACTCGCTCAACGATCAGCCCCAGAGAATAATCGTTGTCGGCCATCTGCGTCTCAACCGTATTCACGCCGTCGATGGCTTGGTCGAAGTCGCCGAAATGGTCGTGAGCAAGCCGCAGTAGAGTGAGCTGAGGAAGCGTTCCCGCCGCCTCTTGCTCGCCATATTCACGCTGCCACTCGAGTACTCGCCAATAGTCGGGAAGCTTCATGTCGAATCCGCGGAAATAGGGGTCGCTGCGGCTCGCAAGAAGGCGGTCTCCCGGCGCGTAGATCCGGCGCCGCTCCTTGAAAGGTTCGCGCACCACCGCGACTGCGCCCGGCGCGCCTGTGTCATAAATACTTGCGTCGGCGAAGCCGTAGTTACGAACCGAGAGACCAGCTCGAATTGCCGCGTTCCAGAGAAATCCCTCGTTAGGACGATCATCATCGTCCGGATCCGCAGCGGTGAGCAGCGCGGGCCCGGGAAGTAGATCGGGATCGCTCGACAGCTTCGGGTTTGTCGCGCGCCGCTCGACCGGTGACTGCTGGGTGTAAATGAAACGGTCGGCTTCCTCCGCCTCATAGGCAAGCCCACGGTCGGCGTAGTTCACTGGTGCGGTTTTCTCCATGAGATCCGTGGCCCGGGCTGCCGTCGACCAGGCCCAACCCGTCGCAGACACCTCCCCTGAATCGTAGAAATTATCGAGAGTCACGAACTGGCTCGCGAGATGATGATGATTGGGCGAGAGCGCCCTACCGAGTATGGCGAGGCGCGGATCTCCATTGCCGATCTCGAGATCGCCGAGCACCTGATCGTAAGTGCGGTTCTCCTTGATGATGAACACGACATGTTTCACACGTGCCCGGATTTCCGCCATCCGCGCATTCGCGGCGTCGAATTCCGCGACGCCTGACAGACCGATATTAGTGGCCACCTGCAGCGTTGCGTTTGCGAGCATTTGATCGTCGGGCAACGCGAAATCGAGCAGCCCGGCCTTTTGTAGCTGGTAGATATATTCGTTTGCACCGCCGCAGGCATCTGGCTGACCCCGGTACCTCGCGAGTTCGGGCGCGCAGCCTCTGGGATTAGGGCCCGCGGGACTTTTGCGATTGGCGACAAAAACGCGTCGGCCCCCCGCGCTCGTCGCCACAGCGCTTGGATACCAGCCTGTCGGAATGAGTCCCTGGACCGGATTGTCTGTTACGCCGGGAACCACCACCGCGAGCGCGTTGATGCCACCTAGGGTCACGAGTAGACGCCCGTCGGGCAACATGGCCAAACCGTTGGGGTTAAAGCCTTTCCCAAGTGAAGGGGCGGCCAGCGCAGTGGGAAGGACAAGTCGAGGCTCGGCAACAAGCTGGCCCCGGTCCGTATCCACGTAGGCAAGGCGATCCGCATTATCTTCCGTAGAAACCAGCAGATGAGCCTTGCGATCGACGAGCAGCGCGGTCGGTTCACCGATCGTCGACACTCGTGCCGTCACGCGCAAGCCGGCCTTGACGAGCGAAATGGCGACGAGCTGCCGATCGCGAGGCGAAGAAACCCAAGCGTGGGAAGCGTCTGTCCAGACCACCGCAAACGGAAATTCGCCTCCGGGCATGCCCGAGGCCGTCGGGTTGATCTTTCCCGGGCGAAGGTCCTGCTCGGCGACAACTCTCCTTGCGGCAAGATCCACGAGGCTCACGGAATCGTTGTAGTAATTTGCGACCAGCGCACGACGGCCATCAGGGCTGACCGCTACGCCCGCAGCCTGGGGCCGCACGTCGGCGCCGAGCCCTGCCTTATGGCCAAGGGCAATCTTGCCCGAGGGCACGAATTGCGAGCCACGAAGCGCGAAAATGTACAGCGCATCGTCGACGCCCCCACCGACAACGAAGCCGCGGGCACTGGGCTGCCAGGCTATTCCACCAAAGCTGTTTGGGACCTGTAGAGTTTGCAGCCGCCGGGCACCGCGTTCGCTGATCGCGTAGCGGAAGACATATTGGGTCGACTGCTTCTCGACGAGCGTGCCGCTCGGATCATTGTAGTGGTTAAAGCCGCTCGTAAGCACCAGCATCTCGCGCCCGTCGGCGCTCACCGCGATTGCCGCTGCTCCGTCGGCGACATAGGACGGATACGGGCCAGTATGTGTTACCAGAGCCGTAAAGCGCGCTCCTGGCACTGCTACCGGAGTGATAGCCTGCCCCGTCGGCAGCAGCTGCTTCTCTGGTTGAGCGGCAAACGCAATGGTGGCTAGCGACAAGATCCCGGCGGCCAGACCGATTTGAGGTAGCTTAAGCGGCACCGCAATGGCCCATCCTACCGACTTGGAATGCAATGTCCTGCAACTTGGCCGCAATATATGGCCGAACTCCAAGGTCGTGAGCCGCCTTCTCTCGTCGTCCAAGCTTCCGGGGATCGGCGTGGGTAACCGCCGTGAAGATCGTCAGCGCCTCGAGATAATAGCCTGCCGTCGATGCATGGTAATTGTCCGCAGCCCAGAGGTTGATCTGCCCGGGCGTGATACCGTTGTAGGGATTTCGGTCGGCAATCCCTCGGGAAATTGCGCAATTGAACGCCTCGCCAACCGGGATGACCCGGGCGATCGACGGAACTGCGGCGCGAACCGCATCGTCGGCCTTTCGGATGTCGAGTGCCATGCGCTCGATCGGCATGCCCGACCAATGCTCTCCGGCCGTATAGGTGAGGCCCGGCCGGCTCCAGGTCGCCACAACGCTGAGGTCTACGTGGGAGTTGCGGCTGGTCAGAAGACCACCCAGCCCGCGCACGGCGGTAAACGTATCGGAAGCGTCCCCAGGCCGATCCGGATCAAGCGTGCTATACTGCTGGAGCACCACTGCGTCCCACGGGTGGTCTATCACGGCGCGCTTGTTCGCCAAATGCCATTTCAGCGTCTGTCCGGCGGCGGTCTCGAGTGAGACCGAGTAGCGAAGTCCCGCTTGATCCACGAAACGCTTGAACAATGCCGGCACGCCGCCCATCCCGTCGCCGTTTAGGTCGGTCACGCTGCCCGGACGATAGGTCATCACCGGCGATTCCGCGCCGAACGTGAAGCTGTTACCGACGAACAGGATCGACTGCGACGGCTTGGCCGTGGCCAGCGCAGCGGCGGCGAGAGCAGTGATCATCGCGGAACCTGCCAGACGCGCACGTAATCCACCTCCATTCGCTGCGGCATCGACGCGTCGTCAACTCCTCTGGCCCCGCCCCAGTCACCGCCAATGGCGAGGTTAAGGATCATTCCGAACGGCACGTTGAAGGGCCACGCACCCTTCCCGCCAGGCCGGTTGTTCAGGACGCGCATGATGCCGCGGCCGTCGGCGCCGATGGTGATGGAATCCGGCCGCCAATCGAGCTGGTAGACGTGAAAGGCACTGCAGCTGGTCGGAATGATCCGCTGTGCGCTTCGCTGCGTGTTGATCGTGAAGTTGAACAAGCCGGTGTGGAGTGACGAAACAAGCTCGTGCGGCTTCCAGCCAACATGCTCCATGATGTCGATCTCACCGTCGTCGGGCCATTTCTTCATGTCGACCGGGAGCATCCAGATCGCCGGCCATGTGCCGCGCCCGCACGGCAGCTTCGCCCGAATTTCGTAGAAACCATAGGTCCATCCCGCGCCCTTCGAGACTATCCTCGCCGATGTGTAATGCTGTCCGCCCCAGTCGGCGAACTGCTTCGGTGTTTCGTGGTGAGCTTCGATGACCAGATGTCCATTCTCCAAGCGCAGATTCGTCGGACGAGCAGCCGAATAATATTGAACCTCGCGGTTGAACCACCCTCGCTTGTTGAACGCCGTCTCGTAGCTCCATTTGGCAGGGTTAAGAGCACTGCCGTTGAACTCATCCCGCCAAGCGAGTCGCGCATTGGCCGGCCTGACGACCGCGCCCGAATAGACTGCGTTGCTGACCGTGAACAAAGTCTGGGCGGCGGCTAGTGCAAGGAAGGTCGAGAGGATCATGGGATTGGCGAAGCGCTTGCGGCGGGCTCAAGCGACGCAAAGAGTCGGCCGCCCGCTGCCAGCGCGAACGAGGCGATGAACGCATAGGCCATCAGTGGCACGGCGAAGGACACGCCAAGGCCGAAACGATCGGCGATCGCGCCTACCGCCATCGGCAACAGGGCGCCGCCGAAGATCGCGACGCAGAGCAGCCCCGACGTCGAGCTTTGCGAGACGCCGGAGCGCTCGAGCGCGATCGAAAAGATCGTCGGGAACATGATCGAGTTGAAAAAGCCAATGGCGAGCGCGGCATAGCCAGCAATAGGCCCATCGCTCACCAGCACCGTCGCGCACAGGAGGGTGGCGACGATTCCGCATGTCGCCAGCAGCTGCGTGGCGCGAACCCGGGTCAGCAGCGCCGTTCCTATCAGGCGCCCCGCCAGCGCTCCGCCCCAATAAAAATTCGCGAGATAGCCGCCAGCATCCTCGAGGGGCAGGCCGAGGACGTGACTTTGGTTCAGGAAGTTGATCATGATGCTGCCGATCGACACTTCGGCGCCGACGTAGAGCCCGATCGCGACTGCTCCGAACACGGCCCAGCGCGACGCGAGCGCGGCGAACATGTTGGATGGTTCTTGGCGATTATTGGGCGCGACCGCGATCACTGTGCGGCGCATCGCGAGGAAGACCAGAAGCAGCGCGCCAAGGAGTGCCGCCATGACCAGGAAGGCTTGGTCCACGGCGTCGAGCAACTGGCCGCGGCGAGCCGCATCGAGCGTGCCGCTGCCATGACAAAGCACGGGATCGCCAAGCATCACAACTGAGCCGAAATGGACGCCGAGCACGACCCCCAGTGAATTGAACGCCTGCGCGAAGTTGAGGCGGAAGTGACGGCCTTCAGGCGGCCCAAGATCAGCGGCGAGCGGGTTGGCTGCAACCTGGAGCGCGGTAAAACCGGCGGCGAGCACGAACAGAGCAGCGAGGATCGGCCAGAAACTTCCGGCATTGGTGCTGACGACGACTGCGACGCAGCCGATAGCCATCAAAGCGAGCGACCCGAGGATGGTGTCGACCGATCCCAAACGACTGCTGAGCCAGGCCGCTGGTAGTGAGAGCAGGCCATACGCAAGAAAGAAGACGATCTGAGTGAGCAGGGCCGCCGAATAATCGAGACTGAAGGCCGCGCGAAGTGCAACGATCAACGGATCGTTGTTCGAAGTGATGAAGCCCCAGGCGAAGAACAGGCTGGTGACCGCAGCAAAGCCGATAAGCGAGCGCTTCCGATCGACCGAGGCGGTCACGGCCGCCAGCGCAGCGTCGCAACCGAACCGGCAGGCATGGTGATGGCGAAGCGCCTGCCGTCGAGCGCAAGCGACAGAGGCCCATTGCCCGACTTGCGGTAGACGATCGCGACGCGGCTTCGGTCGGGGTTTAGGAAGGCGGTGGCTTCGACACCTTCGGCATGTTTCGTCGCGATGCGATACGCGCCCGGCAGCACGAAACGGCTGGCGTGCCCCAGCACATAATATTCGACGTTGCGGGTGATGGCACCCGTCGCCGCGATGGTGATGACGCCTCGGCAATCGGCGCAGCCACCCTTGTGGGGGCCGTGGGACGGATCCAGCGCAAGGTTCCACAGCAGGACGCCACGCGACCAATTGTTGACGCCGCCGATGATCAATTTGTCGGTCATCCAGCTGAGGACCTCGGCGAACTTAGGCGACCATTCGCCGCCGGAGCACTCGGTGAACCAAGCGTCCTTGTCGGGAAAGGCATCGTGAACCTGCGTTTGGGCCGGGACGTCGCCCTCGTAACAATGCCACGCAACCCCGGCGACATATCGCCTGGCGACCGGATCCGAGAGCACGGTCCACGGCATCTCCGGATTGTCCCAATTGTGGTCGTAGTCGAGAATCTGCGCCTTCAGTCCGCGAGCGCGGAAGGTCGGGCCAACGAAGCCGCCGATGATCCTCGCACGGTCGGCTGAGTTCACCCGCATGCCGGGATAGGAATCAGGCTCGAAATCCGGCTCGTTCTGGATGGTCAGCATCGATACGGGCACGCCCTCTGCATCGAACGCCTCGACGGTCCGCGCTAGATAATTGGCGAACGCCGGATAATATTGCGGCAGCAGCTGGCCCTGGATGAGGCTGTGTGTCGTCTTCATCCACGCCGGCGGGCTCCACGGACTGATTATCACCTTGAGCTCAGGGTTGATCGCCAAGGCTTCGCGAACCCTGGGAAGCACATATTTGCGGGCGGGCCCGATCGAAAAGTTGCGGAGCTCGGGATCGGGCGCATTCGCAGCTGTGTCGTCATAGCTATAGTGCGTGGTTGAAAAGTCCGAAGCTCCGACCGTGAGCCGGGTGAAGGACAGGCCGAGGCCACCGTTCGCGCGGCCGAACAACTCGGCCATGATCGCCCGCCGCTTGTCGTCGGGAAGCCGGCTGATGAGTTCAGCCGAAGCGTCGGTCATGGCCGCGCCGAAACCGTGGATGCGCTGAAAATGCTGCGCGCTGTCGATGATAACCGTCTCGTCGCCAAAGGCCGGACCGGCCGCTTCGATCGCTGGCCGCAGCGCGAGCTTTTGTGTTTGGTCGGAAGTGGTCAGCCACATTTCCGCATAGGCAGGAGCGCTTGGCGGAACAGTTGCGCACCCAACAGTCAACAAAAGACCGAGGAGCGCGGCCCCGAGGCGGATCATGCGATCGGCTCGGCCGGGCAGTATTTGCTCACATACTCATCGTGGGCGGGCATGACATCCAAGCATCGATCGATCGTCGCCGCGATATTGCCCAGGAACTGCTCGATTTGCGGATCGCTCTTTATCGCGACCAGCGGATCGTAACTGCGGGGGACCAGGCCTTGGCCGAGCAAAACCTCGATCCAACTTTCCTCGCTGAACAACTCGTCGTTCTCGCGGAAGATTCGAGCGTTCGAGCACCAAACGTCGACCTTGTGCCGAAGCGTCGCCGGAATTTCCATGGTACGGCAATATTTCCAGAGTTCGCCGGGCCGCTTGTTGGCCCAATAATGAAGGATGAGGAAGTCGCGCACGCGCTCCCACTCGAAGTCCGACTGACGATTGAACTCGTCGATGGTCGCCTGCCCGGTCGCAGCGTCGGGGAGAAGACGGACGAGCCGGATCGCAGCCGCCTGAATGAGATGAATGCTCGTTGATTCAATAGGCTCAAGAAAGCCTGCCGAAAGCCCGATCGCAACGCAATTGCGATTCCACATCTTGCGTCGTTTGCCAGTGACGAAGCGTAGCCTGTTCGGATTCGCGAGCTGCTTACCGTCGAGATTGGCAAGCAGCAGCTTCTCTGCCGAGTCGTCGTCAATGTATTTGCTGGAATAGACCAAGCCGTTGCCGGTCCGATGCTGGAGCGGGATCCGCCACTGCCAGCCGGGATCCCGAGCAGTCGCGCGGGTGTAGGGAGTAAGCGGCGAATGTCGGGCGCACGGGACTGCAATTGCTCGATCGCACGGCAGCCAGTGCGTCCAGTCTTCATAACCAGTCTTCAGCGTCTGTTCGATCAGCAGGCCGCGGAAGCCTGAGCAATCGATGAAAAAGTCCGCTTCGATCTTACGATCGCCTTCGAGGGTAACCGAGCCGATGTCGCCATTGTCGTGCTGCTGGACGTCGACGATCTTGCCTTCGGTGCGCTTCACCCCGTGCTGTTCGGCAAGCCCGCGCAGATATTTCGCATAGAGCGACGCATCGAACTGAAAGGCGTGGGCGATATGCCCGATCGGCGATTCGGTCATGTCGATGCGCGCGTGCATGAACTTGTTGGCAAGCGCGGCCGCCGTATTAATTGAATAGTCAGCAAAGTCTCGGGCTCGTCCGCGTTGGTGCGCACGGAGCCAGTAATGATGGCAGCGAAGCCATTCCCAATCCTGGCCGATGACGCCAAACCCGTGGATATAGCTGTGGCCTGGCCGCCACCAATCGACGAACTGGACGCCAAGTTTGAACGTGCCCTGCGTTCGTCGCATGAATTCTGGTTCATCGAGCTGGACCAGCTCATTGTATTTCTTGATTGCGGGGATGGTCGCTTCGCCGACACCGACCGTGCCGATCGCTTCGCTTTCGACGAGTTCGATATCGTAAAGACCTCGGAAAAGCTTGCCGAACAGCGCAGCCGTCATCCAACCGGCGGTTCCTCCCCCAACGATCAGGATTTTGCGCATCGTTTTGTCGATTAACGACTTTCTGCGGGACAGGCCATGACCGGTGCAGAAACGGGCAACCCTCGAAGCATCGCTCGGCTGGCGAGCCTCAAGCCGTAGCCCCGGTGGAATTGAATGCCACCTCGCTTCGGCAGGCAATCTCCCGCCGGCCAGTCAAACGATAGCCGGCCCTTGAAGTCGAACGACCGCTGTCCAGCCGCCGGCGCGAGCAGCATGTCCGTAAGACCCGGCCCTTCCGTGCCCGGCAGCCAGGCGGCAATGAACGCGTCCGAGCGGTTGATGAGGTCGTTCGCAGCGACCGGCCGGCCAGAATAAAGGAAAGTTACGACTGGCACGCCTTTCCCGCTCACGCGCTTGAGCGCCTCGAGGTCCTCCGGGTAGCGGCTGGTGTGGCGCATCGGAGCCGGAAAGCTGATGTCGCCTCTGCCCTCGGCATAGGGGGTTTCGGCCGCGACCATCACGATAGCGCGGTAGCGGCGAGGATCGACGCCATTACCGTCGGGGCTGTAATCGACCGCGCCGTTGCCCAATTCCTTTCGCATTGCGGCCAGCAGCGTCGTCGCGTTGGGATAGTCTGCAGTCGTCGTCTGGTCGCCCTGCCAGGTCAGCGACCAACCGCCGGTCTGCATGGGCAGACTGTCGGCACCTTTGCCGACCACGAGGATTCTGCCGCCGCGCTTCAGCGGAAGCACGTTGCGGTCATTCTTAAGCAGCACGAGCGACTCGCGCACGGCTTCGCGGGCGAGTGCGCGCACGCCCGATGAACTGAGCGCCGCGGGACCGGGGTACGAGCCGGTCGCGGGGGATGCATCAAATAACCCCGAACGGAGCTTTACGCGGATGAGGCGCGACACGGCATCGTCGATCCGGCTAATCGGGATTCGCCCCGCGCGCACATCGTCGATGGTCGCCTCGATGAACTTCTTCCAATCGTCGGGAACCATGACCAGGTCGATCCCCGCGTTGATCGCCTCCGGACAATGCCACTTGGTGCAGCCCGGCACCTGCTCGATCCCGTTCCAGTCGCTGACGACAATGCCGTCGAAGCCCAGCCGATGTTTGAGCACGTCGCCGATGAGGTAACCGTTGCCGTGCATCTTGCCCCAACGATTTCCTGTCGCCGTGTCGGTGAAGCTCGAATAGCTAACCATCACGGTCTGCACGTTCGCCTTGAGAGCGCCGTAGTAGCCCGCGGCGTGGGTACGAATGAGGTTCGCTTCGCTGGTTCTGGTCTCGCCTTGGTCGACGCCGTGGAATGTCCCGCCGTCGCCGAGATAATGCTTGGCGGTGGCAAGGACCGACGTACCCGAGCCAAGTTTGCCCTGAAGGCCCCGCACAATCGCTTCACCGTAGGCGCGCACCTCGGCGGGGTCCGAGCTATAGCTTTCGTAGGTCCGGCCCCAGCGCGGATCCTGCACAACCGCGAGCGTCGGCGCGAAGGCCCAAGTGATACCGGTCGCGCGAACCTGCTCGGCCGTCATATGGCCTATGCGCTGCATCAGATCCGGATCGTGGGTGGCGCCGAGACCGATATTATGCGGGAAGAGAGTGGCCCCGTAGACGTTATTGTGCCCGTGGACGGCGTCGGTTCCCCAGATCACAGGCACCTTCACCTTCGTGTGGGTCGACATCGAGGCGCGATAGAAAGCGTCGGACAGCTTCAGCCAGTCGTCGACGCTCGCATGCATGTTCATCGACGGCCACGCGCCGCCACCGTTGAGGATCGACCCGATGTAATATTTGCGCACGTCGTCGGGAGTGATCGAGCGGATCTCGGCCTGCGTGATCTGACCGACTTTTTGCTCGAGCGTCATGCCCGCGACGATGGAGTGGACGCGAGCCTCGAGAGCGCGGTCCGGAGCGGCGAACGTCACGGCTCTTGGCCAGCTCGCAGCGCCGGCAACTCCGGAGACTAGGTACGCCGCCGTAATGCATAATACTACTCTCGGCCGAGGACGACCGCCAAAAGGTCTCATTCTAAATCCGCCTAGCTGCTAGAAGTGATAGCTGGCACCGAGCAGCCACGATCTCCCGTATTTTTCAAAACGCTCCAAGATCGGGATGTCGCCGTGCGGACCCACGTGCACGTAGGTTCGATAGGGCGAATCGAGCAGGTTGCTGACCTGGAGCAGAAGGCCGAGCCCGTTGAACCTCGAACCAGGCTGGAAGGTATAGCCAATCTGCGCATCGACCTGCTCATCCGGCTGGGTCAACGTGGGTTCAAGGTTCGTATAGAGTGCGATCACTTCGCCCTCGTACTTTGACCGATGACGCCACGAGGCTCGCGCTTGGAAGCCATTTTTCTCGTAATAGCCGGTTAGGTCATAAACCCATTTGGAGAAACCAGGCAGCACCGGGTATGTGAACGTGTTCAGCGCTGCCGTGTCCAATTTGTAATCGGTGTAGGATACGCTGCCGGTCGCGCCAAAGCCGTCGAGGAAATGCGCGAGCCGCCCGAATTCGAACGCGCCGCTCACCTCGATTCCACCAATCCACCCGCCCTTACCGTTGGCGGGCGCGGTCAACGAACCGATCGGACTGATGGTGCATCCGTTGCATGTGGCCTCAAGCTTAGCCAAGTCAGCCGGCGGCGGCGTTACGCCCGTGAAGTCAGCTGGAATAACCTGCGTGTAAATGTAGTTGTCCAACCACATGTACCAACCGTGGACGGAAAAATAGCTCGCCTTGCCGCCATACCATTCATAGCCGATGTCGACCTCCTTGGCGCGCCATGGCTCAAGCTTGGGGTTGCCTCCCTCTGCTGACCAGGGATGTACCACGACACCCGGCCCGCAAGGCTGATTAGGCGGCAGCACGAGCTCGCAGACCGACCCGTCGAAACCCGGAACGAGGTTCGCGCGCATGTCGTCCATGCGCGGCCGGGCCATGACTTTGGCCGCCGTGAGGCGAATTCGGTTGTGGTTGTCGACGTCATAGTAGAGGTTCAGGCTTGGCAGGATGTCGGTGTACTTGGCGCCTTCATCGACGGGGGTAACCGCGATCGGTGAAACTGACGTGTCAATGCGCAGACCTGAAGACTTCTGCTTCTGCTGGACGATCTGTAAGCCGACATTTCCGTGCAGATCCCCGGAATCGATGTTTGCCTTCGCCTTCCAGGTAAGAATGTCTTCCTTGATGTCCCAAGATTTGTCGAAATGGTTTTGGTCCGCGAGCGGGATGATGTCGTAATAATTTCCGTTATCCACCAGGTCCGTGACCTGGACGCCGAGTACCCTCATATCGCCGGCGAAGCTCAACGAAGTCGGGTCTGTCAGGAATTGCGGATCGATCAGCGACTGCAAACGATTGTTCTTGAGGAAGATGTCCCACTCGCCGACCGTCTTGTCCTTGTGACGGTGCGTGTAGTCGAGGCCCGCCTCAACGCTGCTCAAGAAGCTGCCGATGCCCGTGCCTTCAAAATCCTGCCGAAGGGTGAGGTCGGCCGAACCAAGTGTCTCCTTGATGTCCGGCGTCCTCTTGTGTCCCTCGGTCCCATAACCCGTCCAGGCCGCACGGTCGCCGAGCGACACCTGGTTCGCGTCGGCGTAATCCAGCGTGAAATTTGTATCATGCAGGAAGTCGCCGGTCGTGGAGACCACACGATCGTAGCTGTCGAAAACCCGCGGGAAGGTGCCGTCCGGATTTTGCGGCCCGCAGCAGCCGTAACCGCCGAAGATCTCAATGTCCGTTTCCTTTCGCTTATTGGAAGAATAGGACAGATCGGCGAGCAGGTGCGTGCGCTCCGCCAGGCGAAAATCGTTATTCAACCCGGCCGAGAAGAGGTGGTCGGTTCGAGGGTTGTCGTTCCACCGAAGCTGCGGAGTGACATTGCTCACATGCTCGCCAACTGCGAATGGAACGCCGTCGATCGTCTCCGTCTGTACGTTTGTGTAGGTTACGTTGTCGGTCCAGGCTGAGGAGAACCACTCTGCCCCACGCGTAGTCGTCGTTTGCTTGAAACGCGAATAGTAGAGGTCGAGGACGGAATGGATGGCGTCGCTCGGCTTCCATTCGACAGTGCCGGTCACGCCGTCGCGAACATCTTTCGAGTTTGTCGCACGGGTTTCTTCGCCTGAAAGCTCCTGTATCCCGTCGCCATAATCGACCCAGAAGTTCCAATTCTTCGTCTCATTCACGTGGCTCGGTGCGTTGAGATGCGCATAGCTCAGCATCCAGCCGAGCGTACCGCTCTCATTCTGGTCGATGTAGCTGGCGCTTCCCCTCCACCCATATTTCGAGAAGTCTTGATTGCGGCCGCCGCCCTCGTCCAGCTGGCCGCGGAGGTTAAGCGCGATGGCGCGCTTGCCATATTCCAGTGGCCGAATGGTGCGCAGGTCGACGGTGCCGGCGAGCCCCATACCCGCAATGCTTGCGTCGGGAGTCTTGTAGACGACGACGGAGCCCATCAGCTCGGAGGGATACTGGTCGAATTCGACCGCGCGGTTGTAGCCCGAGCTGGCCTGCTGGCGACCATTGAGCAGAACCGTCGTGAAGTCCGGCGAGAAGCCGCGGATCGAGATGATCTCAGCGCGTCCCTTGACGCGCTGCGCGGCAATGCCGGGGAGCCGAGCGATCGATTCAGCGATCGAAACGTCCGGCAGCTTTCCGATTTCCTCGGCGGAGACAGCTTCGACTACGCTCGCGCTGTTCCGCTTGATCTGGATCGAGTCCTGGAGGCTCCGGCGGATGCCAGTGACGATGATGGCGCCGCTCTCGCTCTTGGGTTGCGGCGCATTGGGTTCGCCCGGAGTCGTAGGCTGCGTCGCCGGCGGCTGCTGGGCATCGGGATTTGTCTGCTCCGGCGTCGTCTGCGCCAGCGCCGCCGGCGACAGCATCACCAGCGACGAGCAACATCCTCCGGCCAGAAGCAAGGCACGGCGCGAGCGCGGCGAATGAAACAAAGACTCTCTCCCCTGTCAGCCATGTCCGCCCAAGCAGCCACGGGCGCTGCCAAACCCCCATGGAAGCGCTTCCATTTGGTGCTTCAAACCCCGTCTGCTGTCAAGCGGCGCGAAAGCGATTTGGTCCCGCTGTGGATTCTCGAACAACAAGTTCGTGCTCGACCCACTCGTGCTGTGGATTTGGATCGATCTCAAACAGCAGATGAACGGCACGTTCGGCGAGGAATTTGATGGGCTGGCGAACAGTAGTCAGCGGCGGCCACACAACCTCCGACATTGGCGTGTCGTCGAAGCCTGTCACCGATATTGCCGAGGGGATCTCGAGGCCCGCGCGGTGAAGCGCCAACATCGCTCCCGCAGCCATGTCGTCGTTCGCACACGCAAGAGACGTTACCGACCCTTGCTCGTGCAGCAGCTGCTCGGCCGCGACGACGCCCGAATGGAAGGTGAAGTCGCCGGACGCTGTCCATGGCTCTTCGTCGATCCCGGCCTCGCGAAGTGCATCGAGGAAGCCGTCGTAACGAAGCCCAGCAGACTGGTGGTCGGGCGGTCCTTTGATAAACCCCAGGCGACGATGGCCGAGCTGCACGAGGTGCTGCCCGATCGTCCGGCCGGCGGCGCGGTCGTCAATGCCTACTCCCCGCACGATGGAACGGGCACGATCGCCCGCCGAGATAGCGACCATCGGGACCTCCGCGCGCTGAGCGCACGCAACAAGGTCGAGATCATCCGAGAGCGGCGGCGAAACAACGATTCCCGCGGGTCTCTCATGTTCGAGGATGGCGGCGAGAACACGCGACGGATGGTCCCCCTCGGGATCGATGGCGCGGGTGACCAGGTCAAATCCCAACGAAGAGCAGGCGCGAAGCGCTCCAAGCTCTAGGCCAGCATTGTAGAAGCTGTTCGGTTCGCGCTCGGGGTTGTGAGCGTGGATCAGCATGATCTGCGTACCCGAACCGCTGGCCAGCGCTCGCGCCTGGCGATTGACCGAATAGCCGAGAGCTTCGACCGCGCGCCGGACTCGTTCGCGCGTCTCGGGCCGGACGTTCTGCACGTTGTTGAGCACGCGCGACACGGTGACGCGCGCGACGCCTGCTTCCTTGGCGACATCGTCGATCGTCGAGTTACGCCTGCTCACGCGCGCAAATTGGCAAGCGTTTCATTTGTTCGCAACGGCTGTTGAACTGACTTGCCAGCAGCGAAGGCGCGCCCCTAACAACGCGCTAATGGAAGCGCTTTCATATTGGGCTGCGGTCGCGCGATGCGTGCGGAGCCTTTTGCCGTTTTTAGCGCTTTGCCTTGCCGCCGGTCGGGCGTTTGCGCATCCAGCGCTGATCCCCCTGCCCTCTTCCGTCGTCTGGCGCGACGGCGATTTCCGACTGAGAAATAACACGATTGTGGAGGGAGACGGTGCTGCCGCATCGACCGCGGCCTATGTCGCCCGGAAGCTAAGCCTGAAGGGGGGCAATGGCGCTTCGGGCGTCAGGCTCTCGCTCGTTTCACCAAGCAGAATTGCCGTTACGGAAGGCTATCGCCTGCGAGTGAGCGGCAGTGGAGTCTTGATCGAAGCGTCGGACCCTCGCGGCTTGTTTTACGGCGCGCAGACGCTGCTCCAATTGGTCGAAAAGGACGCGAAGGGCGCGAGGACCATCGCTGCCGTCGAGATCAGCGATGCTCCCCGCTTTCGCTGGCGCAGTCTCCTGGTCGACGAGGGCCGTCACTTCTTCGGCAAGTCGACGCTGCTCAAGATCATCGACGAGATGGCGGCCTACAAGCTCAACACGCTCAAGCTCCATTTGACCGACTATGAGGGATGGCGCCTGGAAATCCCCGCATATCCCAAGCTGACCGAGG
>Ga0207711_10001990_pt1 | contig 18518 bp, 18 predicted proteins | sample KBSS34metaG_FD_184401 | JGI IMG/M metagenome (GOLD analysis project Ga0207711, IMG submission 184401) | Switchgrass rhizosphere microbial communities from Kellogg Biological Station, Michigan, USA - KBS S3-4 metaG (SPAdes) (version 2) | ecosystem: Host-associated > Plants > Roots > Rhizosphere...
AACATCAACGTGTTCTGGACCCGGCCGCAGTCGTACTACGACAGTGCGGCTTGGCGGGGTACCTGGGAGTTCGACGGCGGCGCGTTCATGAATCAGGCGAGCCACTACGTCGACCTGCTCGATTGGATCGTCGGCCCAGTCGAAAGCGTGATGTCATACACCGGAACGCTGGCGAGGAACATCGAAGTCGAGGACACGGGAGTCGCGGCGCTCAAGTGGCGCAACGGCGCGATGGGAACGATCAGCGTCACGATGCTCACGTACCCGAAGAACATGGAGGGGTCGATCACGATCCTCGGCGAGAAGGGCTCGGTGCGCATCGGCGGCGTCGCCGTCAACGAGATCAAGCACTGGGAATTCGACGCGCCACATGCGATGGATGCGCAGATCGCCGACGCGAGCTACGCGACGACCTCGATCTACGGCTTCGGCCACCCGCTCTACTACCGCAACGTCATCGACGCGCTGCGCGGCGATGCAGAGGCCGAGACCGACGGCCGCGAGGGCCTGAAGTCGCTCGAGTTGCTGATCGCGCTCTACCTCTCCGCGCGTGACGGCAAGCGCGTCAACCTGCCGCTCGCCTACTGAGCCGCCGACGTTATGGCCGTGACCATCCACCCCTCGGCAATCGTCGACCCCGGCGCCGTCCTCGGCGACGGCTGCCGCGTCTGGCACTTCGTCCACATCAGCGCCGGCGCGCGCATCGGCAGCGGCTGCTCGTTCGGGCAGAACGTCTACGTCGGCAACGACGTTCGCATCGGCAACAACGTCAAGGTGCAGAACAATGTGTCGATCTACGACGCGGTCGAGCTCGAGGACGACGTCTTTTGTGGCCCGAGCATGGTCTTCACCAACGTCTATAACCCACGCGCCGCGATCGAGCGCAAGGGTGAGTACCGGCGCACCCGCGTGCGTCGCGGCGCGACGCTGGGCGCGAACTGCACGATCGTCTGCGGGACGACGATCGGCCGCCATGCCTTCGTCGGCGCCGGCGCCGTCGTCAACCGCGACGTCCCCGACTTCGCGCTCGTCGTCGGCGTGCCCGCTCGCCGCACCGGCTGGATGAGCCGCTACGGCGAGCGGCTCGCGCTGCCCGCCTCGGGCGAAGGCAGCACGGTCTGCAGCCACACCGGCGACCGCTACTCGCTGCGCGGCGAGGTGTTGACGCTCGGCGAACGCGCGCCGGACGCGCTGCCGTCATGAAGACGACAGGGCCGATGGAGCCGATGCAGTTCACCGACCTGAAGGCGCAGTACGCGGCGCTTCGCCCGGGCATCGATGCGCGGATTCGCCGCGTGCTCGAGCACGGCCAGTACATCCTCGGTCCCGAGGTCGGCGAGATGGAAGCGGCGCTCGCCGCGTACACGGGCGCCCGGCACTGCATCGCGGTCGCGAGCGGCACCGAGGCGCTGCTCATCGCGCTGATGGCTCTCGATCTGCAGCCCGGCGACGAAGTCGTCACGACGCCGTTCACCTTCGCGGCGACGGCCGAGATGATCGTCCTGCTCGGCGCGAAGCCGGTGTTCGTCGACATCGAGCCCGATACCTGCAACGTCGATGCGACCCGGATCGAGGCCGCCATCACCGACCGGACGCGCGCGATCATGCCGGTGAGCCTGTACGGGCAGTGCGCCGACATGGACGCAATCGACGCGATCGCGTCGCGGCACGGCGGGCTCCCCGTCATCGAGGACGCCGCGCAGAGCTTCGGCGCGACGTACCACGGCCGCAAGAGCTGCAACCTGAGCACGTTCGGCTGCACGAGCTTTTTCCCGAGCAAGCCGCTCGGTTGCTACGGCGACGGCGGTGCCATCTTCACCAGCGACGATGCGCTCGCCCAGGCGTGTCGCGAGATCCGCGTGCACGGCCAGAGCGCGCGCTACACGCACACGCGCGTCGGCGTCGGCGGGCGCATGGACACGCTGCAGTGCGCGATCGTCCTCGCCAAGCTCGAGCGCTTCGAGTGGGAATTGGAGCGCCGGCTTGCGCTGGGCGAGCGCTACCGGCGCCAGCTCGCCGGAATCGACGGCGTGCAGACGCTCGCCGTGCGCCCCGATCGCGATTGCGTCTGGGGCCAGTACACGGTGCTCGTCGACGACCGTGCCGCGCTGCAGGCGGAGCTGAAGTCGCGCGGCATCCCGACCGCGGTGCACTATCCGCGGCCGATCCATCGCCAGGCTGCGTACGCGCGCTACGCGAGCGGCGACCTTGCCCGAAGCGAGCGCGCGTCCGAGCGGGTGTTGAGCCTGCCCATGAGCGCCGACCTGACCGAGCACGACCAGGACCGTGTCGTCCGCGAGCTCGCGGCCGCCTGCGCCACAAGGATCGCCTGACCATGGCACCCGCGAACGGTCCCCAGGCCTCGACCGCTGCGCCGCTGCGCGGCAAGAAGGTCCTCGTCACCGGCGCCGACGGCTTCATCGGCTCTCACGTGACCGAGCACCTGGTGCGCATGGGCGCCCAAGTGCGCGCATTCGTCTACTACAACAGCTTCAACTCCTGGGGCTGGCTCGACGAGTCGCCCGACGACATCAAGCGCGCGCTCGACGTCTTCGCCGGCGACATCCGCGACCCACACGGCGTCCGCACCGCGGTCAAGGGCTGCGACGTCGTCATGCACCTGGCAGCGCTGATCGCGATTCCCTATTCGTACCACTCGCCCGACACCTACGTGGACACGAACGTGAAGGGAACGCTCAACATCGTCCAGGCCGCGCGCGAACTGGGCGTCGAGCGCGTCGTGCACACGTCGACCAGCGAGGTCTACGGGACCGCCCGGTCCGTTCCCATCGACGAGTCGCACCCGCTGCAGGGTCAATCGCCCTATTCGGCGAGCAAGATCGGCGCCGACCAGATCGCGCTCAGCTTCTTCCACGCGTTCGCGACGCCGGTCGCCATCGCCCGACCGTTCAACACCTACGGGCCGCGACAGTCGGCACGCGCTGTCATCCCGACGATCATCACGCAGATCGCTTCCGGGTCGCGGCAAGTCCGGCTCGGCGCGATGGCGCCGACCCGCGATTTCAACCACGTCAGCGACACGGTCCGCGGCATGGTTGCCCTCGCGAGCTGCGAGCAGGCAGTCGGAAAGGTCGTCAACCTCGGCAGCAACTTCGAGATCTCGATCGGCGACACGGCGCGACTGATCGCCAGGCTGATGGAGCGCGAGGTCGAGTTCGTCAGCGATGAGGAGCGTCTGCGACCCGAAGCGAGCGAGGTCGAGCGCTTGTGGGCGGACAACTCGCTCGCGCAAACGCTCACAGGATGGAGCCCGGCCTACGCCGGCCTCGCGGGGTTCGAGCGCGGACTGCGCGAGACGATCGACTGGTTCCGGGATCCTGCCAACCTGCGTCGCTACAAGGCCGGGCTCTACAACATCTGAGAGCGTGCATGGACTCGACCTCGAACGTCCGCGTGGCGCCAACTGCATCCGCCGTGCCGCAGGAGGTGCTGGCGGCCGTGCGTCGGGTCGTCGGCGCCTCCGCCGCACCGATCGCCCTGCACGAGCCCGAGTTCGCCGGCCGCGAGTGGGACTACGTCAAGGAATGCCTCGACACGGGCTGGGTCTCCTCGGTGGGCGCCTTCGTCGACCGCTTCGAGCGCGACATCGCGTCGTTCACCGGGGTGTCGCATGCCGTGGCCACGTCGAACGGCACGTCGGCGCTGCACGTCTGCCTGCTGCTGGCCGGCGTGCAGCCCGGCGACGAAGTGCTGATGCCTGCGCTGACGTTCATCGCGACCGCGAATGCCGTGTCGTACGCGGGCGCGACACCGCACTTCGTCGACTCGGAGCCGACCTCGCTGGGAGTCGATGCAGCGCGGCTCGACGCCTACCTGGAGCAGCACGCGCGGGTCGTCGACGGCGTCTGCATCGGCCTGCGGACGCGCACTCCGATCCGTGCGCTGGTGGTGATGCATGTCTTCGGCCATCCGGCCGATCTCGACGCGCTCGATGCGGTCGCCCGGCGCTGGCATCTGGCGCTGGTGGAGGATGCGGCAGAGTCGCTCGGCTCGACCTACCGGGGACGCCATACCGGGAACGTCGGCCTGCTCTCGGCGCTGAGCTTCAACGGCAACAAGATCGCGACGACGGGCGGGGGCGGCGCCATCCTCACCAACGACTCCACCCTCGCGCGACGCGCCAAGCACCTGACGACCACCGCCAGGACTCCGCATCGCTGGAGCTTCCTGCACGACGAGGTCGGCTACAACTACCGGCTGCCTAATCTGAACGCGGCGCTCGGCTGCGCGCAGCTGGAGAGGCTCCCTTCCATGGTGGCGCGAAAGCGCCGGCTGGCGGCGCGCTACGAGGCCGCGTTCGGCGCGCTGCGCGGGTTGCGCTTCCTGAGCGAGCCGCCGGGCACGGTCAGCAACTACTGGCTGAACTCGATCGTTCTCGATGCCCCGGGCGAGGCGTTGCGCGACGACGTGCTCGCGACGTTGAACGACGCCGGCTACATGGCGCGACCGGTCTGGACGCTGATGCACGAGCTGCCCATGTACGCCGGGTGTCCGCGCATGGACCTCGAGGTCGCGGAGTCGATGGCAGCGCGCATCGTGAGCCTCCCGAGCAGCGCGAAGCTGGGAGAGTGACGTGACGCGGCGACGCATCTGTGTCATCACCGGCAGCCGGGCGGAGTACGGCATCCTGCAGCGGCTCATCCGCGCCATCGCCGACGACCCCGAGCTCGAGCTGCAGCTCGTCGCCACCGGCTCGCACCTCGTTCCCGAATTCGGCCTGACGTACCGGGCCATCGAGGCAGATGGCTTCGCCATCGACCGCAAGATCGAAATCCTGTTGTCGAGCGACACCTCGCTCGGGATGGCGAAGTCGGTGGGGCTCGGCGTGCTCGGATTTGCCGATGCGCTCGACGTGCTCGCGCCGGATGCCGTGGTGATCACGGGCGACCGTTTCGAGATGCTGGCCGCCGCGCAGGCGGCCTTCCTGACCGGGATCGCGGTCGCACATATCTCCGGCGGCGAGGTGACCGAAGGCGCGATCGACGACGCGATCCGACACGCAATCACCAAGCTCGCCCACTATCACTTCGTCGCCGCCGAGCCGTATCGGCGTCGGGTCATCCAGCTGGGCGAGCAGCCTTCGACTGTCTTCAACGTCGGCGATCCCGCACTCGACAACGTCGCCCTGCTGCCGCTTCTCGATCGCGAGTCGCTCGCTCGGGAAATCGGGGTCGATCCGCGCCGGCCCTACTTTCTCGTTACCTACCATCCGGTGACGGTCGGTGGAGAGGACCCGGCGCCAGCCATGGAAGCACTCATCTCTGCGCTCGACGGCCGCGCCGACCATGGTGTGCTGATCACCAAGCCGAACGCCGATGCCGGCGGGCGCAAGCTCTCCGCCATGGTCGACGCATACGCCGCACAGCGGCCTGGCCGCGTGGTCGTGTCGACTTCGCTCGGTCAAACGACCTATTTGAGCGCAATGAAGCACTGCGCCAGCGTCGTCGGAAATTCCTCGTCGGGGATCGTCGAGGCGCCCGCACTCAAGCGCCCGACCGTCAACATCGGGCCGCGCCAGGACGGCAGGCTCAAGGCCGATTCGATCATCGATTGCGCGCCAACTGCGCCGGCGATCGCCGATGCCCTGCAACGCGCCACCTCGAGCGAATTCCAGGCCGCGCTGGCCGGCGTCGTCTCGCTTTACGGAGCCTGCGACGCAACGGCACAGATCCATGGCCTTCTCAAGCGGCTCGAGCTAACTCGCCACCAAGCGAAGCGGTTTCACGATGTGGCCTTCTGATACACGCGTCGTCTCGCAGTTCCTTCCCGGAGACCTCCGATGAGCTCCCCAGTCCTCGTCATCGCGGAAGCCGGCGTGAACCACAACGGCTCGCTCGACTGCGCGAAGGAACTCATCGACGTCGCGTCCGCCGCAGGCGCCGACGCCGTCAAGTTCCAGACCTTCCGCTCGGAGTCGGTGATCAGTCGCGGTGCCCGCAAGGCGCAGTACCAGGTGACCAACACGGGCAACAACGAATCGCAGCTCGAGATGGTGAAGCGCCTCGAGCTCGACCTCGACGCTCATCGCGTCCTCGTCGCGCATGCGAAGTCCTGCGGGATCGGCTTCCTGTCGACGCCCTTCGATCTCGAAAGCGTGCACGTCCTGGCCGACGTCCTCAATTTGCCGCAGCTCAAGATCGCCTCGGGCGAGCTGACGAATCTGCCGCTGCTGCTCGCGGCGGCGCGCACCCGAAGGTCCTTGATCGTCTCGACCGGAATGGCGACGCTGGGCGAGGTCGAACAGACGCTCGCCGCGATCGCGTGGGCAGGTGTCGCGACGGCGGACGCTCGGCCGACCACGACCGCGCGGATGGCGGCGTTCCGAAGCGCCGCCGGACAGGCGTTCCTGCGCGAGCGCGTTTCGCTGCTGCATTGCACGACCGAATACCCGGCCCCGGTCGAGGACGTGAACCTGCGCGCCATGGCCGCCTTGCGCGAAGCGTTCGGCCTCCCGGTCGGTTACTCGGACCACACGCGCGGCGTGCACGTGTCGATCGCGGCGGTCGCGCTCGGCGCGAGCATCATCGAAAAGCACTTCACGCTCGACCGTTCGATGCCGGGGCCCGACCACGTCGCCTCGCTCGAGCCCGCCGAGCTGGTCGCGCTGGTCAGCGGCATCCGGGACGTCGAACGCGCACTCGGTTCGGGCCTGAAAATTCCGGCGGCGTCGGAGCTGAAGAACATCGACATCGCCCGCAAGAGCCTGGTGGCTGCGGTGCCGATCCGGCGCGGCGAGCGCTTCGACGCGAGCAACCTCACCACCAAGCGCCCAGGCCAAGGCATCTCGGCGATGCGATACGACGAGTTCCTGAACCGGGCGGCCGCGCGCGACTATGCGGCCGACGAGCTGATCGATGAGTCCTGAAGCGGCGATCCTCGATCAGGTCGACGCACAGCGGATGTTCGAGACGCTGCCCGCGCGATTGCAGCTGCCGAGCCTGAGTCCTGCCTACGTCGCGGCCGATGCGCGGCGCGACCCGGGGTTGTCAGCGACATTCCTGGCCTGGCGAAGCGGCACGCGCGTCCTGATGCACGCGGTTCACGAATCCGAAGTGCCGGGCGGGCGCGGCTCCGACTGGCAGTCGGCATACGGCTATGGCGGTCCGCTGGCAGCAGGCCTGGACCACGACGATCTCGCTGCCGCGTGGCATGCGTTCGATGCCATCGCGCGTGCGCGCCGGATCGTCGCCGAGTTCGTTCGCTTCCATCCGCTCCTCGGCAACGAGCGCGACTATCAAGGCGAAGTGCGCGCCGACCGGCAGGCCGTCGTGCTCGATCTCGTCGCGCCGGACTTGCTCGGCCGCTACAGCGGACGCGCCCGCACAGCAGTCCGCAAGGCGCTGAACGATGGGCTGGCGCTTCGCTGGGAAGCCGCCGACGACGCCAAGGCGGTGTTCCCGAGCTTCTATCGCGACGGCATGAGGCAGATCGGCGCGAGCGACTTCTATCTGTTCTCGGACGAATACTTCGCCGCGATGCTCGAGCTGCCCGCGTCGCGAGTGCTGAGCGTGACGCGCGACGGGACGCGCCTGGCCATGGGCATGTTCCTGTTCGGGCCCGACGTTGCCGAATACCACTTGTCGGCGGCATCGGCAGAAGGCCGGAGCTCGAACGCCACCAACCTGCTGCTGCACGGCGCGGCAGACAGCGCCCGGCAGGCCGGGCTTCGCAGCCTGTATCTCGGCGGTGGGACGACCTCGGCGGCCGACAACCCGCTGCTGTGGTTCAAGACGTCGTATGCGCCGGCCAACTTGACGTTCTCGATCGGCTGGCGCATCCACGATCCGGCCGCGTACGCCCAGCTCCAGTCGGAGCACCCCGAGCTGGCGCGGTCGTCGCACCGCATCCTCTTCTACCGGAATTGATCGATGGCCTGGGATCCGATCTGGGAGCGAGTCTTCAGTAGCCAGGCATGGGGGAAGTACCCCGGCGAGGACCTGATCCGCTTCGTCGCGCGCAACTTTTACGCGGCACCGGACCGTGCCGCCGTTCGCATCCTCGAGGTCGGCAGCGGCACCGGAGCCAATCTGTGGTTTCTCGCGCGCGAGGGTTTCGCCGCGTTCGGCATAGAGGGCTCGCCGACCGCCGCCCGCCAGTCGCGTCAGCGCATGGACGCGGAGTGCGCCGGATGGGACAGAGCGCCGCGAGGCGGCGACGTTGTGGTCGGGGACATCGCGCGGCTGCCGTGGCGCGACGCTCATTTCGACGCGGTCATCGATTCGGAAGCGGTCTACTGCAACAGCTACGAGGAATCGCGCGCGATCTACCGCGAGATGCATCGGGTGACGCGGCCGGGCGGCCGGCTGTTCGTGCGCACTTTCGCGACCGGCACCTGGGGCGATGGCATCGGCGAGCGGATCGAAGAGCGCCGGTTCGTGGCCGATTCCGGGCCGCTCGCCGGCAAAGGTCCAAGCCGCTTCACGACCCTCGAGGAATTGCCTGCCCTGCTCGCGCCATGGCAGATCTCCGAAGTCAATCTCGTGACCCGAACGCTGGATGCACAGCGCGAGGTGATCCGCGAATGGATCGTCGAGGGGGCGAGGCGATGATCATCGACTGGCGCAAAGTCGCCGTGGCGCCCCAGGCGTCGCTGCTCGAGGCACTGCGCGTGATCGACGGCGGTGCGATCCAGTTCGCGCTCGTCGTCGATGGCCAGAAGCTCGTCGGCGTCGTCACCGACGGCGACGTCCGGCGTGCGCTCGTGCGCGGCCTCGACACCGAGGCCGCGATCAGCGAGGCGATGAACCGCACGCCCGTCCTCGGCTCGCTTGCCGAAGGGCCCGCGGGCTGGCGTCGCAAGATGCGCAAGCACAGCGTGCGCCATCTGCCTGTCGTCGACGAGGCCGGCATGCTGCTGCGCCTGGCGACCGACCAGGCGGGGAGCGAGAACCGCGACAACTGGGTCGTGCTCATGGCCGGCGGGCTCGGCACGCGGCTGCGGCCGATCACCGAGAGCATCCCCAAGCCGATGGTCGAGGTCGGCGGCCGGCCGATCCTCGAGACCATCGTCGAAACGCTCGCGCACTCGGGCTTTCAGCGCCTCTTCCTGTCGGTGAACTACCGGGCCGAGTTGATCGAGGGTCATTTCGGCGACGGCGGCTCCTACGGGCTGCAAATCGAATACCTGCGCGAGAACGTGCGGCTCGGCACGGCAGGCGCCCTCTCGATGCTGCCGCCCGCGCCGCCCGCGCCGCTGCTGGTCATGAACGGCGACGTGCTCACGGGCCTCGACCTCGGCAGCTTCGTCGATCTTCATGCCGAGAACGCGTCGGGCATCACCGTCGGAGTGCGCGAGCTGGTGACGCAGATCCCCTATGGCGTGATGGAACTCGACGGCGAGCGGGTGCGCGGCATCCGCGAGAAACCGGAGGTCCGCTCCGTCGTGAGCGCGGGCATCTATGCGCTCTCGCCCGAAGTGCTGCCGCTCGTGCCGCCAGGCAAGTTCTTCGACATGCCGACGCTGATCAGCCGGTCGATCGAAGAGGGACATGCGGTGCGCGCGCATGTCATCCAGGAGTACTGGATCGATGTCGGGCGCCTCGACGACCTGGAGCGCGCCCGACTCGAATTTGAAGGCGGAGGCAATCCGTGATCGCAGGCCTTTCGGTCCTCGGCCTGATTCCGGCGCGGGGCGGTTCCAAGGGCGTGCCGCGCAAGAACATCCGGCTCGTCGGCGGGCGACCGCTCCTGGCCTGGACCGCCGATGCCGCCCGTGCGTCGCGCTACATCGACCGCCTCGTGGCGTCGACCGACGACAGCGAGATCGCTGCCACCGCGATCGCGGCAGGCTGCGAAGTGCCGTTCCTGCGCCCGGCGGAGCTGGCGCGCGACGACACCCCGGGCATCGAACCTGTTCTGCACGCGCTCGGCCAGCTTCCCTCGTTCGACGTTGTCGTCCTGCTCCAGCCGACCTCTCCGCTGCGCTTGCCGACAGACATCGACGGCTGCATCGAGCGCATGCTTGAGGCATCGGCTCCAGCATGCGTGTCGGTCCGCAGGGCGATCGACCATCCGTACTGGACCTATCGCTGCGACCCAAACGGTGTGCTGGTGCCGTACACATCAGACCCCCGCGGCGAGGTCCACCGGCGCCAGGATTTGCCGCCTGCCTTCGTCCTGAACGGCGCCGTCTATGCGGCACGCGTGAGCTGGCTGCTCGCGCATCGCGGCTTTGACAGCGATGAAACGGCGGGATACGAAATGCCCGCCGGGCGCTCACTGGACATCGACACGCCCGACGATCTGACGCTCGCGGAAGCCGCCCTCGCCCGCCGGAGTCACGGTGAGTTCGTTGACCGGCCAGGCCGCGGCGATGCCGGCGCGAAGAGCGCCGGCCCGTGAAGTCCAGATTCCTTCGTGCCGGCGCGATCTACGGCGTCGCCAACGTCGTTTCGGCGGGAGTTCCGTTCTTCCTGCTGCCGGTGCTGACGCGCGCGCTCTCCCCTGCCGACTACGGCATGGTGATCAACTTCTTCCTGCTGGTGACGCTGAGCACCTCGCTGGCGGGACTCAGCGTGCACGGGGCCGTGTCGGTCAACTGGTTCAAGCGAGACGGGATCGACTTCCCGCGCCTCGTCGGCACTGCGCTGGCTCTCGCGACGGCCAGCACGCTGATCTGCGGTGTTCTCCTCCTCGGCTGTGCGCTCGGTCTTAAGCTCCCGCTGGACCTGCCGCCCCGGTTCTGGTTTCTGGCGGCAGTGAACGCCGGCGCAACCGTCATCGTCGGCATCCGCGGCGCGCTCTGGCAGAGCCAGGGCGCAGTCGTCCGCGCCGCGGCGCTGCAGATCGTCGCGGCGGTGCTGAACGTCGGCCTGTCGCTGGTTTGCGTCTTCGCCCTCTCGCTCGGCGGCGAGGGGCGGATCTACGGCTCAGTGGTGTCGGCTGTGCTGTGCGCGACGTTGGCGTCGTGGCTGCTGTTCGCCAACGCGGACGCAAGGTGGACCGCAGGGCAGGGCGACCTGCGCAAGCTGCTGCGCTTTGGCGTCCCGCTCGTTCCCTATGCCCTGGCCAGCGCACTCATTGGCACCGCCGATCGGTTCTCGATTTCCTCGCTGCTCGGGCGCGAGGCGGTCGGCATCTACGGCACGGCGGCACAGATCGGGATGGCGATGACCATCCTGGGCGATGCGCTGGTCAAGGCGGGCTCGCCGTGGATGTTCGGCCAGATGTCGGCGGCAGGCACGAAATCCCGCTTGCGCGTCGTCGGCGCGACCTATGCGCTGGTCCCCATTTGGTTGCTGACCGCTCTCGTCCTCTGGCTGCTCCTGAAGGCAAGCGGATCGCTGCTGCTGGGCGCGCAATACGCCGGGGCGATCGACCTGTCGATCTGGTTTCTGGTCGGCGGTGCCGTCTCCGCCGTGTATTTCAACATCGCGGGCTTGTTCTTCTTCACCTCGAAGACCGAATGGCTCAGCCTGGCGAGTCTCGGCACGGCGGTCGTCGCCGTCGTGCTGGCCCCTGCCCTGGCGCGCACGTACGGGCTCACGGGCGGAGCCCTGGCCTTCCTGACCGTTCAGCTATGCGCGCTGCTCTTGTCCTGGTTGCTATCGGTCTGGATCCAGCCCATGCCGTGGCACCGCCCGGTGCTCGCCTTGCGGGTGTTGCGCGGATCCTGGAGCGAGTGATCGATGTTCTGGAGACTCATCGGCAAGAACCTGTTGCGTGCCCGTTCGATCTATTGGCGGATGGTCTATCGCGGGTATGCCGCGACCTATCGCCTCGACCCCACCTTCCGGTTCAACGGGCCGGGAATCGAGTTCTATGGCGACGGCTCGATCGAAGTCGGTCCCGACAGCTACATCGGCAGCCTGTCGACGGTCCAAGTTTGCGCGGGACATCGGGTGCGCATCGGTCGGCGCTGCCGGATCTCGCACAACGTCCGCATCTACACACAGACCATCCCGTCCAACACCGACCTGCGCGTCGACGAAGGCGTTCCAGTGCAAGCGGACGTCGAGATCGGCGACGGCGCCTGGATCGGCGCCAATGTCTTCATCGGTCCCGGCATCTCGATCGGTGCCAATTCCGTCGTCGGCGCAAACGCGGTCGTCACATCCAACGTCCCGGCCAATGAAGTATGGGCCGGCGTTCCGGCACGGCCAATCCGCGCCAAGCGGCCGGCAAGCTGCTCGACCTGAGGGATGGCGGACCCTGCAGGCTCGCATTCCAGCGAAGGGATGAATCCGAACCTCACGTTGGCCAAGGTGCTGGCGATCGAAGACGATCCGGCGATCCTCGAGCACCGCTGCGCCAGCACCGGCCTCTTGACCTGGCCGCTGCTGCGCAGTCAATTTCTGCGCTCGTTGACGTCGCCTCTGCACTATCAAGGCGTTCAGACGATCGTCCCGCCGCCGCCGCGGCGCTATCGCCGCGCGCTGTCGGCATTGCCCAAGGTCCTCTGGGCCAATGCAACGCGCTGGCGCCGGTTCCACGGCGACATCCTGATCATGGCCAGCGGAGCGGGCCACTTCCAGCGCTCCTCGCGCTCGTTCAATCGCATCACCGACTACTTCGCGATGGAGTCGATCGAGCGCACCGTGACGATCGAAGGCTTGATGGATTGGCTGGTCCCGCTCGACCGGTTCAACGAGAGGGCGTACTACTTCCTGCCGTGGCAAGGAAGGATCGACCTGCTCGGCAAGCTTCGCCAGCGTCGCCGGCACGACGAGGCCGCCGCGGAGCTCGTCGAGTTCGTGCGCAAGCGCGCTCGCGACCTGCTGGGCCTAAGCATCGCCGACGCGCAGGCGGACTACCTGAAGTCGATGGTGGCGATGAAGATCGCCCGGCTCCCCGGACTGCTGGGCACCTATCGCGCGCTGCTGGAGCGGGTCCGACCGAAGCTGGTGCTCCTGGAGCAGGGTTGCTACAGCGATCTCGGCGTCTTCAATCTGGTCGCCAGGGAGATGCGCGTCAGGGTTGCAGAGCCCCAGCACGGGCTCATCAGCTCCGGCCACGATGCCTATTCGTACGCGGCTACTCTCAGGAACAACGCGGACTATCGACGCTACCTCCCGCACGATTTCCTCGGCTACGGCTCCTGGTGGAACGAGCAGATCAACGCGCCGGTCGCCAAGTGGGTCATCGGCCACCCTCACTACATCGAACAGCGCGAGTTGCACGCCCACGCCGACGCTGCGAAGTCGACCATCGTCGTCCTGAGCGACGGCTTCGATTTCGAGAAGTACCTCAGCCTCGCGAGAGAACTCGCTTCGCGGATCGGAGACAAGCACCGGGTCGTCGTGCGTCCGCACCCGCTGGAACGCGAACGCGTCTGGTCGCAGTTCGACGGCGCGACATCCGGCGGCGTCGTCGTCGACCGAGCGCGCGACATCTATCCGACCCTCGCCGCCGCATTCGCCGTCGTGGGCGAGATCTCCACCGGGCTGTTCGAGGCAATCGGCCTGGCGGAGAGGATCTACCTCTGGGCCACTCCGAAGGCGCTCTATGCGTGTCCGCAGCATCCGTTCGTCGAGTTTCGCGATGTCGCGGAGCTGGCCGAGCGGGTGCTGGCGCCGGCGTCGGAGGCGGCGCAGCGGCTGGACGTCGAAAGCATCTGGGCGTCGGATTGGCGGGGGAACTACCGGCGCTATCTGGAGCATGCCTTGAAGGCCGGCGCGGAGGATGTCGCGTGATCGTGATCGTCGACTACGGCGTCGGCAACGTGGCGTCGGTGCTGAACATGTTGCGCAAGGTCGGCGCCAAAGCCCGCGTGAGCGGCTCGGCGGCAGACGTCGCAGCGTCGGACAAACTGATCCTGCCAGGGATTGGGCACTTCGGCCACGGCATGCGAAAGCTCGCCGAATCGGGCCTCGTTCCCAGCCTGCGCGAGCAGGCGCTCGTGCAGCGAAAGCCGATCCTGGGCATCTGCCTGGGCATGCAGATGATGACGCGCGGAAGCGAGGAGAGCGGCGTTGCCGGGCTGGGCTGGCTCGATGCGTTCACCCGCCGCTTTTCGGAGTCGCCGGGAAGACGCGTGCCGCACATGGGCTGGAACAGCGTCCGCCCCGCCGCCGGAGCACGCCTGTTCGATCACCAGGCGCCCGAGCCCGAGCGCTTCTACTTCGTGCACAGCTACTTCGTCCAGATGGCCGATCCAGCCGACACCGCTGCGATCTGCAGGTACGGCGACGAATTCACGGCGGCGTTCGAGCACGACAACCTGTTCGGCGTCCAGTTCCATCCCGAAAAGAGCCATCTGTTCGGAATGAACGTACTGCGCAGGTTCGCCAGCGCATGAACGAGCTGTTCAACCGCGTCATCCCCTGCCTCCTCCTGCAGGACGGCGGTCTCGTGAAGACCTCGCGGTTTCGCCGGCCCCGCTACGTAGGCGATCCCATCAACGCGATCCGGATCTTCAACGACAAGTACGTCGACGAGCTCGTCCTGCTGGACATCCAGGCGTCGCGGACAGGGAGCGATCCCGACTACGACCTCATCGCCCGCATCGCCGGCGAATGCTTCATGCCGCTGTGCTACGGAGGCGGGATCCGCTCGCTCGACCAGGCACGGCGGCTCGTCGCCTCCGGCGTTGAGAAGATCGCCGTCAACAGCCCGGCAATCGACAACCCGGGGCTGATCGCGGAGCTGTCGCAGGAGTTCGGGGCGAGCAGCGTCGTCGCGGCGATCGACGTCAAGCGCGGCCTTCTTGGACGAGAGCGCGTCTACCACCCCGGCCGACGCCGCTCGACCGCGCTCGATCCACTGCGCCACGCCCAGGATCTCGTGGCACGCGGCGCCGGCGAGGTCTTCCTGAACAGCGTCGACCGCGACGGCAGCTACTCGGGATTCGACCTCGGACTGATCGCCAGGATGTCCGGCGCGGTCTCGGTCCCGGTGATCGCCTGCGGCGGCGCATCGAAGCTCGCCGACATGCGGGCGGCCATCGACGCCGGCGCGTCTGCGGCTGCCGCGGGAAGCATCTTCGTCTTCTACGGTCCGCATCGCGCGGTCCTCATCAGCTATCCGGACTATTCGTCGGTGCAGGAGCTCTTCCGGTGATGGCCGCGACGGCGGCTCGCGAATGCACCCGCTGCGTGATGGACGCGCACGCGGCGGACGTGACCTTCGACGCCGAGGGTCGCTGCAACTACTGCACGTCCATGATCGCCCGGCTGGCCGAGCTCCGGCCGACCAGCCCCGAGCTGCTGGAGCGCAAGCTCGCGAGCTTCGTCGAAACCGTTCGCAGCGATGGACGCGGCAAGCGCTACGACTGCATCGTCGGCGTCAGCGGCGGCGCCGACAGCTCCTACGCGCTCTATCTCGCGCGCCAGCACGGCCTCAGGCCGTTGGCCGTCCACATGGACAACGGCTGGGACTCCGAGCTCGCCGTGAACAACATCGAGAGCGTCGTGCGCAAGCTCGGCGTCGATCTCCACACCCACGTCGTCGATTGGCGCGAGTACCGCGCCCTACAGCAGGCCTTCTTCGACGCCGACGTGATCGACGTCGAGCTGCTCTACGACAACGCGATGCTGGCGGTCAACTTCCAGCAGGCCGCGCGCTACGGCATCCGGTATATCCTGTCCGGCAGCAACACGACGACCGAAGGGATGCGCGTTCCGCGCAACTACAACTGGAACAAGTTCGATCGCAAGAACATCCTTGCGATCGCCCGTCGCGACGGCGTCAGGGTGCGAAGCCTGCCGACCATCGGCGTCGCCCGCTTCGCCTGGCACAGGCTAGTGCGCGGGACCCGATGGGTCCCGTTCCTCGACTACATCGACTACAACAAGGAGCGCTGCATCGGCGTGCTCGTCGAGGAGCTCGGCTATCGACCGTATCCGTACAAGCACTACGAGTCGATCTTCACCCGCTTCTATCAGGGCTATCTGCTGCCGACCAAGTTCGGCATCGACAAGCGTCGCCTACACTTTTCGTCGCTGATCTGTTCGGGTCAGATGAGCCGCGACCGGGCCAAGGAGCTGCTCGCCCACAGCCCCTATCCCGACGTCGACGACCTGCAGGTCGACATCGAGTACTTTTTGAAGAAAATGGACTGGAGCGAAGTGGATCTTGCCGCCTATCTGGCGCGACCGGAGCGCGCGCACGACGAGTTCGGCAGCGAAGCCGCCCTCTATGACGGGCTGCTGCGGCTGCAGAAGCGTTTTCTTCCGGGCAGATAGACCATGATCCGCGTTCGCGCGAGCACACTGGGATTGGGATTGACGTTCCTGCTGCTGCTCGCGCTGCTGCTGCTGCTGCGTGGTGCCCTGCTGCAAGCGCATCTCGACAAGACGATCGAGTACTTCGCATCGGACGCCGCCACGTATTTCAGCCTCTACGAGGATCTGTACGAACAGCTCGACCTGGCCGAGAGCCCGGCGTTGTTCCTGATCGGCTCGCCGATCCTGTTCATGAAGCTCACCAACGGTAACCTGTTCCTGATCCAGGGGCTCAACCTCGCGTTGATGGTCCTCAGTCTCAAGATCGCGTTCGACACCCTTCCGGGTCGGCGAGCACGCTTCGAATTCATGGCCGGTGCGCTGGTGTTCCCGTACTTCCTGTTCGGCTTCCTGAGCCTGAACAAGGAGGTCTATGCGATGTGCTCGGCCATCCTCTTCGCGGCGTACCTGACGGGCGGAAAGCGAACCCACCTGTTCGCCGCGTTGCTGCTCGCCGCGTGTGCCAGGTACTACATGCTGCTTTCACTCCTGACGCTGCTCCTGATGGTGCCGCGCGAGAGGCCGCCGCGCTATCGCCTGATCTTCGTCCTGCTGATCGCGATCTCCGTCGCTGCGCCGCTCGTCAAGTCGCTGATCCCCGGCTATTCCGGCGAGGATCTGCTCGAAGACTCGGGCGCGGCAGGGGTGTTCTTCTCAAATCTCATCGATTCGTTCGGCTATGCGATCGCCTATCCGATCAAGTATCTCGTGCTCATCCCGATGCGGGCGTACGGCCTCATGATCGGCTCCGAGCGGACGACGGATCTGTTCGAGAGCGTGGTCTCGATCGAGTCGCTCGCCGCGCTGCTGCTCGCCTTGGGCATCTTGTCGAGGCCTCGGCGCAGCGCGCTCGCCCATCGGCTGATCGTCGCGGGATTGGTCGCGCCAATCCCGATGATGTGGAGCGAGATCATGCACTGGCGCTACTACTCGTTCGTGTACTTCTTCTTCCTCTACGCGATCGTCGTCCAGCGCTCGCACAGGCGCGCGCCCGCGGCGCGGCGCGCCGTCTTGCGGCATGCGTAGCTTCATCGTCGTCGTGTCGCCGTCGTACGGCGGCGCGGAGCGACGCTTCTTCGACATCTTCACCGAACTCAGGCGCAAAGGAGCGGACGTCGCCCTGATCGCACCCTCGAGCCTGCTCGACGAGCTGACTGCGGATCACCCCGATCGAGCGGACGTTTTCGGCTCGCTCATCGCGGTCGAGATGCAGGCCTGGAGCCGCCTCGCGTTCATCCGCAAGTTCCGAAGGCTGCTGCGCACGCTGCCGCGGGGGAGCAGCTTTCACTATCCGCTGAACTGCCTTTGGCCGCTCCATCTCGCAAGGGGCGACAGGGTGTCGATGTCGGTCGCCGACTGCACCAGCGTGCCCGGGCCTCTCGCCGGAAAGCGCACCAGCGTCTGGGCATGGCTGTCCTTCTTCTTCGCGGCCAGGATCGACGTGCTCAGCCCTTCGATCTTCGCGGACATGCAACGCTTCCGATCGGCGCCCAAGATGAGCCTCACGCCGGGAGGCACGTTTCTCGCCGGTGCACCGCGCGGCGGCGTTGCCAAAGCGCCGATCGCGGTTCTTCTCGGGCGACTGGTCGCCGGCAAAGGAGTCGACGACCTCCTCGACGTCGCCCCGGAGGTGTGGTCGCTGGCGCGCGCGCGCCTGCCGGCCGGATTCGAGTTCCAGATCGCGGGGTACGGTCCCTTGGAGAGTCATGTGGCAAAGCGCGTCGAGCGCCTTGCCCGCGCCCGAACGCCGATCCGTTTCGTCGGCTATGCACCGGCCGACGCCGTCTTGCCCGGCGCCGCCTTGGTTCTGTCGATGCAGGAAGTCACCAACTATCCTTCGCGAGTCGTCGCCGAGGCGCTGATGGCCGGCTGCGCAGCGATCGTTCGCGACACCGGCGACTCACGCGAGTTCGGCAGCGACCTGCCTGGACTCGTATACTGCCGCGCCGAGCTCGACGCGCGCGAGCTCGCCGATCAGATCGCGTCGCTCGTCGACCACGTGCTGCATGTGCCCGGCTTCGCGCGCGAAGTCTGCGCCGCGGCGAGCACCCGCTTTAGCGGCAACGGCTATATCGAGTACTTCCGCGACGTCGTCGTCGGCGCGCCATGACGGGGCCCGGCGACCGCGCCGGTGGGCGCAAGACCGTCGTCTTCTGCTGCAACTCGCTGGTCGGGCTCCTGAATTTTCGCGGTCGCGCAATTGAAGCGCTCGCACGTGAGGGCCATCGAGTCGTGCTGATCGCGCAGGCCGACGCGCCGGTCGTGGGAGTGGCAAAGCTCGGCGCCGAGTTCGTGCCGTGGGTGCTCGCGGCGCGCGGCGTGAACCCGTGGCGCGAA
>Ga0207711_10001995_pt1 | contig 18459 bp, 20 predicted proteins | sample KBSS34metaG_FD_184401 | JGI IMG/M metagenome (GOLD analysis project Ga0207711, IMG submission 184401) | Switchgrass rhizosphere microbial communities from Kellogg Biological Station, Michigan, USA - KBS S3-4 metaG (SPAdes) (version 2) | ecosystem: Host-associated > Plants > Roots > Rhizosphere...
GCGTTCGCCGCCGAACTCGAAAAGCAATGGCCTGCACGCGTGCAGGCCATTGCTTCACCCGCGCTCACGCGCAACAACCACGAGCGGACTCGAGTTTTGGCTGGATGAACGTTGGGGGTCACGTCACCGGCGATGCGTCGGCGCAAGCCAGGGCGGCGGCGACCCTGCCGCGGCTTGACGCGGACATCGCCAAATACCGGAGCGAAACGCCGAGTCTGTCGGCGAAAGCGCAGGGGTTTGCCGAGCAATATGACGCGCTCAATGTTCACGATGACCAGTTCGACGCCAGCGAGGCGCTGATTTCCACCGCCATCTCGCTGGCAGCGGTAGCATCACTCTGTGAAAGCTTCGGCCTGCTGGCCGGAAGCTGGGCCTTTGGGGCGTTTGGCATATTCCTGGGGGTCTGCGGCTTTGCCCGCTGGGGTTTTCACCCCGATGTGCTCAGCAATTTCCTGGGCTGAGGGTCGCAGCTCAGAACCCCAGGACAGGCGGAAATAGAGGCGTGCGTCGGGGTTGGCCGTGTTGAGGCTCTCGCAGGTCGCGTTACCATCGCCACACGTATCACCGCTAGAAATTGCGGGCGGTGATCTCTCGATCATAGAGGCCGCTCCAGCTGCAAGCGGCCTCTTCGCTCACTGAGGGATCACGGGGCGTAGCGATCCGCAGAGCGCCGGCGTGCATCCTGAAGATGAGCGGGCAAGCCATGCGACACAGCTCGCCATCGATTGCGATCTCGACCGAAGGTCGCGACGCACGGACCGTGAGCGCCTCGCACGTGCCGAGCGCCACGAAATCGGCCTCGCGATCGACCCGGCCCAGCAAGGCACGGACGGCGAACCAGATCAGCGAGAGCCGGCTTCGGCTGGATACCGCATATACGGAGAGCATGCCGTCCTGAAGCGATGCCCGCGATCCGAGCTTGCCGGCATCGAGCAAATAGCCGTTATTCCCGACGAGCAGCAGAGGCGTGATGAGCGGCTGCTCGCCTTGCCCCATATCGATTCGCAAACGATGACGCCGCAAGCCGGAGATTGCCTGCCATGCAGCGGGAATGGTCGCCAGCCATTTGGGCCAACCTCGACTTTGCCGATGCGCATCACGTTCCCTGATCATCGACGGATAGATACCAATCGACACGTTGTTGACGAACCGGCGGCCATTGACCTCACCCACGTCAATCCTCGTCGCGGCGCCATGTGCCGCCACCTCTGCCGCCGCATTCAGATCGGCGGGTATGCCAAGATCGCGCGCAAGATGATTGAGCGTACCCAGCGGTAGCAGCGCCAGTTCGGCATCGCTTCCGATTATCGCCTGTGCCGCGCAGGCCGCCGTGCCGTCCCCGCCTGCGACGACGATGCGGCGCCGCTTTTCCACGGCGCTTGCAATCGCCGCCCCCATCGCTCCCGCTGCGAGAATGCGGACATCGGCCGTCACTCCCGTAGCAGTGAATGCGCTAACGAGCATATCGGACAGGGCATCGCCGGCGGAAGCCGCCGCGCCGCCTGCGCTGTTGACGAGAACGAGGAGCTGGTTGACCATGACTGCGCAACGACGCGGAAGGGGCGAAGTTCAGATCGTGGCGGTATCCGGCGGATCACTTCCGCAACCTGCCACCCAGCAACCGGCCCACTATCTGTCGTTCTGCGATGCCGGTCCGGCAAGCGCTGGATGTCGGCTCTTGACAAGACCTGCCGTTTGCCAAGCCGCTTGGGAACGGCAGGAATGTTCCCCAGAAGTGGACCTCGGAGGCTTACCACGCAGTCCGCGGAGAACTCCCAAACCGCACTGGCAGCATCTTGCGGTCAGTTTTTGGAGGGGGCGAGACTATGAAGAGAAAAGGCTGAAATCGGGCCGATAATCAGAGGCCAAACTGGCTTCAGGCGTGTCGACCGAACGCCAAAATCGGCGCGGAATTGCGCCAACCCCGCCCTACCCCCGAGGGGACAATCAAGTTACCACAAATACTTATGGACTGTTTGGTGCGGTCGAGAAGACTCGAACTTCCACGGCCTTTCGGCCACAACGACCTCAACGTTGCGCGTCTACCAGTTCCGCCACGACCGCACACCGAGTAGAATCCCGGCGGGCCGGGATGCTGGTAGGCGCGTGCCACTAGCAAAGCGGATCGGCGGGTGCAATCGCTTTCTCCCGCCTTTTTCCTCAGTAGAGGAACATCGGCATGCCTTCGACATGGGTGAGCTTGGGCCGATAGCGAGCGCTGTCGTAGAGCGCCTCGACATCGACCGTCTTGGTGCCGCCGAGCAGCGTGTCGATCGGCACATGGGTATAGTTGCCGTCGCGCAGTGCGAGCATCCGGCCGGTCTCGCCCGCCTCGATCTTGCGCACCGCGAGCCCGCCGAAGGCGAAGCCCACCATCCGGTCGAGCGCGTCGGGATCGCCCGAGCGCATCAGATAGGCGAGCTGCTGGACGATCGTGCCCTCCTTCGCCCGTTCCTCGATCAGCAGCGCCAGCCGCCGGCTGACCGCCTGCTCGCTGCGCTGCGTCGCCGACAGCCGGCGCTCGGCCGAGGTTTCGTCGTCGCCGCTGAGCTTGGCGCCCTCGGAGATGACGCACATCGCATAGGCGCCGGGCCGGCTGCGGCGGTCCTCGACGAGCAGCGGCAGCAATATATCGGGGTCGGCCGGCACCTCGGCGATTACGGTGCGGTCGACCTGCGCGAGGAAGCCGGCGAGCAATGCGGTCTCGCCCGAACGCCGTCCGAACAGCTCGACCACCGCGATCCGCTCATGGCTTTCGGCCGTGGTCCGCAACGCGTTGATCGCATCGACCGAGCGGGTGATCGCGGTCGAGAAGCCGATGCAATAATCGGTGCCGAACACGTCATTGTCCATCGTCTTGGGGATCGAGATCACCGGGAAGCCCTGCTGCGACAGATGCGCCGAGAAACGCAGCGTGCCGTCCCCGCCGAGCGTGATCAGCGCGTCGACATCAAGCGCGTCGAGCACTGTGAGCACATGCGCGGTCCGGTCCCCGCCCGCAACGGTGCGCGGATCGGTGCGCGAGGTGTGCAGCATCGTCCCGCCGGCCCGGTCGATCCCCCGCACCGCCTCGCGGTCGAGCACCACGCTGTGCGCCGCGACGCTAAGGCGATCGGCGGGATCGATCTCGAGAAAGCCCTGCCAGCCGCGCTTGAACCCGATCACGTCCCAGCCGCGGTCGAGCGCCGACAGCGTGATCGAGCGAATGCAGGGGTTGAGGCCCGGCACGTCGCCGCCTCCGGTGAGAACTCCGATGCGCATCGGCCGATGCCCTCCCTAGCTGCGTCATTCCCGCGAAAGCGAGGCCCGATGTGGTGGCTCAGCTGCCGGTCGGGCCGATGAAACTCAGGTGGAGGTTCTTGGCTCCGCGCGGAATGTCGACCGCGGCGCTGTCGAATTCGACCGAAGCGCCCGGCGCCAGCATCGGCACGGGGCGCGTGATCGTCCAGCTGTAGACCGTGCGCCCCTGGGTGTCGCGAAGCTCGGCGCGGATGTCGCGGACCGTCTGCGGAATTTCGGTGGGGTTGACGATGCGTCCCGTCACCGCGAGCAGCTCGTTGCCGCTGGCGGTCTCGCGCCGATCGGGCTTGCGGGTCATCTCGATCACCAGCGGCACGGGCGCCGGGGTGATGCCCAGCCGCTCGGCCAGCTTGTCGGGCCCGATCGCGACCACCGCGCCGATCGCCGCGAGCAGCACCAGCGCAATGATCACCGCCGCGATCGTCAGCAGCTTGCCGATATTGCGCCGCGGGTGCGCGACGACGATGTCGCGGATCGGCGGAAGCTCCGCGGGGCCGTCATATCGCGCCTGCACCTCGCTTTCGGGCTGTTCGGTGCCGGGCGCGGCGGGCGGCGGCACCGGCTCGACCGTATCGGGCGACGCGACCGTCGCGGGCGGCAGATCGGCGCTTCCGAACAGGTCGCGCGGCGCATCGGCCAGATCGAGCGTCGCCGCCTCCTGAAACCAGCTATGGCGGCAATTGGCGCAGCGCACCTGCCGTCCCGACGGCCCGATCGAGGCGTCGGGAACGAGATAGCGGGTCTGACAGGCGGGACAGGATAATATCATTTGCCACATCACTAACCACGACGCGACTCAGGCTGCAAGCATTTGCGGGAGCGAAGCGGCTGTGCCATGGCGAGGCCATGCTGAGGGTGCGAAATCGATGAGCGCGGCGGGCGCCCACATCGTTCAGTTCGAGAATGTCGGGCTGCGCTACGGGGCCAGCGCCGAAACGCTGAGCGACCTCAGCTTCCAGCTCGCGACCGGCAGCTTCTATTTTCTCACCGGCCCGTCGGGAGCCGGGAAAAGCTCGCTGCTGCGGCTCGTCTATCTGGCGCAGCGGCCGAGCCGCGGGCTGATCCGCATGTTCGGCGAGGACGTGGTGACGCTGCCGCGGGCGCGGATTCCGGACTTTCGCCGCCGCATCGGCACCGTGTTCCAGGATTTTCGCCTGATCCCGCATCTGTCGGCTTATGAGAACATCGCGCTGCCGCTGCGGGTCAACGGGGTCGCCGAAGCCGATATCGACGCGCCTGTGCGCGAGATGCTCGAATGGGTAGGATTGTCGGCCCGCGCTTCGGCTCGCCCCGCGACGCTGTCGGGCGGCGAGCAGCAGCGCGTCGCGATTGCGCGGGCGGTGATCGGCCGCCCCGAGCTGCTCGTCGCCGACGAGCCAACCGGCAATGTCGACCCCGACATGGCCGAGCGGCTGCTCTACCTGTTCGAGGCGCTCAACAAGCTGGGCACCACCATCCTGGTCGCCACCCACGATCTCCACCTGATCCCCCGCGTCGCCAACGCGCAGGTCATCCGCCTCGACAAAGGCCGGCTCGCCGCGCCGCCCGCCGATGCGATCCGCACGCAGGGGACAGGCTGATGCCGCTGTTCGGGAGGGGATCGGGAAGCTGGCTGACCAGTGCGGCCGGTCGGCGGCTGCTGCCCGAGGGCTGGCTGTCCGGGCCGATGCCATGGGTCATCGCGATCATGATGTTCCTGACGGTGCTGGCGGCGGCGGCCGGCCTGGCGCTCGGCTTCGCCGCGCACGGGCTCAGCACCCATTTGTCGGGGCAGATCACCGTCCAGATCGTCGACGCCGACCGCGAACGCCGCGACGAGGCCGCCGCGCGGATCGTCGACGCCGCGGGCCAGCTGCCGGGTATCGCCTCGGTCCGCCGGATCAGCGACGCCGAGATGACCGAACTGCTCCGTCCCTGGCTCGGCGCGGGCCTCGCCGACAACGACCTGCCGGTTCCCGCGATGATCGATCTCGCCTTCGCGCCGGACACGCCGGGCGGCGTCGAGGCTGCCGCGGCGGCCGTACGCGCGATCAGCCCGCGCGCGCGGATCGACGCGCACGCGCAATGGCTTGCGCCTCTGGCGGGGCTGATCGGGTCACTGCGCTGGCTCGCGGCGGTGCTCGTGCTGCTGATGGCGGCGGCGGCGGCTTTCACCGTGGTGCTCGCCGCGCGCGCCGCGCTCAACACCCATCAGGCGACGATCGAAGTGATGCACCATCTCGGCTCGACCGACGAGCAGATTGCCCGCCTGTTCCAGCGCCGCATCGCCACCGACGCGCTGTTCGGCGGGCTGATCGGCCTGCTGCTCGCCAGCCTCGTCGTGTTCGCGGTGGGCGAGCGGATCGCCAAGGTGGGATCGGACCTGCTCGGTTCGGTCGAGCTTCCGCTCAGCGCGTGGGGGGTGCTCGCGCTGCTGCCGATCGCCGGAACGATGCTGGCGATGCTGGCGGCGCGGATGACGATCCTGATCGCGCTGCGGCGCCGGCTGTGAAGGGGGGCTGCCGATGATCGTGCGGACGCTGGCGGGCGTGCTGCTGCTGTGGATCGCAGGCTTCATGCTGTTCGCGCTGTTCCTGCCCCAGCCCGCCGCCGACGGCATCGGCACCGACGGCATCGTGGTGATGACCGGCGGCCGCGGACGGGTCGAGCGCGGCCTCGCGCTGCTCGCCGCGAAGCGCGCGAAGCGGCTGTTGATCTCGGGCGCCGATCGCCGCGTGCAGCCGCATGAGCTCGCCGCACAGTTCAAGGCCAAGCCCGCGCTGATCGATTGCTGCGTCGATCTCGGCCACGAATCGGTCGACACCCGTTCGAATGCCGAGGAAGCGGCGGGGTGGATCGCACGAAATCGCTATCGGTCGATCCGCCTGGTGACGTCCGATTGGCATATGGTGCGCGCGCGCTTCGATCTCGAATCGATGACGCCCGATGACCTCGTCATCGTCGCCGACGCGGTGCGGACCGAGCCCGGGCTCGTCGATCTCGTCCGCGAATATAATAAGTATCTGCTGCGGCGTATCGCGAGGCTGGTCGGGATATGAGGGTGGCGCTGCGCTCGGCGCTGTTCGCTCTGGTCTTCTACGCCGGCACCGTGATCGCGGTGCTCAGCGCCTTTCTGCTGGTGCCGTTCGGGCCGCACGTGCTGCGGCGCCAGGCGCTGCTCTGGGCCGGTTTCCACCGCTGGTGCGCGCGCTTCATCCTCGGCATCCGCACCCGCGTCGAAGGCGATGCGCCCGCGGGCCCCCATCTGTTCGCCGCCAAGCATCAGTCGATGTTCGAGACGCTCGAACTGCTGCTGATCATCGACGATCCCGCCGCGGTGCTCAAGCGCGAGCTCGCCGATCTGCCGCTGTTCGGACAGGTGGCACGCCGCGCCGGGGTGATCCCGGTCGACCGCTCGGGATCGGCAAGCGCGCTGCGCCGGATGATCCGCGCCGCGATCACGGCGCGCGATACGGGCCGCTCGATCCTGATCTTCCCCGAAGGCACCCGCGTCGCCCCCGGCGAGGCGCCCCCGCTCCAGCCGGGCTTCGCCGGGCTCTACAAGCAGCTGCGCCTGCCGGTTGTCCCCGTCGCGCTCGACAGCGGCCGGCTATGGCCGCGCAACAGCTTCCTCAAGCGCCCTGGCGTGGTGACGATGCGCTTCGGCGATCCGATCCCCCCGGGGTTGCCCCGCGCCGAGATCGAGGCCAGGGTCCACGCCGCGATCAACGCGCTGGACGCTGGTTGCTCGACCTTACCTTAAAGCCCTCCCTGCGGGAGAGGGTTGGGTAAGGGTCTCCGACGCCGCTTGTGGCCACCACCGGCCGCCCACGCTCGGCTTCCCCTCGCTCCTCCTCGCCAGCGAGCCGGACTCCCCGAAGGCACGGATTCCAGCGCGTGGGGCCGCTAATGCGATCGCCCGAAATCGGGGGCGGCGTCGTCCTGGCCCTGCTCGATGATCGAACGGCGGACCGCGCGGGTACGGGTGAACAGATCGAACAGCGCGTCGCCGTCGCCCCAGCGGATCGCGCGCTGGAGCGCGGTCAGATCCTCCGAAAAGCGCTGGAGCATCTCGAGCACCGCGTCGCGGTTCGCCAGGAAGACGTCGCGCCACATCGTCGGATCCGACGCCGCGATCCGGGTGAAGTCGCGGAACCCGCCCGCCGAGAATTTGATCACCTCGCTCTGCGTCACCTCCTCCATGTCGGAGGCGGTGCCGACGATCGTATAGGCGATCAGATGGGGCAGATGGCTCGTCACCGCGAGCACCAGATCGTGATGCTTCGGATCCATCGTCTCGACATTGGCGCCGAGCCTGCGCCAGAATTCCTCGACGCGCTGCACTGCGGTCGGATCGGCGCCCTCGGGCGGGGTGACGATGCACCAGCGCTGGTTGAACAGCGTCGCGAAGCCCGCATCGGGGCCGCTATGCTCGGTGCCGGCGACCGGATGCGCGGGAATGATCGTCGCGCCCGGCAACACCTCGACGAGCGCGGCGAGCACGCTCGCCTTCGAAGAGCCGACGTCGCTGACGATCGCGTCGGCGGGGAGATCATCGGCGATCTCCGCCCCGACCGCGCCCATCGCGCCCACCGGCACGCACAGGATCACCAGATCGGCATCGACCACCGATACGCCCGCCGTATCGGTCACGTCGTCGACGAAACCGAGCGCGCGCGCGCGCGCGCGAACTTCAGCGCTCGCATCGTGGCCGGTCAGCCGCACCGTCGGCATCGTCGCCTGGACCGCGCGCGCGATCGACGACCCGATCAGACCGAGCCCGATGATCGTTACCCGAGCGAAGGGCAGCATCAGCCCGCCGCCTCGACCAGCCCGCGCAGCGCCGCGGCGAGGCCCGTGACCTGCTCTTCGGTTCCGATCGTGATCCGCAGCCCGTGCGGCAACCCCTGCCCCGGCAGCCAGCGCACGATATAGCCCGCCGCCATCAGCCCGTGATAGGCGGCTTCCGCGGTGAGCTGCCCCTCGAACAACACCAGCGAGAAATTGGCCTTGCTCGGCACCGCGCGGATCCCCTTATTGCCGAGGCTCGCGATCTCGCGTTCGAACCAGTCACGCCAGCGGAGGTTGTGCGCACGGCTGCGCGCGACGAAGGCCGGGTCGCCGAGCGCGGCGACAGCGGCCATCTGGCCCGCGGTGGTGACGTTGAACGGCGCGCGGATCTTGTGCATCGCCTCGATCACGCGGGCGCTCGCATAGCCCCAGCCGATCCGTTCCGCGGCGAGGCCGTGGATCTTCGAGAAGGTGCGGGTGACGAGCAGGTTGGGCGCCGTCCGCGCGAGCGCGAGCGCGCCGTCCTCCTCTTCGGGGGCGAGATATTCGGCATAGGCCTGATCGATCACCAGCAGACAATCGGCCGGGGTAGCGGCGTGCAGGCGCGCGATCTCCGCCGCCGACGCATAGGTGCCCGTCGGATTGTTGGGATTGGCGACGAAAATCACCTGTGTGCGCGGGCTGATATGCGCGATCAGCGCATCGATGTCGGTGGCATAATCCCGATCGGGCGCCTCGATCGGCTCCGCGCCGACGCGCCGCGCCGCGATCGGATAGACCGAAAAGCCGTAACGCACAAAGAGCACCTCATCGCCCTGTCCGGCGAAGGCCCCCGCGGCGAGATGGAGGATTTCGTCCGAGCCGGTGCCGTGGATAACCCGCGCGGGATCGAGCCCGTGCGCCGCCGCGATCGCCTCGCGCAGCGCGACCGCCGCTGCGTCGGGATAACGATCGAGCGACTCCGCCCCGGCGAGGAAGCCGGCGCGCGCGGCTTCGCTGGTGCCGAGCGGGTTTTCGTTCGAGGATAGCTTGGCCACCTTGCGGCCGTCATCGGTGGTCGAGCGCCCTGGAACATAGGCGGCGATGGCGGCGATCCATGGCTTGGGTGCGAGAGCGTGCGTCATGGCCGCGCTTTAAGGAGGATGTACGGATGCTGCAACCACGGGCCGCTGCCGCCAGGGCGAGCGTTGACAGCCCCCCGGCCGCGTCCTAGCCCCACAGCCCCATGATCCACGACAGCCGTTTCGGCCTTGCCCGTTCCGTGACATTGGCCGGCCCGTTGCGGCTGGACGGCGGCGCGCGGCTGGCGCCAGTCGAAATCGCTTATGAAACCTATGGCCATCTCGACGCCGAGGGATCGAACGCGATCCTGATCTGCCATGCGCTGACCGGTGACCAGCATGTCGCCTCGACCCATCCGATCACCGGCAAGCCGGGCTGGTGGACGCGGATGGTGGGCGCGGGCAAGCCGATCGATCCGGCGCGCCACTTCATCGTCTGCGTCAACGTGCTGGGTTCATGCCTCGGCAGCTCGGGGCCGGCGACGACCGACCCCGATGCCGGCGCGCCTTATGCGATGCGCTTTCCCGTCATCACGATCCGCGACATGGTCCGCGCCCAGGCGATACTGCTCGACCATCTCGGGGTCGGCGTGCTGCGCGCCGTGGTCGGCGGATCGATGGGCGGGATGCAGGTGCTCGAATGGGCGGCGACCTATCCCGATCGCGTACGCTCGGCGGTGGCGATCGCCACCGCGGCGCGCCACTCGGCCCAGAACATCGCCTTCCACGAAGTCGGGCGCCAGGCGATCATGGCCGATCCGAAATGGCGGGGCGGCGATTATTATGCCGATGGCGATCCGCCTGCCGCGGGGCTGGCGGTGGCGCGCATGGCGGCGCACATCACCTATCTCTCCGAAGCGGGGCTGACCGACAAATTCGGCCGCCGCCTGCAGGACCGCGGCGCCAAGAGCTTCGGATTCGACGCCGATTTCCAGGTCGAATCCTATTTGCGCCATCAGGGGATCAGCTTCGTCGATCGGTTCGACGCCAACTCCTACCTCTATATCACCCGGGCGATGGACTATTTCGATCTCGCCGAGGAGCATGGCGGTCTGCTCGCCAACGCCTTCCAGCGCTCCGCGACACGCTTCTGCCTGGTGAGCTTTGACACCGACTGGCTCTATCCGACCGCCGAATCGCGTGCGATCGTGCACGCGCTCAACGCGGCGGGAGCGCCGGTCAGCTTCGTCGAGCTATCCTCGCCGTTTGGCCACGACGCCTTCCTACTCGACGTTCCCGAGCTCAACCGGGTGGTCGACGGCTTCCTGCGCGCTGGCGAGGCGGCGTGAGCGCGCTTCGCCCCGATCTGGCGATCATCGCCGACCATGTCGCGGCCGGATCGCGCGTGCTCGACGTCGGCTGCGGCGACGGCGAACTGATGGACGTGCTGCGCACCAAGCATTGCGACGCGCGCGGGATCGAGATCGATCCGGCCAATGTCTCACTGGCGGTGGGACGCGGTCTTTCGGTGGTCCAGGGGGATGCCGATACCGATCTGGTCAACTATCCCGACAACGCGTTCGATTATGCGATATTGAGCCAGACGCTACAGACCGCGCGCGCGCCCGACAAGGTGCTCGCCGAGTTGATGCGGATCGGCCGCCACGCGTTCGTATCCTTTCCCAATTTCGCCTATTGGCGCGTGCGCCTGAGCCTGGCCTGGGGCGGCCGCATGCCCGTGACCCCGGCGCTGCCGGTCAGCTGGTACGAGACTCAGAACATCCACCAGCTCACGATCGACGATTTCCGCGCCTTCGTGAAAGAGCGCGGCATCACCGTCGAACAGGCCTGGTTCCTCACCGGCGCCCGCCGGCGCGGCGCGGCCGCCGCCAATCTGCGCGCCGAACATGCGGTGTTCCTGCTCAGGCGTTGAGCCGGCAGGGAGTCAGCGCCTCATCCACAGGCTCAGGTCGAAAAAGTCGGCGGTGATCCAGCCTTCGACATAGTTGAGATAGAACAGCGCGAACGCCGCGGCCGAGACGATCGTCGTCCAGAGCACCGTCCGCCACACCGAAAAGCGCGGCGTCGCGCTTTCGGCCTGGCCGGGAACATAGGCCTCGGGTTCGGGACTCGATCGCAGCCGGAAGGGCAGCACGAGGAACAGGCAGCCCCACCAGAACAGCAGATAGATCGCGATCATCGAGCTGAATTTCATGCTGTTCCTCTAATCCTGTCGCCCAGCGACGACAGGGTCCAAGCTCACACGCGGATGATCGACACGTCGACCACCGGCTTTTTGCCGGTCCACGCGCTTGCGCGCCTCCGTACCGCGAGGCGGATCGCCTCGCGGAGCTTGGCCTGGTCGCGGCCGCCCTTCGCCGCCGCCTCGGCCGCGGCGAGGCAGGCATCCTCGAGGAAGTCGTCGCGATCTTCCTCGACCGGCAGCCCCTGGAGCAGGATGGCGGGCTCGCCCCTGACCGCTCCCTTGGCATCGATCGCCACGCTCACCCCGATCAGCCCGTATTGGCCGATCCGTCGGCGCTCGTTGATCGTGCTGCCGTCGGCGGGCAGGATCACGTCGCCGTCGAGCACGAGCCGGCCGACCCGCTCCTGCCCGATCGCGCGCGGGCCGTCGGGGGCGAGGCGCACCACGGTGCCATTCGACTGGACGATGCCCTTGCTGATCCCCTGCGCCTTCGCGAAGCGCGCCTGTTCGGCCATATGGCGGAGTTCGCCGTGCACCGGCAGGATGATCTCCGGCCGGATCCATTTGTACATCAGCGCGAGATCGGGCCGGCCGGGGTGCCCCGAAACATGGACCTCGGCCTGGCGTTCGGTGACCATCTCGATCCCCTTGGCGGCAAGCGCGTTCTGGATCCGGCCGATCGCCAGTTCGTTGCCCGGAATCTGCTTCGAGGAGAAGACCACGGTGTCGCCCGCGGCCAGCTTGATAGGGTGGCTGTCGAACGCGATCCGCGCAAGCGCCGCGCGCGCCTCGCCCTGGCCGCCGGTGGCGATGATCATCACTTCGCGGCGCGGCAGCTTCATCGCCTCGTCGACATCGATCGTCGGCGGGAAACCCTTGAGATAGCCGCTCGCCTTGGCGACCCGGATGATACGGTCGAGCGAACGGCCCGCGACGCAGAGCTTGCGGCCCGTGTCGAGCGCGACTTCGCCGAGCGTCTGCAACCGCGCCGCGTTCGAGGCGAAGGTGGTGACGAGCACGCGCTCCTCGCAGGCGCCGATCACCTCGTCGAGCCCCTTGCGGACATCGGCCTCCGAACCCGAGGATTCTTCATTGAAGACGTTGGTCGAATCGCACACCAGCGCGAGGACGCCCTGGTCGCCGATCGCGGTCAGCTCCTCGGCGGTCGAGGGAACGCCGAGCAGCGGTTGCTCGTCGATCTTCCAGTCGCCGGTGTGGAAGATGCGGCCATACGGTGTGTCGATGAGCAGCGCATTGCCCTCGGGTATCGAATGGGCGAGCGGGACATAGGTGAAGCCGAACGGCCCGAGCTGGAAGCTCGCCTCATTCTCGATGATGTGAAGGTCGACCTTGTCGGTGATCCCTTCCTCGTCGAGCTTGCCGCGGATCAGCTCGGCGGTGAATGGCGTCGCGTAGAGCGGCACCCCGAGATCGGCCGCGAGATAGGGAATCGCGCCGATATGATCCTCGTGCCCGTGCGTGAGCACGATGCCGAGCAAGTCGTCGAGCCGTTCCTCGATGAAGGACAGATCGGGCAGGATCAGCTCGACCCCCGGATAGCCCGGATCGGCAAAGGTGAGGCCGAGATCGACCATCACCCATTTGCCCTGCGTGCCATAGAGGTTGACGTTCATGCCGATCTCCCCGGAGCCGCCAAGCGCGAGGAAGAGCAATTCGTTGCCGGGTGTTGTCACTTAGAAATTTATCCAATCTTTTCTGCTTCGCCGCCCCGGCGGAGCGACGGCCGCTCTTATGCCCGGCCCGTAGTGTAACGCTCGTACAAAATACCGAGCCCCTGGATCGTCAGATCGGGCTCGATGCCGTCGAACGCCTTGCTATGCCGCTCGAACAGCGTGGCGAGGCCGCCGGTCGCGATGACCTTCGCCGGGCGGCCGATCTCGGCCTTCAGCCGCGCGACCAGTCCTTCGATCATCGCGACATAGCCGAAGTAGATGCCGATCAGCATCTGATCCTGGGTCGTCCGGCCGATCACGCTTGCGCTCGCGGGCGCCTCGATCGCGATGCGCGGCAACTTGGCTGCGGCAGCCACCAGCGCATCGAGCGACAGGTTGATGCCGGGCGCGATGATTCCACCCTTATAGGCGCCGCTATAATCGACGACATCGAAGGTGGTCGCGGTGCCGAAATCGATCAGGATCAGGTCGTCCTGATAGCGGCTATGCGCCGCGATCACGTTCACCGCGCGGTCCGCGCCGACGCTCTGCGGCTCGTCGACGTCGAGCGTGACGCCCCATTCTACCGGGGGGCGTCCCGCGACAAGCGCTTCGACCCCGAAATATTTTGAGGCGAGCACCTCGAGATTGTGGAGCGCGCGCGGCACCACGGTCGCGATGATCACCGCATCGATCACTGAACGGTCATGGCCTTCGAGAGCAAGCAGCTGGTGGAGCCATACCGCATATTCGTCGGCGGTGCGGCGCGCATCGGTCGCGATCCGCCAGCGCGCCCTGATCGCGCCGCCGGGCCGCCCCGACTCCGGCCCGGAGTCGATCAGCGCGAAGACGATGTTGGTATTCCCTGCGTCGATCGCAAGCAGCATGGACGGTGAATCCCCTTCGATGATGATGCGCTATAACAGGAAAACGTCGCCCGCGTGCACAAGCTCGATGCGCCCGTCGGCGGTCCGGAGGCGCAGCGCGCCATCGCGCTCGAGGCCGTCATAAAGCCCGTTGACCGTACCTTCGGCGGTGCGAACGCTGAGCGCGGTCCCGCGCGGATGCGCGCGCGCCTGCCAGCGCGCCAGCACCGCGGCGAGGCCCTCGTTGCGCCACCGCGCGAGCCAGGCGGCGAAGCTGGCCGCCAGCTCGGCGAGAAAATCGGCAGGGTCGGGCGCCGGCAGCCCGAGCGCGGCGAGACACGTCGCCGATCGCTCGACCTCCTCGGGATGATGGGCGAGATTGACGCCGATCCCGACGATCACCGCATCGTCCACGCCCTCGAGCAATATCCCCGAGATCTTGGCGCCGTCGACAAGCACGTCGTTGGGCCATTTGATCCTCAGCCGGTCGGGCGCAAGCCAGCCCTGGAGCAGCGCGTCGAGCGCGAGCGCCGCGACCAGCGCCAGCGTCGGCGCTGGGGGATCCCCGGCGATCGGGCGCACCAGCGTGCTTGCATAGAGGTTGCCCGGCGGCGAGACCCAGCGCCGCCCCTGCCGCCCGCGCCCGCCCTCCTGGCGATCGGCGCGCAGCCATGCGCCTTCGGGCGCGCCGCCCCGCGCAAGCGCGGCCATGTCGTCGTTGGTCGAGACCGTGGTCGCGACATGATGGATGGGCAAAGAGGAGCTCAAGATCCGATTCCCATCGACAAATCGAGCGTCGCCCCGGCAACCCGGATCAGAACAGCGACCGCGCGGCCGCCATGCTGGAGACGTCGAGCAAGGGTATCGCCAGATAGCCGAGCGGCGACACCGCGAGCGCCGACACCAGGATCAGCCCGCCCTCGATCTTCGAATCGCCCGCCGCATAGGCCGGCGCCGGATCGTCAAAATACATCGTCTTGACGATCTTGAGATAATAGAAGGCGCCGATCACCGAGGTGGCGATGCCGATCATCGCGAGCGGCCAGAAGCCCGCCCGGACGAGCGCGTCGAACACCAGGAATTTGGGCCAGAAGCCGAACAGCGGCGGAATCCCGGCGAGGCTGAACATGAATATCGCGAGCGCCGCCGCAAGGCCGGGGCGCGAACGCGACAGCCCCGACAGGCTGGCGATCGACTCGACCGGCTCGCCATCGGCTCCGCGCATTTGCAGCACGCAAAGGAAGCTGCCGAGCGTCATCGCGATATAGACCGCCATATAGGTCATCGTCGCGGCGACGCCCTCGGCGGTGCCCGCGGCGAGTCCGAACAGCGCGAAGCCGACATTGTTAATCGACGAATAAGCGAGCAGCCGCTTGAAATTGCTCTGCCCGATCGCCGCCACGCCGCCGAGGATCGTCGAGGCGAGCGCCGAGAAGATCACGATCTGCCGCCAGGCGTCGGTGCCCGGGCCCATCGCGTCGACCGCGACCCGCATCAACAGCGCCATGCCCGCGACCTTGGGCGCCGAGGCGAAGAATGCCGTGACCGGCGTCGGCGCGCCTTCGTAGACGTCGGGGGTCCACATGTGGAACGGCACCGCCGAGATCTTGAAGGCGAGGCCCGCGAGCACGAACACCATGCCGAACAGCTGGCCGGTCGTCATCCCACGCGCGAGCGCGTCCGAGATGCCCGCGAACAACGTGGTCCCGGTGAAGCCGTAGAGCAGCGAGATGCCGTAGAGCAGGATGCCGCTTGCGAGCGCCCCCAGCACGAAATATTTGAGCCCGGCCTCGGCCGAACGCGCGTCGCGGCGCATGAAGCTGGCCAGCACATAGGCCGACAGCGACTGCAGCTCGAGCCCGACATAGAGGGTGAGCAGGTCGCCCGCCGACACCATCATCCCCATGCCGACCGCGCATCGCGGCGCATGAAGCTGGCCAGCACATAGGCCGACAGCGACTGCAGCTCGAGCCCGACATAGAGGGTGAGCAGGTCGCCCGCCGACACCATCATCCCCATGCCGACCGCGGAGAACAGGATCAGGATCGGATATTCGGCGCGCAGCTGGCCCGCGCGGCCGAAGAAGCCCGGGGCGATCAACACCGAAACCGCCGCGGCGATATAGATCAGCAGCTTGGCGAAGGCCGCGAAGCTGTCGGCGATATAGAGGCCGTCGAAGCCGGGACCGCCATTGCCGGCGGGTCCGAGCAGCGCGAAGCCCGCCGCGCCGAACAGCGCGACCGCGCCCCAGCCGATCGCGCGGGTCAGCCCGTCGCCGCCAAAGGCCGCGACCATCAGCAGCAGCATCCCCCCGATCGACAGGATCAGCTCGGGCATGGTGAGAGCGAGCGAGGCGGTCATCGGGATCATGGGTGCGCCTCCGCGCTATGGTCAGAGTCGGCCGCGGCCGGGGCCTTGCCCATCGCCACCCGGGCGTCGCCATGCGGCGCCGCCGGCGCGAGCCGGGCGAGGACCGCGCCGACATCGTTGCGCATCGGCGCGAGGAAGCTTTCGGGATAGACCCCCATCCACAGGACCGCGAGCGCGATCGGGACGAGCATCGCCAGTTCGCGCGCCGAAAGATCGGGCATCGCCGCGGCGTCGGCGTTGCGCGACGCGCCATAGGCGACCCGCGCGTAGAGGTAGAGCATATAGGCCGCGCCGAGGATCACGCCGGTGGTCGCCACGAACGCCACCCAGCTCGAAATCTCATAAGCGCCCACCAGCGCCAGGAATTCGCCGATGAAGTTGCTGGTGCCCGGCAAGCCGACCGAGGCCATCGTGAACAGCAGGAACAGCAGCGCATATTGCGGCATATTGTTCGAAAGCCCGCCATAGCGCGATATTTCGCGGGTGTGCAGGCGATCGTAGATCACCCCGACGCACAGGAACAGCGCCCCCGAGACCAGGCCATGGCCGAGCATCACCATCAGCGCGCCTTCGATCCCCTGCCGGTTGAACGCGAACAGGCCGATCGTGACGAAAGCCATGTGAGCGACCGACGAATAGGCGATCAGCTTCTTCATGTCCTCCTGGACCAGCGCGATCAGCGAGGTCGCGATCACCGCGACCATCGACAGCCCCATCACGAGCCACATCAGCTCGGCCGAGGCGATCGGGAACATCGGCAGCGAGAAGCGGACGAAGCCGTAGCCGCCCATCTTGAGCAGCACGCCGGCGAGGATCACCGAGCCCGCGGTCGGCGCCTGGACATGGGCGTCGGGCAGCCAGGTGTGGACCGGCCACATCGGCATCTTGACCGCGAACGAGGCGAAGAAGGCGAGAAACAGCCAGGTCTGCGCCGATGCCGGGAAATCATAGGCCATCAGCGTGGGGATGTCGGTGCTGCCCGCTTGATTGGCCATCCACAGCATCGCGATCAGCATCAGCACCGAGCCGAGCAGCGTGTAGAGGAAGAATTTGTAGCTCGCGTAGATGCGGTCCGCACCACCCCAGATGCCGATGATCAGGTACATCGGGATCAGGCCCGCTTCGAAGAAGATGTAGAAGAGGAACAGGTCCTGCGCCGCGAACACGCCGATCATCAGCGTTTCCATCAGCAGGAAAGCCGCCATATATTCGGGCACGCGCTTCTCGATCGCTTCCCATGACGCCGCGATACAGATCGGCATCAGGAACACCGACAGCACGATCAGCAGCAGCGCGATGCCGTCGATGCCGAGCGCCCAGGCGAAGCGGCCGAACAGCGCGACATGCTCGGTGAACTGCCATTGCGGCCCGCCGATTTCGTAGCGATTCCACAGCAGCACGCCGAGCGCCAGATCGGCCATCGTCGCGGCGAGCGCGATCCAGCGCGCAGCGCGCGCGCCGGCGAAGAGGCAGGCCAGCGCCCCGACCAGCGGCAGCGCGATCATCAGGGAAAGGATCGGAAAGCCCATTGCGTCAGCCCACCATCGCCCAGGTCGCGGCGGCCGCCAGGCCGAGCAGCATCACCAGCGCATAAGTATAAAGATATCCGGACTGCGCCCGGCGCGCCAAGGCGCCGGTGCCCGCCACCACCGCGGCGATGCCGTTCGGGCCGAAGCGGTCGATCGTGCCCTGGTCGCCTTTCTTCCACAGCACGCGCCCGAGCCAGAAGGCCGGCACGACGAACAGATAATGATAGAGTTCGTCGAAATACCATTTGTGGAGCAGGAAATCGTAGAGCACGCGGAATTGCGAGGTGAAGCGCGCCGGGATCGAACGGTCGAGCACATAGGCCCACAGCGCGATCAGGAAGCCGAGCGCCATCACGATCGTCGCCGACAATTTGGCGAGCTCGGGGATGCCGTGCATCGCATGCATCAGATGCTCGTTGAAGGCGATGCTGCCCGCCCAGAAGATGCCGCCCTGCTCGGCATCGAGGAACCAGGGCGCGAAATACCAGCCCGCGAAGATCGCGCCGACCGACAGCGCGATCAGCGGGATCAGCATCGACGCGGGGCTTTCGTGCGGATGATAGCCGGCATCGCCCTCGACCGCATGCGCATGGCCGTGCGCACCGTGCGCATCGGGCCCGTGCCCGGCATCTTCGTCCGAAGGCGCCTCGTGATGGCCATGGCCGTGCGCATCATGCACCGCATGCTGGATATGCTCGGACCCGGCCCAGCGCGGCGCGCCGAAGAAGGTGAGGAAGACCAGCC
>Ga0207711_10001997_pt1 | contig 18444 bp, 21 predicted proteins | sample KBSS34metaG_FD_184401 | JGI IMG/M metagenome (GOLD analysis project Ga0207711, IMG submission 184401) | Switchgrass rhizosphere microbial communities from Kellogg Biological Station, Michigan, USA - KBS S3-4 metaG (SPAdes) (version 2) | ecosystem: Host-associated > Plants > Roots > Rhizosphere...
GTGGGCGTCGACTTTGCGCACATACGCCTTGCCGGTGATCGGCAAGCTCCTGATCCGCGACATCAAGCCCGCGCACATCATTGACGTCCTTGAGCCGATCTGGACGACGAAGACGGAGACGGCGACGCGCGTGCGCTCGCGCATCGAACTCGTGCTCGACTACGCGGCGGCGCGCGGGTATCGGGAGGGTCTCAACCCCGCGCGCTGGAAGGGCAACCTCGACGCAGCTCTGCCGAACGCCGCCAAGGTGGCGCCGGTGCGTCACTATGCCGCCGTCGAAGTGAAAGAGATCGGCTCGTTCATGAAGCGCTTGCGCTCGCAAGCCGGCGTTGGCGCGCGCGCGCTCGAGTTCGCAGTGCTGACCGCCGCTCGATCGGGAGAGGTTCGCGGAGCCATCTGGTCGGAAGTCGACTTGAAGGCGGCGCTCTGGACAATCCCCGCGGCGCGAATGAAGTCCGGACGCGAGCATCGAGTGCCTCTGTCGACGCCTACGGTCAAATTGCTGCGCTCCTTGCCTGGGGATCGGCTGCCTGAAGACTACGTGTTTCCAGGACTGCGCGGTCCGCTTTCCGACATGAGCCTGACCGCCGTGCTGCGGCGAATGGCTGTTTCCGCAACCGCGCACGGATTTCGCAGCACGTTCCGCGACTGGGTGTCTGAGTACACCGAGTACTCTGGCGAGGTCGCGGAGATGGCCCTGTCTCATGCGATCGGGGATAAGGTCGAGGCAGCCTACCGGCGCGGTGACCTGCTGGAGAAACGCGTTGCCCTAATGACTGACTGGGCCTCGTTTTTGGCAGGCTCACGGCAGCGCGCGCGCACTGGCGCTGCAGCGCGGGTTGCAGCCTGACGACTTCAAGCGGATTCGCGCTTCACCGTGCTCTCACGGCCACAGCGATGTGGGCAATGGCTGCACGGATCCCAAGCGGCAACGGCGCCGGCTCGGGCCACGGCAACACCTCAAGCGCGGGCACCAGGAGCGCCGCTTGCAATAGTGGCAGCGTCGCTCCGGGCACAGCCACAGCAGCAGCACTTCGCGCAGCGGCTCGATCAGCGGCGGTTCGACTTGCCCGGGTACAACGGCAGCGCGTCGAAGAGCTCGAGCACGATGAGCGGCAACCGCTCCACGTCTACCACCACTGACATCAGCCCGCGCGCGGGCCGAAATTGAGTAGCCAGGCACCGTCGCATCGTTGAGCGGATCGAAAGCGACGTCGCTTGGAACGCTCCCGAGCAGCACGCCCTGTCCTTTAGTAGGAGGCCGTCCGTTCGTGGCCGACTGCGCTAACCCCCTGCATCAATTCACGGAGGCCGCTGAAGGACTGCGCACATCTTGTGCGGTGCCATCCTCTGCCCACCGCTCTCGCGTCTCCGCTACGCAACACGGCGCCGACCACCGGATTACCGTTCGTGCGCTTGTGTGATACCCCGACCCCAGGAAAAAGCCAGCCACCAGTAGTTGCGGCTGAACTCCGAGATCGCGATGAGAACCTACGAGGTCAGCAAGCTCAGCGAGACCATCGAGCCCATGCTGGGGATCATGGGCGTGATGGTCGGCATCTTGCTGCTGGGGGTGTTTACACCGCTGTGGGACCTGGGGCAGGCGACCTTGCACCCCACTGGCCACTGAGGCCCGGCTCTTGCCTCCACTGTTGGCGGATCGAGCGCGCTCGCGAGCGTCGGCAGCGCCGCGCAGCCAAAGTAGAGATGGCCTTGAGATGCCCATCCCCGCCGCGGCTTTCCGGTCTGAGGAACTCGCCGTTCGCTAACACCAGAGCTGTCGCCGGAATTCCGCCGACGAGGCCGCCGAGCGCGAGCCAAGGCAGCGCGGCGCTGCCCGCAGCGATGAAGAGAGTTGCGCACCACGCGACGGTCGGCGACGGGCTCGGCCTCGACAAGACGCAGCTCGGCTGGCTGACCGGCCTCTACCTCCTGCCCGGCATCGCGTTGGCACTGTTCATGGAGTCCTCCTGCGGTGCGTCAGTGTCGGACCGCGCATCGCGCGCGACTATCACTCGCAAGGACTACGCAGCGCGTATCCTCGCGCCAAGAAGGCCGAGAGGTTGTTCCTGGTCCGGTAACAGAGAGACTTTGTTTCCGTTCTCGATGAGGTATGCCGCAAGAAGCTGTCCAAGCCGCTCATCGAGGAGCGGTCGCGAGAATCGCGGAACTCGGTCAGATTCGCTCTGGGACTCTTGAGGGTCGTCGAGCTTTGCTGTTAGGGCCGCATGTTTGAGGCGTTGTTCGACGACGCACAGGTGTGCTCTGGGTCCCTTCGACGGCGCCGGAGGACGCGTGTTGTCGCGCGCCTTGACCCCTCCGCTAAATCGCGAACCTCGCGCTTCCGAAGGTCCGGCTCCGCGCTGGGGTAGCACCCCGCCGCGTAAGTGCGCGACTGCGCGTCATCTCGAAGCGGGTCAACCGGCGCTTACCTGTGCGCTCATCGACGATGTACCACCTGGTGCTCAATGACGCGGCGCTTGCGGACGCAACAAGGAACGGGAGCGCGGGCGCTCGAGTTTGCAGTTCTAACGGCGGCTGGGGAGAGGTTGCGCGGTACCACCTGGTCGGAGATCGACGTGCCGGCGGCTCTCTGGATGCGATTTGGGCGGCCCGCATGAAGTCAGGGCGCGACCCATCGGGTCCCGCTATCGAAGCCGGCGGTTCAGCTTCTTCGCGCTCTGCCCCGAGGACGTGATCCCGAGCGTCACATCGTTCCTGGAAGCGGGGACCCCTATCGAACATGAGCCTCAATGCTGTGCTGCGTCGAATGAAGTCTCCGCAACCGCGCACTGCTTTCGGCACCTTCCGCGATTGGGTGTCGGAGCACACGGAGTACTGTCGCGAAGTCGCGGAGATGGGCTCACGTGATTGGGACAAGGTCGAAGCAGCCTATCGAGTAGCGAGTGGCGCTGATGGCCGAGTGGGGGACGTTTCTGACGCATGCGGGATGGGGTGCGCGCTAAGGCAGCTCCACTTGCGTTCCATAGGAGAAGTGGTCGTGGTCCAGCGCGCGTTCCAGACGAGATACAGACGGCGAATAGGCAAGACATCGAGTTGTTGAAACCCGATGGGGCGCTGGCAACGGAGCGTCTAGGCAGTGCTGCTACGCGGCTGCGACGGGGCACGAGAGCCTGCCAATGCAATGGTACTCGAGGCCGAACGCGGCCATTGTCTTCGGTTCGTAGAGATTGCGTCCATCGAACACCAGCGGCGTTCGCAGCGCCGTCCGGATCGCTTCGAAGTCGGGCGTACGGAATTCCTTCCACTCGGTGACGATGGCCAGTGCATCGGCACCCTCCAGTGCGCCTGCGGCAGAGTCGACGATCTGCAAGCCCCGCACGTCGCCCAGCACGCGCCTGGCTTCGCGTGTCGCCACGGGGTCGTAGGCGCGGATGAGGGCGCCGCGACGCGCCAGTTCCGAAATGATCGTCCGGCTCGGGGCTTCCCGCATGTCGTCCGTGTTGGGCTTGAATGCGAGGCCCCACAAGGCGATCGTCTTGCCATGCAAGTCCTCGCCCAGGTGCCGCACGATCTTCTCGACCAGCACCTGTTTCTGCCGCTCGTTGACCGCCTCGACGGCCTCCAGCAACTGGAGCGGCGACCCCGCGTCGGTCGCCGACCGGGCCAAGGCTTTCACGTCCTTCGGGAAGCACGACCCTCCATATCCCACGCCGGCATACAGGAAGTGCATGCCGATGCGCGGGTCGGAACCGATGCCCTGTCGCACCATTTCGATGTCGGCACCGATCCGCTCTGCGACCTGGGAAAGCCCGTTCATGAAGCTGATGCGGGTGGCCAGCATTGCGTTGGCCGCGTACTTGGTGAGCTCGGCGCTGCGCACGTCCATGACCAGTACCCGATCGTAATTGCGCACGAATGGGGCATACAGCGAGCGCATCAGAAGGATTGCCCGCTCTTCAGTCGCGCCGATGATGATTCGGTCAGGGCGCATGAAGTCCGCCACAGCCGCGCCTTCCTTCAGGAACTCCGGATTCGAGACGACCGCAAAGTCGACATCGACGCTGCGCGTTGCTAGCTGCTCGACGATGACGGCGCGAACCCTGTCTCCGGTGCCGACCGGCACCGTGCTTTTGTCGATGACAACCTTGTAATCGGTCATCAGTTGGCCGATGTTTCGCGCGGCGGCAAGCACATATTGCAGATCGGCCGAGCCGTCCTCGTCAGGTGGCGTCCCGACGGCGATGAACTGCAGCGTGCCGTGCGCGACCGCAGACTCGACGTCGGTCGTAAATTGGAGGCGGCGCCCGGCAACATTGCGCTGAACGACCTCGAGCAGCCCAGGCTCGTGAATCGGCAGGCCGCCGGATTGAAGCGTCCGGATCTTCTCAGCATCCAGGTCCAGACACAGTACGTGGTTGCCCATTTCGGCAAGACAGGCACCGGTGACGAGACCGACGTAGCCCGTACCGATGATCGTCACTTTCATAACTTGTCGCCCGGATCGGAGGATCTCGCGTGGATCCTATCTCATGGATCGCTCGGGTTTGGTCATGCAGAGCATCGACATCGGCGACTACAACCGGCGCGTGCGCCGATGTCTGGGATGCGCTTGTGCCGATTGAGAGCAAGCGGTCAACCTGCTTGCGCGCTCGGAGTTGATACGGGAGATCGCTGCCGTTGTCAAAGACAGCGGTTAGACGCGGGTGGACGCGGCAGCCCGCTGCCGGAGCGTCGGAGCGCGCAGCCGCGAATCAACAACCTGCTTCGGCGGGCTCGTGTCACGCTTCTTGATCGATGCGTGGCGAACATCGCTACAGCTCTCGGACGCACGGTGCACTTCGCATTGCGAGCAGCCTGAGCCGAAAGCGACCTGGAACTATGCGTGGCCACCTTCGCTTCACGTCTTAACTCTTGAAGCACCATCCGAGAATTGAAACAAAGTGTGACAAGAAAGAAGCTCGCTGGACAGTCATGGACGGCTGCGGATCTTGGTGGACATTCGACGTCGTATTCGACACAGCAGAGGGGATTACCAAGACGCGGAACGTGGCGGCACGATGCGCCAATGCGCATGCCCTGGAACAAGCTGAACGTAGAGCAGCTCGATCTTGTCGATGAGCCGAATGCAAGGCCCAGCGACAGTGCGATCCCCCAAGACGTCGAGACCCAGATCTCGACGCAGGCACCCTCGCTCGATGCACTCGCTGGCGAAGGAATGCCCCTCCTGATGCCAGTCGAGTGCCTCGAGGAAGACCCGGCGAATCCGCGCACCGAGTTCCCCGACGACGAAATCGCCGAGCTCGCCCACGACGTCGCGCTGCGCGGAATTCTTCAGCCCATCGTTGTGCGCCGAAGCGCCGAGCTGGGTCGCTACCGCGTCCTCTTCGGCGCGAAACGTCTCCGTGCCGCGAAACGGGCGGCGCTCACCGTCGTCCCCGTCGTCATCGGCTCGGGTGGCCATGACGTCTACGCTCAAGTCGCCGAGAACCAGAAGCGTCACGGTCTCTCGCCGCTCGACCTTGCAAGGTTCATGCGGTCGCGCGCCGATGCGGGGGAGTCGAATGCCGAGATCGCCAGGCGAATGGGCATTGACCTGACGAGCGTCGCACACCATCTGGCGCTGCTGACGCTGCCGCCGGAGCTCGAAGCTGCGCTCAGAAGCGGCCGCTGCACATCGCCGCGAACGCTCTATGAGTTGGCCAAGCTGCACGAAAAGCGACCGGAGCAAGTGAAGGAGGTCGTCGGCCGGGAAGGGCAGATCACTCGAAGCGACGTCAACGCTTTGAAGATGACCCGCCAGTCGCGCGCCGTATCGCGAAAGGCGCCTGCTTCGCGACGCAAGAATTCGCTTGCGAGTCAGGCCAATGATCTTTGCGGCCGGCTTGAATCGCTGGTCGCGCGCATGACCAGTCCCAAGGCGGCGGTCACTGGCGACGAGCTCGCGGCGCTACGCCGGCGCTTGGCCGACCTCGCATGCAAATAGAGGACGGACCGCCGGCATCGCCCTCGAGCCCGCAGATTCGCCATGCCTTCAGTCGCGCGCGAGTACTTCACCGTCGACCTGCGTGGCCTGCGAGCCGCTCTGGCAGCGCGTGCCGCCCGCGACGGCATGACCGAGTCAGACGTTCTGCGCAGCGCTCTAGCGGCCGCGCTCGGCAACGATCATGTTGCGTCGGCTGGCCCACCGACGAGTCACCGCGAGGTTCCTCCGCGCGGGTGGAAGGTGAAGCTGTCGGTCCGACTGTTGCGCCCGGCCGCGATCCGTCTTGGACTCAACGCCGGAGCCGCTGGCCTCTCGCGTGGCGCCTACCTGACCAGGCTCGTCAATGGCGCGCCGGCTGTGGCCTCATCAGCTGATCGCGCGGCGTTGGCCAACGCGCTCAACAACTCCTCAGCCGAGCTCGCGATCATGAGCCGCGACATCAACCACCTGACGCAGCTCCTCAGAAAAGGCTCCGTCGAGGCCGCCCGGTCCTATGCGGCGCGCCACGAGGCACTCGATGCGGACGTGCGCGCACATCTGGCGCGGGCCGCTGCCGTTCTCGCCGAGATCTCGTTGAACTACTAAGGCCGCCTCGACATCGCCCAGCTATTCCGGCCGCTGCTTCATGGGCTCGAATCCATCGCTCGACGGCGTTCTCATTCAATGGGGCGAGCGCCTCTTCTACCCGGGCAACCGCATCGTCAAGGCTGAAACACCGCGCCTGCACGGAGGCGGGGGCCGCGCCAGGATGATCCGCAGCCGCATCGAGGCCACCGTGCGGCGCGCTCCCCAAGTGATGGTCAAGGTGACCGGAGGAGGGCGCGGCATGCGGGCCATTGCCGCTCACTTGCGCTACATCACCAGGAACGGACGGCTGGAGATCGAGGACGATCGTGGCGTCGTCGAGCGCGGCAAGGACGCCGTGAAGGACATCGAACGGCAGTGGCGCTTCGGCGGCGCCTACATCGGCGACGACGGACATCGCCGGGAAGCGTTCAACATCATGCTCTCGATGCCGCGCGGCACCGATCCGCAGATCGTGCTGCGCGCTGCCAGGGAGTTCGCCAGGATCGAGTTCGCCGACCACCGATTCGTGATGGTGCTGCACGATCACCAGGCCCATCCGCACGTGCACGTGAGCGTCAAGGCCGAGTCGAAGCACGGCCTACGGCTCAACCCGCGCAAGGCCGACCTGCACCGCTGGCGCGAACGGTTTGCCGAGCGGCTCCAGGAGCGGGGGATCGACGCGGAAGCGTCGCGCCAGGCGACCCGCGGCGAGCACCGCCGCCGAGACGCGCTCTGGCGAGTCAAGGCGAGAGAGTAGGGCAGATTGAAGGCGGGCAATGCGCAGGTCAAAACGGGCAGCCCGAGCGGGCGCGTCCGAGAAGAGTCGTTCGAGGCGTGGAAACGCATTGCCGTCGCGCTGGCCAACTCAGACCGCGGGGAAGACAAGCTGCTCGCGAAACAGATCGTCGATTTCGTGAGAGATATGCCTGTGCTGAGAAGGACCGCAGGGCCTCGACGCGAGCTCGAACGCGCGCAAAGCAGAGACAAGCCGGCCGTAGCACCGCAGCGAGTGCGAGCGGTCGCCGAACGAGAACGAAGAGGGCCGGAGCTGGAGCGGTGATCCCGAGCGCGCCACGCTTCGGGCACCACTAGGCGGGCAACGGTCTTCGACCCGGCTTTCCCCAAGCTGCACGCGACCTGGCGATCTAATCGCCGCGTGGCTCAAGTTCGCGCTAGCGCCTAGGAGTTGGCCCCGATCACTGCCAAGGAATGAAGCTGGACGGCAAAGCCAACTTGTCCTGGCTTTCCTCCTCGTCGATCCAACTCCGCGCTGCGGCCAACGCGCGGCGACGCGCATCGACCTCGTTCACGAAAGTCTCGAGGTCGATGAACCGTTGCGAGCGACGCCCGTTCTCGAGCCCAAGAATCCTGACCCGAGCTCGGAACTTCCCGTCTTCCGTTTCGGTCGTCTCGTCGGTGAACGCGTACCCCTTGTAGGTGTGCTGCTCGCTCACAGCGGCTCCACGAACGAATGAACGATCCATGATTGCGCCAGAAGACTCGCGGCGGGTCCAGCGACAAGTTCACAAGTTGTCACAGACTCGGATCAACGGCGCGGGAGGCTCGCTGAGCGGCTTACGACGTCCGAGGGGAGCTGACCGCCCGACGGGGCCGAGGAACTCCGAAGAAATGCGCGCGCATCGAGGAGCCTTGCGCCGCTCGTCCCGGTATCTCAAGCCCCTACAGTCCCTGCCACGACGCAGGACCGCTCTGTTAGCGTCCCCAGTGCCCGCCGGTGCCAAGCACAACCGAGCTGACCATCGCCCCTCTCGTCGTGAACCGGCGAAGGATGCCATGATCGGTCGCACCGCTCCCGTGCTTGGGGGATTTGGCGAGCCCAACCTGCGACATAGGATGGATTCCACGTCTGGCGCGAGCGCTGTGATGCTCCGCACTCCTCGACGCGAAAGGTTGACATGAACGAAGTCGGGCCATCGCGGGTCGGGCACACGCGGTGTCTAGAGCAGCGGCTGTTGCAGGCTGCAGAAGACCTGCTGGCTTATCAGGGCCGCCGGGTGATGTCAGTGACCTTCCCGGGCGCCGAACCTCCCTTGTTCATCGTCATCGGCGAGACGCCGCAGCTGGTCGAGTTGCTCGCAGCGGCGACGCGAGAGGTTAGAGAGGCAGACTGACTTGCGATCGAGCATCGGTTAACGCCGCACTCGATCCAAGTTAGAGTAGGGGCAATTCGTTTGCCGCATACTGCCCTTGGCACCTGCCTTCATCGCCCTCTCGGTCTTCGCCGGCCTCGTCTTCGTCCTGTATCTTCGCAACCGCAGTAAGCGCTCCGCGCCACAGGATTCCGACACGGAGCAGAAGCGACCAAAGTTCGACACCACCCTCGGGGACCTGCACGACATGCGGGAGGCGCTCCGCCCCCTCGAACACACGCGAGCGGCTTCGCGCCGCGATCCTCGAGACCACCGTTAGGGAAAGCTCATGTTCGTCCGGTATTGACGGAACCGGCAGGCCGAGCTCGAAGCGGGACCGGTCCCAACGCGAGTCGAGTAAGGCGCTCGGTTGCTACGGCATCCAGTCCGTGCGGCACGACGCCGCCCCGCATACCGAGTCCATTGATTGGACCGCGCGGTGACGTCGGGGTCACCGGGCTGAGTTTGCTAAGCGGCTTTGCGGGTCTCCAGAATCTCGTTCGCCTGCCGGCGCCCGAGGCTCCTGAGCGCAAAGATGGCGGCCAGGTGCTGGGCGCGCGGTCGCGCCTTGCCTTCCTCCCAGTTGTAGATCGACTGCGGGGATGCGCCGATGAGAAGCCCGCATTCGGCTGCCGACAAGCCGAGGCGACGCCGTTGCGCGGCCATGCTCCTGGCGCTGAAACGGGTGCCTTGCGAGCCAGAATCGTCGTTTGCTGCAACTGTTGGAACGGAACTGACTCCCTTGCTTACGCGCCGAAGTTGGCGCTCGAGCTCGAGCAGTTGTCTCTTTAAAGCTGCGATCTGGGAACGGTAGCCCGTTGAGGCCTTCTTCAGAGATGAGGTTTCACGTCGAATCTCTTTGCGAGCGACGCGGGCGATTTCATCCTTCAGAACAGATGCGATGTTCGACATAAATTGGCTGTCATATGGAACGGTCCGCTATCTTAGGACCTCGCGCGTTTAGCGCAAGTTCCCTTCTATGCAGGTTCATGTGCTTTCCGCCGATTGGATCTAGAAGGCGATGTTGAGGCAAGCGCTGCTCTTCGACCGGTCTGTTGAAAAACAGAGACACCGCTGTCGCTTGCATTGAGCCAACGTTCGACAAACTTGACACGGCCATGCAGCTTACCGGCGCAGTGTCGCGGAGCTCGAACCGCCCAGGCTGAAACGCTACTTAGTGGAGGATCTGATCGACCGGGGCTCGCCAAGCCGTGGCGAGCTTCGTATAGCCGCCCCGCGTTGGATGAATTTCATTGAGGAAGTCGCCGGACGGACCAGTGGCATTCGGATCGCCGAGAACGAGGGCGAGGGAGCGCGAATCGACAAGGTGCAGTTCACAGCCCGGGTCCGCGGTGCGGTGATCCGCGATCAGCCGTGTGAACAGGTCGGCCAGCCGGTCCATCAGAGCCGAGGAGACGACCAGCCAGTCGGTCTGCGGCACAGCGAACGCCGTCATCGCCGGCTGCAGCCACGGCCCATGCCCTGGTCCGACCGGCGCGGGTCTGGGCATGATGTGCGCGTACGTGTGGAAGACCATCGGCACCCGCGCATTGATGCCGCTGTCGCGAAACGCCACCAAGGCGTCAAAAACGGCGGTCATGTGGGTCTCGAAGGGTCTGCCATCCCGGGGCACTGATGTAGGCGTCGCCCGAAGCCGGATCCGGACCGCGCTCGGCCTGCGTTGCAAGTAGACGCAGATCTGGTGGCTCAGTGGGGCCGACCGACGCGGCGTCGATCAGGTCATTGCCGCCGCCCGAGAACAGGATTGCATCCCATTTCACGGCGAAGCGGCCCGTCAGCAGCTTGCGAAAGTTCTGTTGCGTGCTCGTGTCCGTCATGTGCGCTAGCTCGACCCCGGGACGGGCGCAATTGACGACGGCTGCGGAGCGTGTGAGTTCCATTTGCGCCAGCAGGTTCGACGTGAGGCCGGCGGAATCGAACCGATGGAAAACCACGAATCGCCCTGTGCCAGGAGGATCCTCTCGACAAGGTTGAACCTCGGGGTGCCCAGCGCTATTCAGCACCCGAAGCGGGTCGACAAACGTCAACCGATGGTCCGCCATGTGCTCTCCGCGCTGTTGTCCCCCGGATGACATTAGAGATCCGCCTGTTCAACGAAGCAAGGCGACCCATCGCCGCTGACTGAACCGATCGCAAATTGGCCGGTCGCGCGCCGAAAGCAGCGGATCTGCTTTTCCACACTGCTTTCTCGATGCAGGCGGCTAGCACATTTCAGGGCCGCGACGCCCAAGCAGGCCGCCCGACGTTGATCTGGCGCAAACACCGGTCCGACCAGCGGTCGATAGTGTGCGTCCGGGCGCTCGCGAAGCTTGGGGCCTCGTTGACCGCGCAGCATCGTTTGCAACTGGCACTGCCAGCGAACGTCCGAAGGACATCGATGCAAACCCGGGGTAAACGCGGTCTGCGGCTGGCCGTTGCAGGCCGCGTCCGGGGGCATCTGCACGCAGGACGTGCGGACGACTGCCATGTTGGTCCGACGAGTGCTTCGCCATCAGGTCCATGAGCGGCGCAGGACGTCGTTCCGTTCGAGGTGAAGGAGCCGACCGTGATCGGCCCGATCCCATCGACTGCAACAAACTATCCCTTTGCGGTGGAGGGCTTCGACGTCCAGCCGCCCGTGCCCAAGGGCTACGTGGTGGAGGAGTACTTCTTCTCCGGCAAGGGCGGACCTGTACGAGTACACGCCGACGGGGATCCGGCGCGTCACGCCATGCCCGGCAGCAGCGGCTGCCCTGGGCTGTACTGGCATCCCGTACACGACGCGCATGATCGTGAAGCGCCCGGTCAACCCCAATCAATTCAGCGGCACCGTGATCGTCGAGCCGCTCAATCCGAGCGCCGGCTTCGACATCGCCGCGTCTTCGGCGTGTTGACGCCGGCGCCGGAACCGTCCGTCACGATCTTGCTGATGAGCGGGCTTTCCGGCCTGATGCTCCGGGTCCGCCGGCGCTCGCTGCCGGCCGGCGCCCGCAGCGCGTTGACAACGACCGTTCGGTCACACGCCGGCGTCAAAGGTGGTCGTCGATGAATTGCCCTTCAATGCGCTTCATCCTCGGCGGCGCCGTCTCCGGCGCACCCATGCCTTGCTGAGCCCTCTTGGTTCTGACAATGAGGCCCGTTGGAGTGGCCGCCGGCCTGGCCTACGCTTGCTCAAAAACCCTTGCGCGGAGACGCCAACGGCGCCCACTTCTTTCCGAAAAAGCAGCGGCTCGTGGCGTCAAGTATTGGCCGTCGTCGCGACCCCGATCCGGACCGACGCCTGTTAGGGCGTCGGAGCCAACGGCATCTAAGGGGTGGTCGGTTTGGACGAGTTGAGGACATCACCGAGCCGTGCGGCTTGTTGTGCTCTCGCCAGCAAGGGGTCGGACGGCCCGACCCGTCGGCGCCTCGGGTGGGAGAGTCATCGAGCTAGCTGGGACTTAAGTGCAAGACGATGAGATAAAGGGAAAGGGTGGATAGGCCTGCGGCCGCATTCTGTAGGGGTGGCGTTCGACGTGCCAACTTCGTCATTGCAGCCGTCGCCGCGAGTCTGGACCTGCGCGGCCTGCGCCCCGCCCGCTCGGCGCGTGTACTACGACCGAGCGACCGCGTTCTACTGCCGTACCTTCGGACTCGCCGTTGTCGCGCCCGGCGCTGCCGGAGCACGACTCGCCAACTGCGCCGCCGAGCGGCTGCGGGTACCTGATCCCGGCCATAGGGCGCGGCGGTGTAATGCCCCACGTTTTCCCGGCAAATCCGTTCCGGCGCGATAGCAGAACTTCGGCACGGCCTGACAACGCCGGCAACTCAGAATGGTACTGGCGGACCAGCCCAGGTTCGACCACGAAGTCGCGCGCGGGACAAGGCAGCCCCGACTCCAATCCATCCCCCGCAGGCGTTGTGACCTGGCCGACGACGCCACAGGTTGAGGAGGCCCTTGCACTTGGCATAGAACTCAAAGAAGCGAAGAACGCGAGCGCGCTCGAGCGAATCGAGAGGAGCCTCGCTGCAAATGAGCTTGTCGTCGCACATGCCGCGGTCGGTCAGCGTGATCGCGTCCCACGCCTTTGTTGTCAGCCGGGTGCCAGCCGCAAGTCGCGGTCCCAATACGACTGCATCGAGCAGGTCGCCTTCCAGCCCGAGATGCGTCGGCACGGATCCATAGTTGAAGGGACAAGGGAAGGGTGAGACGAAGTCAATCCGGCCTGTGGAGCCGCGCTTTAGGAAACTGCCGCGCGGGATTTCAATGAGCACGTCGACGCTGACCGGCGGCTCATAGGGACCGGCGGAGCGAAGCGTCCTGTTCAGAAGCATCTCAAGCTGGCCGGCACAGCCAGCGCGGTCGGGCAGACCGGCTGGGGACCGGCCAATGAAGGGCTTGAGCCACACAGTTTATGGGATCTGTCACGTGACAAGTGGCGTACGAGCGTTCGCCATTTGCGATCTCGTAGCCTGACCGCCATGTCTCCCACACGTTCGACGTCAAGATGCTTGGATCGTTCAGCTGAGCGACCGAGAGAGTAGCGGCCCAAAGAGGTACCTTGGCCGGCCAACGAGAGTGGCTGGGAAGAGCTGTAGGCGTCAACGCTTGACAGGCCTTTCGTCCACCGCATTCAACGTGCGCTCAGGGTCTGAGCGTCGCGACTGAGCGGCGCGCTCAGACTGACTTAGTTCGACCTCGCGGCGGTCCTCGCCAGCTCGGCGATGCATATTAGGTGACGGCGTCGTCAGTTCCGAAGTCGAGATGGATCAGCTCCTCCATCCGCGGGAGCGACATCACGGAGGCGGAAACAGGCGGATCGCCGCCCCAACGCGACTCTCTTAACGGAGCCGTGGGGTTTCGATCTTCAGGCGACGGAACCGGCGGAGAAACAGGAATTGAGATCAGAAACTTTGTCACTGCTGCATTCCCAGAGTTCGTGCAAGGGAACGGCCTACGCGCGCGGACGTGAATACTTTCGGTACTTCTGGCGTTCGGGGCTTCGATAAGCGCGACGCAGCGAAAAAATGGTGACGGCCACGACGATGAGGAGGGTGCTGAACGCGAACCCATACGCGGAGGTGCTGAACAACATCGAGGCGAGACCAACAATGAAGTAGACGTAGGGACTGGTCTCGTACCACAGGTCCAACACCCACTTGACTCGAGACATGATGTGAACGCTCGGCCGCGCGCAGAAATGGCGGTCACCTGTGACAGTAGGTAACGGCAGCGGCATCTCATATCCCGCGAACGCGGGAGTCAACGCCTTCGCAGAGCGGCGCGTCGAAGCCAAGCGAGCATCAATCGCTCCGTTGAGGGCGTTCGGCGGACGCAGCCATCAGGGCGCATCGCGAACGTGGAAGCACTGAGCGACGGCATGTCATGCCTCCTTCTTGCATCCCGCGCTGACAGATGTGGCCGCCGTTCGCTCGGAGTTCTTCACCCAGAAGCGACGGCGCGTTTTCCCGGGGCCAGCTGCATCAGTCCTTGCGCCTTTTCGATTAGGCCGCGACTGCGTCTGGTTGGATTCGGCCTGGATAATCCGATCGCGAGCGACACAGGCACCCAGTCTGGCGTGACCTTGCTGACAAGGCCGAGGGTGGCTTTCGGTGTGCGCGTCGCGGGTTGCCGAGACCGGCACCTCGTTGCCGGCTATGGCGGCGAGGGCTGGAATCGTTGCCACTTGGCCACGTCACCTCAAATCAGGGGGTTGTCATTGATTGACGGGGGTTGCCACAGTGCGCGCATCGACGTCTGTCTGTCGGCGGGGGAGTCATGTCTCTACTCAGTCGCTTTGTGAACGGCTCGCTGGTGAGTAGCGAGCGGCTGATGCGCGCGAGAGAGTTCTACGCTCCGGTCCCGCCTGCAACCGATACGGCCCGGGCGTTCGCCTACTGGACGGAGCGAGCCTCCGTGCAAAGCGAACTTGCCTGCGCGCGCGAGCTGGCCGGCCTCCCGGACGCCGAGCTGCAAGCGCTCGAGGGTGAGTTCATTCACTGCCAGAACCGACCGGCACCAGGCTGGGTCCGCGTTGCGAACATTGTCGGCCTCGTCTTGCTGGGAATCGGCCTACTGGGGCTTGGCGGTCAGGCGCTGGCCGACGTCACCAGCCGAGAAAGGCTGGCAATGCAGCTCATGAGCATGTTGCTGGTGTTCGCTGGACTGCTTCCATTGGCCGCAACGTCTCTTTTCGCATTCAAGGCTTTGCATCTCGATCTCAGCCACGGCGTCGCTGGTCTGTATGTCGGCCAGCTGAATGAACAGCACCCCTGGCTGTACAAGACGCTTCGGCTGACGAATCACGCTGCCGGCGAAGACTACCGCCGGCGCACGCGCGACGAGCGGGGCCCACTGCGCGGCATCGACTACATCCTCATGCGCGAGCTCGTTCGATTCGAGGAATCCTTGGAGGCATTGCGCCCCGCCCGTCTGGTGGCCGAACGCGTGCAGCTGCCGACACCGGCGTTCGACCGCGGTCCCTCAGAACCACGCCTGATTGCAGTACGAGCGGCCGCTCGGACACGTGGGTCCTGACCGCGACACGGGACTCATTCGAGGGGCGCCGGGCTCGTTCGGCAAGCATCGGGCGGCGTCGACGAAGGCGCAAACGCCCCGCGACGGTCGGCAGCTCGGCGGCGCTACAAAGCGTTCGGGCAGTCGCTGTGGCTTCGACGCTGCGCGGCAGTTTCTCGCCGCGCAGGCGTCGCCAACGCGGAGAAAATCCAATTGCACCGGCAACATTGGAACGGTCAGCAAGGAGCAAGCACGATCGCGTTGTAGGCGCGTCGCCACCGTGACCGGGCGCGCGACGGCGTAGACTGAGACCCCCTCGAGGGGATGTCACTGGCCCCCCTGATCCACGCAGTTGTTCGGGTCGCCGAGAGGAAAGGGTCGGACCGTCCGACTCGCCTGCGTGTCTGCGGCTCGAGGTTGTGGGGCCTTAGGCCTGTCTAGGGCGAAGAAGACGAAAGAGGGGGTAGGACAGGATAGGCCTGCGGCCGTGTTGTGTGGTGCAGCTCGTCGCATTGATGACTTTTTCGTGGCAACCGCGCGATCGCTTCGCCGGCAGCGAGGCGGACGACTTGGCCGACGCCACCAACTGGTCGCCGTATCCGACCCTGCTCTCTTGAAGATCGGCGTCAGAACGCCCTACGCGTGAGACGCATGAGCGGCAGCTGCGGCGACGGGGCCGTGACCCTCGCGTCGAACGGCAACGGCTGCGACCCGACCGATCGGACGATGCGTGCCACGTACCCGCGCGTTTCGAGGTACGGGGGCACGCCGCGATAGCGATCGACGGTGCCTTCGCCGGCGTTGTAGGCCGCGGCGACTAGCGACACGTCGCCCTCGAAATAGGCGAGGAGCCAGCGCAAGTAGGCAATACCGCCGCGGATATTCTGTGCTGGGTCGTACGGGTTGCGAACGTTGAACCGCAGCGCCGTGTCCGGCCTCAGTTGCATCAGTCCCTTGGCGTTGCGCGACGACAGCGCAGCGACATCGAATCGCGACTCAGCTTCGATGACAGCCAATACCAGCGTCGGCTTGACGCGGTATTCGGACGCTATCTTCTCGACCAGGCGAGCGATGTGCGGTGGTGCGGCGATTCGGAGTTCGGGTGGGGGCATCACCTTGGGCGATGCGGTCGCCGTCGTCGGCGCAGGGGGACGCATGCATTCGGGGATGTCGTCACTCGGGCCGCCGACGACGCGAAGCATGTTGCGCGCCTGCTCCGAGCCCTGTTCCGCAGCAATCTGGAAGAAAAAGGCGGCGCGCGAATAGCTGACGCCGACGCCCGTGCCGTTCATGTACATCCAGCCGAGCCTGAACTGCGAATCGATGTCCCCGAGGCGTGCCGCTTCGCAATAGGAAGCCGCCGCGCGCTCGCCGTCGCGCGGCACGCCGTTGCCCAGCTCGTACCGGACGGCTTCGTTGCGCAAGCTCTCGATGAGCACGCTCTCGCCTGGCGCGTTCGGCACGCGCCGGGTCGACGGCGTCGAGGTCGGGTCGGATTGCCCAGTCGGTGGGTCTTGCGTGGTGGCTGTCGGTGCGGTCAGGACGCTTGCGGCCTGACCGCTGCCGGACGCGGCAGCCTGCGCGAACGCTGCCATCGGAAAAAGCAGACCGCACAACACGCTGCCGAGTTTCCGCCAGGGTATCCACCGCTGACCCCATCCGCCGAGCTCCGACATCGAACCGATTCTGTCGGATCGGCAAAGACAAAGGAACTACACGGGCGCGTCGAAAGACCCGCCCGATCAGAGAAGCCGTCAATCGCATGGCCGCGAAAAGGGCGCCCATCAGCTGTGCCAGTTCCCGACACCGGATGCGACGTGCTGCCCTTTGGGCAAGTGCCGGAATGAACGCTGGCCAGAACGCAGGCGGAGGCACACCTCGCCTCGCCGAGAGCCTCGGCTTAAGGCAACGGCGGCAGTAACGCAAGCAAAAGAGGTCGTTCGGAAGACGCAAGATCGAGCGCCATGAACGCACCTCAAAGCTGCCCTTCGTGACGACAGCATGGGATACGTTGAGGCCAGCGGGTTCCAGGGTGTGGTCTGGATCCTCCAGATGGACGGTTCGCTCGAGCCCCGTGAGAATCGACACCATGGCCTCCATGTGGTTCATGAGCGCTTCCCAAGTGCCAGCGCCAAGCCTTGCTGGCCCGACAGTCCAGCGCGCGCCTGAACACAGGCGATTGGCTTTTGCACTGCTCCTCTCGCTGCTGAGTCACGCGCTGCTGTTGAGCCTGACCTTCGGTGGCGTGGGGCTTGGGCTTCCGGGCCTCGTCGTTCCCTGGCGCGATCGACGGATCGAGGCTCCCGATCTACGCGTCGTGCTTGTTCCGGCGCGCGCTACGCCCAAGGCGCCAGCGGTCAGGTCGTCAGTCTGGGAGCCGTCGCAAGGGTCATCGATCGAGTCTCTTGTCGTCGCTGAGCCGGCCCGGGCTCCGCCTCTCTCGCACGCGCCGCGTGCGCCGGCGAAGGACGTGGCGGATGTGCTTGCGATCAACCCGACGGCGCAGGCCGAGGCCGAGCGAATCACGGTGGCCAGTGCGGCCCGTGCGGAGATGCCCGTGCGTGCCAATGGGTTCAATCACGCGGCGCCTCCGCAGATCGTCGCGCCCGCCGCGATCGATGCGGAGCCTTCCGACGGCGCCATGTCGGTCGTGCGTTCCGCTCCGCCCCTGCCGGCGTCCTTGTTTGCGGTCGCACCAAGCGCTTCGGCGCCGGAGGACGTGATGCCGACGTCACGAGATGCCGACGGTGTGGCGCAGGACGCGCGGCGACAGGAAGCCGCCCGTCAGGAAGCGGCTCGTCTCGAGCTTGCACGACTCGAGGCCGAACGCCAGGAAGCTGCGCGACAGGCGGTAGCACAGCTGGATGCGCAGCGACAGGAGGCCGCCCGTCAGGAAGCGGCTCGTCTCGAGCTTGCACGACTCGAGGCCGAACGCCAGGAAGCTGCGCGACAGGTGGCAGCGCAGCTGGATGCGCAGCGACAGGAGGCCGCCCGTCAGGAAGCGGCTCGTCTCGAACTTGCACGACTCGAGGCCGAACGCCAGGAAGCTGCGCGACAGGTGGCAGCGCAGCTGGATGTGCAGCGGCAGGAGGCCGCCCGTCAGGAAGCGGCTCGTCTCGAGCTTGCACGACTCGAGGCCGAACGCCAGGAAGCTGCGCGACAGGTGGCAGCGCAGCTGGATGCGCAGCGACAGGAGGCCGCTCGTCAGGAAGCGGCTCGCATCGAAGCCGCACGGCTCGAGGCCGAACGCCAGGAAGCTGCGCGACAGGGGGCAGCGCAGCTGG
>Ga0207711_10002002_pt1 | contig 18433 bp, 24 predicted proteins | sample KBSS34metaG_FD_184401 | JGI IMG/M metagenome (GOLD analysis project Ga0207711, IMG submission 184401) | Switchgrass rhizosphere microbial communities from Kellogg Biological Station, Michigan, USA - KBS S3-4 metaG (SPAdes) (version 2) | ecosystem: Host-associated > Plants > Roots > Rhizosphere...
GCGGCGGTCGATGGAGTCGCGCCCTTTGCCGCGGGCGCAGCCTTTGCGGCGGGCGTCGCCGCGGGAGCGGCCTTCGCCGCCGGAGGCGGAGTCTGCGCCATCAGGATGGCCGGAAAAAGGATCAGGAATGCACGCATTTTTCCAGGGTAACATTGGAGGGTGCGGATCCCATATTTGGCTGCGGCTTTGAGTCTGGCATGCGTCGCTCAGCTGCCAGGCCAGGATGCTGCCAAGGGCAAAAACCTCTTTGCAAAATATGGATGCTACCAATGCCACGGCACGCAGGGGCAGGGGACCACGGCCGGCGCTCGCCTGGCTCCGAAGCCGATTGCGCTGGCCGCGCTGGTTGCGTACGTGCGACAGCCCAAAGGTCAGATGCCGCCGTATACCGCGAAAGTCGTTTCCGATGCCGAGCTGGCCGACATCCGCGCGTATCTCGCGTCCATTCCCGAACCGCCTCCCGCGAAAAACATCCCGTTCCTGAACCAGTAGAGACTTAGCGCGCCGCCGCCTTCAGCCGGACTTTGAACAGATGCGTGCAGGCGGTGATGTACAGACCCTTGTTGTCCGCATCGCCGAATGCGAGATTAGTCGCGCAGATTCGCGGTCGAGGCTCGCCCGGCATTTGTGGCAGTTCCAGCGTCCCCAGATGCTTGCCCTCCGGTGACGTGATCCAAACCTCGCCCAGGCCCACCGCGTTCACCGAATAAACATTCCCTTTCGAGTCGACCTTCATGCCGTCATTTCCCGCTGGAATAAACGTCTTGGCGTTGGCGATGCTCCCGTCGGGCTGCACGTCCCAGCGCAGTGTTTTCCCGAACCCCGCGGTCACGTACAGATACTTTTCGTCGGGTGAAAACGCGATCCCATTCGGAAACTCGCCCGGCCGGTCCTTGTCGCTATCCAGCAGCGTGATCGAGCCGTCCTTCACTCGATAGACTCCGTTGAACGGCAACTCGCGCAAGGGACCCGTTGCGCCGCCACGAAGACCATTCACGCTGTCGGTGAAGTACACCGCGCCGTCCGACTTGACCACTACATCGTTGGGTCCACTCAAACGCTTGCCTTCGTAGCGATCCGCCAGGACCGTCCTCTTGCCGTCTTTTTCCAGTGTGTAACCGCTTTTTTCGAGGTACACGGAGAGCGGCTTGCCCGCCATCCACTTGTAGATCACGTTCGCGGCGCAGTCGCTGAACAGAAGATAGCCGCCGGCGGGGTCTTGAATCCCCAGGTAAGCCCAAAATGTTCGCCCAGAATCTCGATCTTGGCGTCCGTCGAGATAATCGCATCCAGCGCCGGATCCAGCTTGACGACCTTGAACGGCCTCGGCGCGGGCGCCTGCGCACCTACCATGGCTGGCAACAGAACCGCGAGCGCCAGCGAGCGGCCTGATAGGCGTCTCATCAGTTCAAATCCGCCGATTGCAGCAGCGGATTGCTCCATGCCTTATTCCGCACATGCGTGCGCTTCTTGATCCGCCAGCCCGCCGAGGTCTTCACGTAGTGGTCCTCGTATCCTCCGTATCGCGTGACATCGCGCGGGCCCTTCTCGCCGATCGCCACCAGGTAGACGCGTCCGCTGGCTCCCTCCGGCGTCGGCGTGATCACGTGGTTCACCATCAGGTGGCTCCAGTCCTTCCAGCCGACATTCTTGCAGCCTAGCGATCCGCCGCCCGCCGCAGCCGCCAGTTGTTCGCGGCCCTTGGCGCGAACAAGACCATGTTTCGCGAAGCCTTCCTCGGTGATGTTGTCGACGAACTCGCCGTCCGGTGTGTACAGGTCGGCGTAATCGTAGCCGTTGTTCGAACACGAATCGATAGCCTGGGCGTAGCGGTTCGCCAGTTGCTGGATCTCGATGTAATCCATCGCCGTGAGTGCCGGCTTTTGTTGTGCCCGCACTGCCAGTACGGTCAAAGCGCCGACCCCCGCAATCCCTGCTGCCATCAGTTTCCGATACCGCATGTCGAAATCTCCTTACTTCCCGCTGCTCACTTTAAGCCCCGCGGGGGAATCGTCCAAAGATACAACTTCCGGCTGAAGAAGCCGTCATCGCCCGTATCCACCGTGAATTCTTTCTGCGGTTTCCAGTCGCCCATGTCGAAAGTATTCGAAACCACGCGAGTACCCGGCCGGAGTTCCTGTAACAGCTTGGGGCGAAGCTTCGCGTTCACGCTGGTTAGGAGAAACAGCGTCACCACGCTGGCGTCCCGGATGTTGGCCTTGAAGAGGTCGTTCTCCTCGAACCGGACCAGTCGCTCCACGCCGGCTTTCCTGGCGTTTTCATTGGCTTCCCGGATACGCTGCGGGTCGATATCGATCCCCACGCCGTGCGCGCCGTACAGCTTGGCGGCGGTGATCACGATGCGGCCATCCCCGCACCCCAGGTCGTAGACCACGTCATTGCCGGTGACTCCCGCCAGCTTCAGCATCGCCTCCACCGCCACCTGAGTGGTGGGAAGATAGGGTACCTCCGGAGCTTGTCTTAGCGGCTGCGGGGCTTGAGCCAGAAGGCTCGAAAACAGGAGAATCGCGGATGCCAAGGGTCCCATCCATCACCTCCAGACGACCAGCCTATCCTAATCTGTACAAAACCGGGATTTCATCCGATAGAAGCCCGTCCGACATCAAGGTAGATCACAATAAGAGGTGAGGGAGCTTCTGTGAATCTGGCGGGCTTTTTTGGCTGGCCGACCCGGCTGAACGGGTCAGGACCCCGCACCCCATCGCGTGCGGCGCGCAAGGCCATCCTGCTGTGCCGCAATCTCCTGTCGGAACGCGGCGAGGTTTCCGGCACGCTTCTCGCTGCCGAAGCGTTAGCCGCCTATCAGTCACTGGACGAAAACTCGCGCGCAGGGTTCTTCGATTTGCTGGTCGAGGAATTCTCTCCCGATCCCCAACACGTCTCAGACGCCGGCGACGCCTATCGCGCCGATCCGTCCTCCGCGAATCTGGCCCGGTTGCAGGCCGCCGTGGAATCGCCTCGCGAGGAACTTTTCCGGCGTCTAAACCTCGCGCCCAGCGCCACACGAATTCTGGTGGAATTGCGGGCCGGCCTGCTGCGCAAGCTGGATCTGAATCCGTCTTGGGAACCGATCGTCGCGGATCTGGAACGTCTGCTGATTGCCTGGTTCAATCGTGGATTTCTGGAATTGCGCCGGATCGACTGGCGCACCTCAGCGCTAGTGCTCGAGAAACTAATTCGCTATGAGGCGGTTCACGAAATCCAGGGATGGAACGATTTGCACCGCCGTCTGGAGGCCGATCGCCGCTGCTACGCGTTTTTTCATCCCGCGCTGCCGGACGAGCCCATCATCTTCATCGAAGCGGCGCTCACGCACGGCATGAGCGACCGAGTCCAGCCGTTGCTCGATCCCGGCTCGCCGGTGCTGCCTCCGGAGTCGGCGGATTGCGCGATGTTCTATTCCATTACCAATTGCCAGGAAGGTCTGCGCGGCGTGCCTTTCGGCAGCTTCCTCATCAAGCAGGTAGTGGAAGACCTGGGCCGCGAATTCCCTCGCATCCGCAAATTCGCCACGGTTTCCCCGGTTCCGGGTTTTCGCGAGTGGTTGGCGCAGAATCCCGAGCTCGCCCCTCTGCAGGCCAAGCTGGCACAACCCAATTGGTGGGAGAACGAGCGGCTTTCTGAAGAACTCCGCCAGGAAATGGTGCCCTTGTGCGCGCGCTACCTGCTGCAAGCCAAGCATCGCCGCGAGCCGCTCGATCCGGTCGCCCGTTTTCATCTGCGCAATGGAGCGCGCCTGGAGCGGATCAACTGGCTGGGCGATATCTCCTCGGTGGGCATGCATCGTTCCGCCGGCATCATGGTGAACTACTTCTATCGCCTCGCCGATCTCGAAAAGAATCACGAGACCTACACGCGCGACTACCATATCGTGGCCGCATCCGAGATCGAATCGCTCGCTAAACGCAAGACCGCGCGCCCCGCGCCTCCTTCCAACAACAAGCGCTTACCGGCGTAATTTGTAGGTTTAACCGACGCTATCGTGGCATAATCAACCCCATGTATAATTTGGCCGTTTTTGCGGAAAACCGCGTGGACGTGCTGCATGCGTTCATACGAGCTCATCCGCTGGGGACGCTGATCACAAACGGCCCGCACGGTCCGGAAGCCACCCATCTGCCGTTCTTCTTGGACGCCCCATCCGGATTACTGCGCTGCCACATGGCGAGGGCCAATCCGCAATGGCGTCAGCTGCAGTCAAGCGAACGCGTGCTGGTGACTTTCGTTGGACCGGAGCACTACATTACTCCGAACTGGTATCCGGCCAAGCGAGAGCATGCCAAGGTAGTTCCCACCTGGAATTACGTCGCTGTCCATGCGGCTGGGGTCGCCCGTTCCTTTGAAGATGCAGCTTCCCTGTTGCGGCATCTCAACGAGCTTACCGATTTCCAGGAGGCTCCCTTCGCGGAGCGATGGTCGGTGGCTGACGCCCCCCCGGAGTTTATCGAAGGAATGGCCAAGGCCATTGTGGGCATCGAGATCTCGGTGGATCGGCTGGAGGGCAAGTGGAAGGTCAGCCAGAACCGCTCGACTGCGGATCAGCAAGGCGTAGTGGCCGGACTCGAAACGCTCGATTCGCATGCCAGCCATGAGATGGCAAATCTGGTACGGGACCGGGGGCGCTGACCCGATTGAATCCCAATGTGATATGCTGCATCGCCGAGGACACAAAACAATGAAACCCTTGGCTGTTCGCACTGCGCCCCTCGCGCTTGCAGTGTTGCTTTTCGGCTGCGCTCAGGCGCCGCCGCCCCCGCCTCCCGACACCCGCGCCGCCGACGAGAAGGCAATCCGCGATTCCGAAACCGCATGGGTGAAGGAATTCGCCGCGAAGGATATGGACAAGATCGTGGCCCATTATGCCGACGACGGGATGGTTCTGCTAGCCAACGCGCCCACCATGGTCGGGAAGGCTGCCATTCAATCCGGCATGAAAGACACCATAACGGACCCCAAGTTCTCCCTGGAATTGAAAACCGCCAAGGTCGAAGTCTCCGGCGACTTGGCCTATTCGCAAGGCACCTATTCCGTTATGTTCACCGACCCGAAGACCAAAAAAGTCGTGGCCGAAACGGGCCGGTACGTCGAGGTCTACAAGAAGCAGGCCGACGGCTCCTGGAAGATCGTGCAGGATATCAACAGCCCCGAAGCTCCTGCCGTTCCAGCCAAGTGACATTCGGCGTGGAGCGGGCTTCAGCCTGCAACTGGGCTTTTAAGCCCAGCTAGTTGATACTATTCTTTGGTTTCTAGATCGCTAATGCCGATTCCTTGCCATTGCTTCGCCCCAAGAAGAACGTTATGCGGGTCGGATGAGTAAGAAATCGTCAAGTGCGAGTCGTCCTGCCATCGCACTTCCACGATGGGGTCGTTTTTGACCGTAAAGATAAAATCGTCATCGCTCGGCCTCAAAAGATGCCGTCCGGACGGCCGAAGAACCACATGGGTGTACACCGAGGTCGTAGCGCCGCAGTCACGTTCGAAGACCGTGGCTACGAATTTCCCACTTGGGGAGGCTACTTCCTGCCGTTGAGTATCTTTGCAAAGACCACACCCGCTCAACAGAAAGCCGTACACGGCGAGGCTACAAAATCCAAGGGCTCGCCGGCTTCGCCGGACGAGTTCGTCTGGTCTACTCGTAGACTTTCCTACTTCTTCGTCACGCTCGCCGCCGCGGGACCCACTGCGCCCTTAGTCGCCGAATCCCAGTGCTCGACCAGCTTCCCGTTTACGACCCGCAGCATGTCGAACCAGGTAGTCGTGTACTTCTTGCCCGGAGCCGACGGATCGTCGTACTCCTTCACGAACGATAGCGTCACGTAGTCGCCCTCGGCCTGGATCGCCACCAGATCGTCGAGCGTCGCGGGAATCGGCGGAAGCTGTTTCGGCTTGATCGCGTTGAAGTACGCCTTGAAGCCGGCGATTCCGGTTTCGGCATTGGGATTGTGCTGCATGTAGTCGACGGCCATGTACTTGTCCGCTTCATCCACGCGGAATCCGCGCAGCACGATGCGGAAAAAGTCGTATACCAGCTTCTTGTTCGCCGCGAGCTTCGGATCGCTGCTCTTGAGCATCGCGGCCTGATCCTTGCCCGGGACTACGGGCAGCGCCGCGAATACAGGCGCGCATGCCGCAGCCAGCGTGAAGGCATAACCAAGTATGTTCATGTTCGTTCTCCTCAAAGAATAAGTCTTACTTGCCAACCAGATGCCGGACGTCCACGTTGTTTTCCTGGCAGATGTACTCATACAATTCTCCGCCGGGGACGAACGGAATCAGATAACTGGTGGTCCACGGCTTCTCGTACATCTCGGGATCGTCGATGGTCACCTCGTAACGCATCGACAGTTCATTCAGCCGCGTGAACTTCTCCATGATGTGCAAAGCTTCGCCATGCGGATGGCCGTCCTGGTCGAGCCATGTCCGGTTATTGAACCCGATCACATCCGTCACCAGCGTATCGCCTTCCCAGTGGCCGATCGCCTCGCCCAGGTACGTCGGATTCGGGTCTTTGGAGTGCTGCCGGCCATCCGTGTAGATGACGCGCCATACGTGCGCCGCGCCTTCAAAGGTGAAAATCACCCGATCGGCCTGCTGGAAAATCTGAAATGGAAACGGCGTCGCATACATCCGCGGGATACCAGGAGGCAGGCACAGCGCTTCGGGATCGTCCTTCGAAAGAGTCGCCAGCCGCCGGTCGTATTCCGCCTTCGCCGCCGGCTTGAACGGGACTTCGATCAGCTTCTCCACAGGCGACCGGTTGGGTCCCCCCGTGCCGGTTCCCGACAGATTCACGATGGTCCGGGGATTCCAGGCGCCCTTGCCGTTCCCCAGATCCGGTTTGCCGTCCGCCAGCCGGGGCGTCGGCTTGGGATTAGCGGCTTGCGCCCGCGGAACGTCGTTCAGCCGTCCGCCGATGCCTCCTTGCGCGGCCAATTGAAGGGGCAGGGAAATACTTAGCGCCGCGACTGGAATCCATCGGAACATGGCGTTTTTGATGATAGCCTATGTCAGAGGTAATCGCCATGACTTCTAGCAGTCGCCGCGAATTCCTGAAAGTCTCCGCCGCTGGCGTTGCCGCTGGCGCGATAGCGTCGGCCGCCGAGCCGGTTCTCGGCATGATTTTTCCGCCGGCCAACTACGAAGTGCCTCCGGAAGCCAAGCTTATGTACCCCTCCGGAATCCGTTTTCTCGCCAAAGGCGTCGGTCTGGAGCGGATGACGCCCGAGGGCTACGACAAGGCGGTCCCCAAGATTCTTCCCGCCGCGGTGGAACTGGCCAAGCAGGGCGCGAACGCCATCTCCATCATGGGTACCTCGCTCACGTTCTATAAGGGGGCCGCGTTCAATAACGATCTGATCGCCCAAGTCGCCAAGGCCACCGGATTGCCCGCCACCTCCATGAGCCGAGGCATCGTCGAAGGACTGAAAGCCGTCGGCGCCAAGCGCGTGGCCGTCGCCACCGCCTATAACGAAACCGTCAACGGCCGCTTGCGCGTCTTTCTGGAAGAGTCCGGATTCCAGGTTCTGGGCGTCAAAGGCATGGGCATCGAACGTTTCGAGGATAGGCCGCCCGTCACCCAGGACGAGTTGTTCACCTTCGGCGCGACCACCTATGAATCCATGTCCAAAGCGGATACGCTGCTCATCTCCTGCGGCGCGCTGAACACGCTCCGGCTGCTCGATCCCCTGGAGAAACGCTGCAAAGTCCCGGTCGTTTCCAGCGCACCTCACGCTTTATGGGCCAGTGTCCGTCTGCTGGGATTAAGCGGACAAGCCAGAGGCTACGGCCGCCTCTTATCGCGAGCTTAATCGGGTCGGCCGGTCGTGAAACAGGCGATATTGTGGATCCTCATCGCTGGCGTCATACTCCTGGCCTGCGGTCTCTACCTGTTCCGGCATTCGAGTAGCGACTTGAACGTCGAACCCCATGCAGCAGAGGAGATCGAGAAGGCCAAGCGCCAATAGCCCCTCGGCGACGTTTATACTGAGCGCAAGGAGGACAGCCTTCTGAAAGCGAAACGGACGCCCTTCGATCCCAAGAGCTTCCTGGCCAAGGTCGGTAAGGGACGGACCCTGGCCGCCTACCGCAAGAATCAGCCGATTTTCGGGCAGGGCGACTCTGCCGATGCCCTCTTTTACATCCAAAAGGGCAAGGTCAAGCTCACGGTTGTTTCGAGGCATGGCAAGGAAGCGATCGTGGCCTTCCTCGGGCCCACCGATTTCTTCGGCGAAGGATGCTTGGCGGGTCAACCGAAGCGTATCTCCACCGCCGCAGCACTCTCTGAATGCGCCATCGTGCGCATCGAAAAATCTGCCGCGATCAAGGTGATCCAGGATCAGCCGCGGTTTTCCGAGTTGCTGCTATCGTATTTACTCACCCGTAACATTCGCATCGAGGAAGATCTGATTGACCGGCTCTTCAACTCCAGCGAGAAACGGCTGGCCAGAATCCTGCTTTTGCTGGCGAGCTTCGGCAAAGACAGCACGCCGCAGCAGATAATTCCCAAGATCAGTCAGGAGACCCTGGCGGAGATGGTGGGTACCACGCGGGCTAGAGTCAGCTTTTTCATGAACAAGTTCCGCAAGTTGGGCTTCGTCAAGTACGATGGCGGCCTGGAAGTTCACAGCTCGCTCCTAAATGTCATCCTTCACGATGAGCCTCTGACAATCCGACAAAAGTGAGCAGTTTTGTACAGACGGGCTTCCGGGGGTGGTCTATAATTGAGAACTCTTAAACCACCTGTCCATGCGGTGCTCGGCGGCAGTTTCGTTGAGTTTAGTGTGCGGTCTGTCCGGCCTCGCACAAGAGCCTGAACTGGCGCCCGATCCGCACACCATCAAATCGAACATTGAGTACCGGCTCTCCCGCGGTGACCTGCCGAAACTCTCATTCGGTATCGAAAAGCCGAAAAATGTCGAAGTGATCGGGGGCGGCGAAGACCTGTTAAAACGCTGCCTCAGCGATACCACGACGTGGTCGAAAGACCCGCTCATGTTCCGTCTGGCGCACAGCCACGCCACGGAAATCCAGAGTTGCCGCGAAAACAGTTCCCCTTCGATGCACGCCGTCTTCCTCAAAGTACCGGACCGGCCCCTGCAGGCCTGGGTGCATCTCGACGGGCACGGTTCTCAGACCTCGGGTAGCCGCATGGTCCATTTCGGCGAGTTCCTCTATCACAAGATCACGCTTCGGACCAACGATCAGGACCAGATGTTTGAAAACCTCCAGCGGTCGTTTTCGAGCTCGCTGCAGCCGCAGCCGGATCCCGTGACTCCCCTCACTGGACACGAACGGTTCACGCTGTTTGCCTCCAAGACCCTGACCAGGGTGCAGCCCTACGCCAGTTCGGTGATGTCGTCGGCCTTTCAGTTGATCAGCCCGAGCGACGTTTGGGGCCGGGGTGTGGACGGATTCACGGACCACTTGGTAGCCTCGTTCACCCAGCGGGTGGTAACGTACGGGCTTCAGAGCGGAGCCGCGGCAGTGCTGCACGAAGATATACGGTACAAGCCCTCTGACAGCCATAACGTATGGAGGCGTACCGGCCACGCGCTCTTCAGCACGGTAATTCTCGAAACCCCGCGGGGCAACGATATCGCCTATGCCAACCTCGTCGCCGCGGTGGGCAGCGGGTTCGTCATCAATACCGTGCATCCAGGGCGAGACAATACCAATCGTCCGGGAGCGTGGAACCTGGCCGGATTGAATCTCTTAGGATTCGCGCAGGGCAATCTCTGGAGCGAGTTCAAACCGGACATCAAGCATCTGGTCCGGCACAAACTACTTCATAAAGATTGACCGCGGAAATCAACGCAGCGCCGTAGCGAAGCTTGGCACCAGGCCCTTACATGCCGCCAGGATGTCCCTCGCCAAAGCTTTGATTCCCTCCACATCGGATGGCTTGAGGCAGCAGAACGCCCCAAGCTCGGCGATTTGCGCGCGTTCCGCCGGGCTGATATCGGTGGTCATTACGATGACATGAATGTGATCCAGAATGGGCTCCGCCCGGATTGCGGCGAGGACTTCGATGCCGTTGTATTTCGGCAGATGCAGGTCCAGCAATATGACGCAGGGATCGTGCTTGCGCCGGCCCGAGCGATGATCGGCGACAAATGCCAGGGCAGCTTCGCCATCCGGGAGCACCTGGAACTCGTAAGGCTCCCCCAGTTCGTCCAGGGCGATGCGGATTAACACCTGGTCGGCCACGTTATCTTCGATCACAAGGATGGTTGGAATGCTCACCTTAAAACTCCCTGGCGGAGACGCAACTGTCGATCATACCACCCCTGTATTTCGGGCCGATCTACAATGGGAAGCACTCAAGGGATGCTTGAAATTAGATGAAGATGGCGCGGAACATTCTCGGCGGGCTGATGGTGCTATTCGGGGCCATCTGGTTTCTGCAAGGGATCAACGTTCTTCCCGGCAGCTTCATGACCGGCGACCTCCACTGGGCGGTCTATGGCTGTGTCGCGATGATCGTCGGAGTTGTCTTACTGGTCAGTACCAACCGCCGGCGAAAAAGCTGAAGTGGTGGGCGCGCAGGGATTCGAACCCCGGACCCCCTCGGTGTAAACGAGGTGCTCTAACCAACTGAGCTACGCGCCCCTTACGGCTATTCTAGCCTGCGGGGATGGCCGTTATCGGGACGCGAACTCCTCATTTGGCGAACGTCACCTGGGCCTCACGGTTTGATGATCTGTTCCCGGCCGTCCTTGTTGACGATCTTGATCAAAGGGTCGGCGCCTCGTGAGAGTATAAGCGTTCGTTCCGGTTTTGCCACCGAGAACTAGGCCGCTGCCATCCTCGGTGGTGGCCAATTTGACGTGGGGGCCGTTGTGGGAATCGTTCAAACGGAGTAACACGGTCTCTGGATATCCTGTAGTGCCGTCAGGCATCTTGAGGTTGGGTTGTGCCGGGAATACTTTAATCTCCGCGCGGACACGCCCTGGTCGTCGACGATTTCCAGGGCGTGGCCACGCAGCACCGGCGCGACATCCTGAGCCGCCGTGGGACGCGGTTGAGCCAACGAGAAAAGCAACATTCCCGCATTCGCGATAGTGAGGGCGATCATAAACTTCTGGGTTTTCATCATCCACCTCCCCAATGCCTCTATTTTAGACGCGGCATCGCGATTTCTTCTTCAAGTCTTTCAGTCTTGTGGAGATGCAGGGTGGAAATGCGGCGGTTGATCCCGAGGCCCCTCGGACCCGCGGCTACCTCAGCTGCGCCGTTTTGACGCCGCTTTTGGCGTCGCCCCACGCGACCCAGGTATCATTGCCTGCGCGCACGATTTTGGGATATCCCAGGCTCGTCCGCGGCCCTTCGGCGATCTTCAACGCGGGTCCCGCGACCCCTGCCGGCGATACCAAACGGACCTGAGCGCTAGCCGAGCTGGCGCCTTCCTCGATCCAGGAAACGAACGCGCCCCCGTCGCTGCTCAGCGCCGTCGAGGCATACCCTAACGTGTCTCCGATGTTCACTTTGGTCGGCTTCGAGAATGTGGTTCCCGCATCCGACGAAAACACGACTTGCACCCGCGGCTTGTCATCCGCCTCGGTGTACCACGCGATGGCGACGCGATTGTCCTTGGCAGCGGCGGATGCGGCATTGACCGGGCACGCATTAATCTCCCACTTGTCCGCATACAGAATCTTGGATGCCGACCACTTTCCGCTCTCCAAACGCAGCACGGCGATGTCGCGGATGTCCTTGGGAGTATGGTCGCGATACGCCACCAGCAGACCCTTTGAAGTATTTGCGACGGAAGTGGGGCAGCACGAGCAGGTATCGTTATCCAGCTGCTCCTCTTTGATCTCCTTGCCATCCGCTCCGACTACCGTCCGCATCAGAGAAACCGGGCCGTCTTCGCCCTTCAGCGCCTGGAGCCAAAACAGCGAAGCCTCTTTGGGGCCGCTCGCGGCAATGGAAACCAGTCCGTGCTGCACCGGGCTGTGGTCGTGGTGCGCGATCAGCGGCTTAGTCCACTTCATGCCGTCGGTGGAGCTAGAGACATAGATCGTCTCCTCTTCGCTCGAATCCTTCCCTTTTTCGACCCAGTGCGCGAGCAGCGTCCCGTCGCTCAGGCTGACCAGCCCGGGAACTTCTGCCGGATGACGCCAGAATGGACGGCCGCTCGCGATGGTGCGGGCTTCCGACCACGCAGGTCCTTTGCGTACGGCGTACCGTAAGGTGTACCCGCCGCCTTTCGTCGGCTCCACCCAGCTCAGAAGGGCGCTTCCGTCCGCGGCCACGGCCCAGTTAGGTTGAATGCTTCCCGCAACGGCCGGATTCGGTATGGCAACCGGCTTGAGCGCTTGGGCGAAACCGCAAACGGCGAATGTTATCGGCAGCAGAATGGCAGAAATCTTCATTGGGAGTCCCACCCGATTCTACCAATCGTGCAATACCGCCAAAAGGCGATAGCGCAGAATTTGCGGGGGTGATAAATTCTACTCGAGCGTCCCTTATGGCACGATGTGTCACCTGCGCTGGCGAAACCGAACTATACGTGAACGGTTCGCCCCTGTGCATTTCCTGTTCAGACAAAAACGAAGCGCCTGCTCGTAAACCGCCCCAATCCTCTGACGTTGGCCTCCTCGAAACGAATACCTCCTTGAATGCAGCTCGCGACTCTTATAGGCGTGCGCTACGAGCCCAGGCGGAAGCATCCAATCTCAAGAATCCCGAAGGGATCGCGGCGCTATATCACGCCAACCGCCAGTTGGAATTGGCTGCGGCGAAGTACGAAGAGGCGCTCCGGGAGTTTATTGTCAGAACGGGTATACGCCGCCGTTCGGGCTAGAACCGTATTCACCGTCCTTCGAGAATTTTCGTTCGACTTGCCGGCGACAGTTCATCCACCAGCACCTTGAATACGCCGTTGGTCCATCCGAACCCCACTTCGTTCGAACTGTACCCGTAGCGAACCTCGCCTCGGATATCGGCGGCCCGCCGCTCCACATCGTACTTCTCCAGGATCGTGCCGGTTTGCCGGAACTCGTGATGCACCATGCTCAAGAACTTCTCCGCAATCCGTTCGGCATCCTCGTTATATCCGTACCGCCGCAAGCCCTCCACGGCGATCAGATGCAGGGGAGCCCAGCCAAATGGTGCATCCCATTGGTCGCCGCTTTGATTCGCGCTGGTCCGCAGCCCGCCCGGCCGTTCGAACTTTCCTAGCGACTCCCGCACGCGCGCCGCTTGCTTCGCGCTCGCAATTCCCGCCCACAGTGGATAGAACGTCGTTAGGAACGGATACCGCCGGACCTGCTTTTGCTCGAAATTGTAGTCGTAATACAGTCCGTCATGGGCATCCCACATGAGCTGGTTGACTCGCTCCGCCCGCTCCTTCGCCCGCGCCCGCCAGGATGGTGCCTCGGCTTCCCGCCCCACGATCTGCAAGATCTCCGCCATGTCGTTCTCCATCACGTACAGAAGCGAGTTCAAGCACACGGGATCGTAGTCGAGAATATCCGCGTTGAAAGGTCCAAACCTCGACGACGGATCGAACCCGGATTCACGCATCGACCGGTCGGCTTTATAAAATGCCGGCGTGAGTTGATCGCGCTGCCGATCGTAGAAACGCGACACGTCGTAATCCGTCACCCGATGGGTTCGAAAGTATTCCCGAACCAAGTCATAGTGCGTATGGCCCGCATCGTTTATTTCCGATGACAAAACCTCGGGCGATGGTCCCTCACCCAGGTCTATATATCGCGACAATCCCGTTTGCGGCGTTAGGTGCGGCTCGCGGGTCCAGTAACCGTAATACTTCTCGGCCGCATCCACCGATCCAGCCAGCCATGCCCGATCCCCGGTCTTGCGATAGACCCCCAGCAGCATCTCCGTGAGAAAAGGAGGCTGCGACCGCGTCAGGTAATACGTGCGATTCGCATTCAGAATCCGGCCATACAGGCGGATCTCGTACAGAAAATTGTCCGCCATATCTTTGGCCAGTTCGATCTCGCCGTCCCGCAGCAGACCCAACTGGATAAAGTAGCTATCCCATCCGTACATCTCGTTGAACCTTCCGCCCGGAACCACATATGGTTTGGGCAGGTACAGCAACCCTTGCTCCCGGATGTGCGCCGGGTCCTCGGGCAGCCGGCGGATGTCGATTTGGGCGAAGTCCTCCGCCTGCATTTGCGTGCGCATATCGCGCTGCACTTGTTCCAGGTTTTCGGTTCGCGCAACGTACACCGGCCAGCGCCCGCTCGGGCCCACGCGAAACTTCGGATCCACCGCCGCGGTCGCTAGATCTTTGTTCGATCGTGTAAGGATAGTCCAAGCCCGCATAATGTAATCGGCGATCGGCGGGCTCTGCGCCCCAGCCGAGACAGCCGCCGCCAGAAGGGCAGCCGCCATCGCCGCAGCCGCTGGTTTACGCAAACTGAACAAAACCAGCCTCCATCCTGATAGTACCCTCACGACTTTTGAAAATGCAGCAAACTATGGATGGAGCTATCCGTCTACTTACCCAATGCGCAACGCGCTGTGGATCGCCGCAACACTCGTTCCCATGTCGATGTCCGCGTTCGGACAGACTCCGGACAGTTTAACGTTCGAAGTCGCCTCGGTGAAGCGCACGCCTCCGCCCGGGCCTAACGATCGGGTATTCTACGGACCGCCGCTCGGAGGTCCGGGAACTCGCGACCCCGGACAGGTCACCTGGGCCAGCGCGACCCTGCGAAACATTCTGACGACCGCTTATGATGTCCAGACGCTCCTGATCACGGCTCCCGACTGGCTTCTCACCGAGCGGTACGACATCATCGCCAAGGTTCCCGCCGGCGCCACCAGGGCCCAGGTGAACGTGATGTGGCAGAACTTGTTGAAGGAACGCTTCAGCCTGGTGCTGCACCGCGAACCGAAAGAGCTTCCGGTATATGAGCTGACCGTGGCCAAAAGCGTCTCGAAGTTGAAGGAGACCGACGACCCGAATATCGAGCCGCTTGCGCTGGGTGCGAGGCCTTTAAGAGCCGGCCCAGGCGGGGCGCTGGCGTTGAACGGTAGCGGCGCGTTCTTCTCTATCTTGCCGACTGCCAATGGCGCGACGGCGCGCATGTTGGCCAGAGCACTGCCTTCATCGGAGATTGCGAGCAGGCTGGCAAACTTGCTTCGCCGTCCCGTCATCGATAAGACTGGGCTCACCGGCAAGTACGATTTCACCCTCGAGTTCACGCTTGATACGACCGGAATCGCGCTTCCGCCGGGATTCCCTGCGGCCGCGGACAATAACGCCAGCGATCCGGGTTCGGACATCGCTTCCGCCGTCGAAAAACAGCTCGGTCTGAAGCTCACGTCGGCCAAAGGGATGATCGACGTCATCGTCGTCGATAGCGCCGAGAAGGTTCCTACCGAGAATTGAGGAGCCGTTCGTCTATGCACCCAATGCGATACGCGAAGTTCTTCGCCGGTTTTCTTGCTCTGGCCTGCGTGTCGGCTTTCGGCCAAACCGCGGACAGCCTGACGTTCGAAGTCGCCTCAGTCAAGCGCACGCCTCCGCCGGAACCTGGCGCACGAGTATTCTACGGGCCTCCGCGAGGAGGTCCCGGAACTTCCGACCCCGCACAAATCACTTGGACCAACGCGGCCTTGAGAAATATTCTGATGACTGCGTATGACGTCCAGACGTTTCTGGTCACTGCTCCGGACTGGCTGGCAACCGAGCGTTACGATATCGTTGCCAAAGTTCCGGCGGGAGCGACCAAAGCCCAAGTCAACGTGATGTGGCAGAACCTGCTGAAGGAACGCTTCGGCCTGGTGCTGCACCGCGAGCCGAAAGAGCTTGCCGTATATGAGCTGACCGTGGCCAAGGGCGGCTCCAAGCTGAAGGAGACCGAAGATCCAAATATCGAGCCGCTCACGCCGGCGGCGGGGCCTTTAAGAGCTGGCCAAGGCGGCGCGCTGGAGATGAACGGCAGCGGCGCGATAGTCTCGATCTTCCCGACTGCCAATGGCGCGACGGCGCGCATGTTTGCCAAGGGACTGCCGTCATCGGAGATTGCGATCAGGCTGGCAAACTCGCTTCGCCGTCCCGTCATCGATAAGACCGGGCTCACCGGCAAATACGATTTCACCCTCGAGTTCACGCTCGATACGACCGGAATCGCGCTTCCGCCGGGATTCCCTGCGGCAGCGGATAATAACGCCAGCGATCCGGGCTCGGACATCGCTTCCGCTGTCGAAAAACAACTCGGCCTCAAGTTGACATCGACCAAGGGGAAGCTTGACGTGATCGTGGTCGATCGCGCCGAGAAGATCCCGACCGAGAACTGACACCCGGGTGGTCAGTAGGCCCAATACGGCCCCTTGCCTGCAGCCGAGCTTTGTCCTTCGATCCCGATAAACACGCTGCGCCCATAGAAGAAAGGCAGCCCCCAATCGAACGCACCGGAGTTCTCTCCGCCTACATTGTTAAACGCGCTGTTCAACGAGCTGAGCGACACGGCGTTTGCAATCGAGAACGCGATATTTACCGAAACAGGAGTCGCCGATCCGTTGGGATTCGGTCCGCTGTTTATCGCCGTGAAGTTGGTCGTGGAGGCCGGGCAATAAAATCCCGGTGCCTCGCTGCGCGGGCTGCAATCGGGAAGGCCGGTAGTCGCGGAGTCCAGGAAGAATAGAGCATTCGAGCCGCTATCGATGAAGCTGCTGGAATATTTCGTACCGTTGAACGTGGTGGTGAAGTTGCCAAAGCCGTCGCTGGCCTGAGCCTGCGCGCTGCCCAACGTATTGTTGGATTGCGTGCCGATGCCAAACAGCATCGATCCCGACACGGAGATGGCCCCACTGGCCGCGATCTGCGGAAGGATGATGACCAAGCCGTTGTTGTCTTGTGGAAACATCCACACGGGGTTCTGCAGTTGTTCCGTCAGGCTGACGGAGGTGATGGAACACCCTGACGACGGGCAACTGAAATAGATAGCCGGAGGGGAAGCGGTGGATGCGCATGCCAGGCCGCAATCCTGCCGAAACAGACCCACGCCCAGAATGCCATTGGCGCCCAGGTCGGAGACCGTTTGCGCGGCCGTGCCGCCTGCGGTGCAATCCTCCGGAGGGTCCGGGAAATTTGCAGCCCCCACTACCTGGATAGGAACCGCGGAAGCCACTTCACCCGCCATCTTGACATCCGCTTTTGCGACCGGTCCCCATTGATAGGTGTTATCGGCGTACTGGATGCAGTTGCCGATCGGTCCGGTTGCATTCGTGCTGATCGGCAGAGATAACGTCAACTGCGACGCCAGGATTCGCAATCCCGTGGATCCGGTATCGACCGCGATGTGGTCAATGCTTTGGCAGGTGCCGGTGCCTGGGATGCAGACCGTCACGGTCGTGAAAAGAATATCCTCGTCACCGACGGGTTGGCCGTTGACCAAGGGACCCGCGTCCACGATCACCGGCTGGACGTTGTTTACAGGCGGTGGCGCGGCGGACGTGGTCGCGCTGGCACTGCCGCTTCCGCCGCCGCAGGCGGCGAGACTCACCACCATCAGAACGACTGTGGCGGCCACCAGGCCGCGCTTCACTGCACAACCTCTTGCGTCACGCCGGGCGGCAGCAGCGACTTGAGATACGCGCGCCCCTGAAAGGCCCGCGTGTGTCCAGTGCTCTCCACCATCAGGTTGTTGTTGTGGACCACGGTCGCCTTGCGACGGCCCGCGTGGGGATGCACACTGCTCTGAAACTCCGCGAAATTCGATCCCAGCAATTGCGATAGATCCGGGAGCGTCGGCCCTTTCCAGGAAACGCCAAACACCTTGCCTTCCAACGACACGTACTCCTTGACCAAAGTGCCGTCGCCCCGGCTGATTTCGTGTACGCGATAACCCTGCTGCGGTACTGTTTTTCGGCTCGCCTGGAGTTTGGCTTGGTCGGAGATCACCGACTCTTCAGATCCGCCCAGCGCTGCGAACACAGACAGAGCCAGGAAGAACAGAGCGGACAACACTGTCAGCGGCCGTTTTATTGTTTTAAGCACTTCTGAAACCCCGTCGAGTGTGGGACGCGCAGCAGCGAGACGGCGTTACCGCCGTAAGGCGATCTGCCACTCTACGCCAATCGGCCTTCCTCCGCCATTTGGTATATATTCTTAGCAATGAAGCGGGCTATTGACGTGCGCAATATCAGCCCGCACGAGGCCGCCATCGTCGACTGGCTTCTGGATCACGCGGCCATGCGCGATGTGACCGTCTATCGCGCTACTCCCGTCACCGCCTTACGAGTAGTCGGGCTGTGCGATTGTGGCTGCTCGGGCCTGTACTTCCATTCGAACAGCAGTGGTCCCCAAACCATGCTCGCCGATGCGGTCGCCGTTTACCCCGATAAGCAGCAGGCTGGACTGATCTTGTGGGGCCGCGAGAACGAGATCGTGATGCTCGAGGTGTACGAAATGCATCACGATCTCGTT
>Ga0207711_10002003_pt1 | contig 18424 bp, 33 predicted proteins | sample KBSS34metaG_FD_184401 | JGI IMG/M metagenome (GOLD analysis project Ga0207711, IMG submission 184401) | Switchgrass rhizosphere microbial communities from Kellogg Biological Station, Michigan, USA - KBS S3-4 metaG (SPAdes) (version 2) | ecosystem: Host-associated > Plants > Roots > Rhizosphere...
TGGCCTCGCGGAACACGTCCCAGCCCTCGGCCTTGGGGTCCTTGCCGGTTTGCTCGCGATAGAGTGCGAGCGCCGCCGCGACGTTGGGTCCGGGCACATCGAAAATGTCGATCATGCGTAGCCCTCCGGGCGCACGCGCACCTCCACGCCCTGCAAGTTGGTCCAGTTGGCGCCGGCGCGGACCTTGACGCGCGCGCTCAGGAACCGCGCCGCGATGCGCTGCGGGCACACGCCATCGAATGCCGGCAGCGTGGGCGGCGTGGCGGTGCCGAGTTGGTTTGGCGTATTGGTCCACACCACCTGCGCGGACAGGTCCGCGAGGTTGGCCACGTCCGCTATCGGCCGCACGCCGCCGCAGAACAGCCGGCGGCCGAACGCGCCCAGCACGGAGCCGTCTATCTGGCCGGTGTCTATCTCCGGATCCAGCGGCGGACCGGTGAAGTAATTTAGCTTGTGATTACTGTCAAAGTAGCCGATGAGCGGCGTTCCACCAGTATAGGCGCGGCTGTCCATCGGGAATGACAGTAAATCCACCGGCGTGCCCAGCACGTCCAGCCCGTCCGTGGTGTAGCCCAGCGCCATCAGCGTGGGGGCGGCAAACTCGCCCGGTGCGGTGATCATCGCGGCCGGGTCAAGCTCGGAGAACGCGCCGATGGCCCAGGCATAGGCGAGGATCGTGGTGCTGTTGCCGGACTGCGTGGGCAGCATCCACAGCACCAGCTTGCGCTCCGGGTCCTGCATCGCGCAGATGCGACTCTGCCAACTGCGCGAGAACAGGGTGCGGATGTACAGGTCCACCTTGTTCTGGCCGATGGGTGCGGCGGTGGTGCCGTCGAATGCGTAGACGCCATCCTCGGCAATGAACAGGGCCACGGTCTGGCTGTTGCTCACCGCCACCGGCATCACCGAGAACGGCGCCATGCAGCCGCGGTTTTGCACCGTGCCGACATAGCGGAACACCAGCGGCGGCTGGGCATACTCGACTCGGAAAATCGCGGTGTCGGTGAAGCTGGCGCCGGCGGCACCGCCCACCGGGCCGATGAGCCGCTGCACCCAGCCGCCGAAGGGCAGGATGTTGCGGTCGCTTTGCTGCTGCGAGGCGGTGCCGGTGCCCGGCGTCGGCCATGACGTGTGATTGTTGTAGCCGGACCATTGCTCGCCGTTGGGATAGATGGTGCCGGCCACGTCGAGGTGGCCCAGCACGACAAAGCCGGGCTCGCGAACGCAGATATGCTTGGCCTTGGGCGGAGAGCCGGCGAGGTTCGCGAACGCGGCCGACACGTCAAGCTGGAACACCTGCACCGGGTCCGCGAGGTTGGTGCAGATGACGTATTCACCGAACTGGCAAAACTCCCAGTTGCCATCCACCGGCGTGGAGTAGACGGCGCCGCTCACGTCCAGCCACGCGCCCGCGGTGGTGAGCTTGTAGAGCTTGGTCTGCGTCGCCGCGAAGATGGCGACGTTGCCGGCGAGCGAGCGCGCAGCGAACGAGCCCACGCAGCGCGCCGGCAGCGCTGTGCTGAAGGGCTGCGGCCCAGGCCATGGGCCATAGCTCACGGACGCATCCGGGCCGCTGGTGCGCGGATAGCAATTCTGCGCCTTGGCGAGCCCGCGGTTGTAGCGCGGACGGTCCGGCGTCCACTCGGGAAACGGCACCATGCGGCGCACCAGCGGCATGTCAGGGGTTCCCGCTGTCGTTGCGCATGACGAGCGGCGCGCCGGAGAACCGGTCGCGCTTGTCGGATTTGATCAGCCCGCCGACTGCGCCGGCGAACAGCGGCCCGAATTTCGCTAGCTGCTCGTCGTCCTGGATCACCAGCGCCGCCTCCAGGAGCGAGCCGTAGAGGTAGACGCCGGGCACGTTTTGCATGATCCAGTTCGTATCGGCGTCGGCCGCCGGCAGCGTCAGCGCTTTCCAGTAGAGAACCTTGGCGGTGTAGGTGCTGTCCGGAGACGGGCCGAAAACGATGTTGCTGCCTTCGATGGTGTAGGCGCTGGGCTGCCCGTTGCTGCTGCCCACGTATTTGGCCCAGAAATCCATCGGCGGCAGGAAGTTGAGCGGCCGCACCGGCGCGCCGTCGAGGTAGACGCGGCGCATCGCGAGATAGCCGGTCGGCAGCGCCACGGCCTGCGCGGTGGTGAGCACGTCGGCGGTGGTTTCCATGCAGCGGATGCGCACCGGCTCGCTGGGAAAGCGTGGATCGTCGCTGCCGTAGTGGATGCGGCCGTGCGCGAGCGTGATGAAATACTCGGTCTTGTACGCGGGCGTAAAGTCGCCCTGGCGCGACAGGAAATCGTCAATCGCGGTCTTGATCCCGCCTACGGTGTCGAGCGCCATTAGGTGGAACCCCGCGGGGGTTCTGTGGGATTGCCGGCGGCGGGGGCGCGCGCCGCTTTCAGCGCCGTGATCTTGATCCACTGGACGAGGGACAGGCGGCTGCCGCGCGCGGCCTCCTCCAGAATCGCGCTTTCATCCGGCGTCAGCGGGATATTGATGGCATCCGGCATCAGATGACTCTCCCGATGGTCAGGTAACGGAAATCGGGATCGCGCAGCGCGCGGCGGCGCAGATCCTCGTTGCCGCGCTTGAACGGGTCCGCGCCGTATTTCTTGATCATCTCGAAATGCGCCACCACCGGCACGGTCATGACGTGGCGTAGCTCGCGCGACTTGCTCCAGCCGCCGGTATCGGCCGACTCCTCGCGCGCTCTGGTGATGGCATCACCAATCGGCTGGCGATATTCAATCGCAAACGCGCGGTCAGCCTCGCTCCAATGGAACCACTCCTCCATTCCGTCCGGGTGGATTTCAAGCAGGCGGCGCATGGGCGGCTCCGGGTGGTGCGCGGGGAACCTGGGAGACGTGGTTCCCCGCGCGCGGCAACGTGCGGGCTAATCCTGGTGGGGGATTAGGAGCAGTCCGCGACGATGCCGGAGCCCTTTTCGTTGCGGGCCTCCAGCGTGTACTCCGTAATCACCATGCCCTTTTCCGCATCGCCGGTGGCGGCAAGGTCCTTGGTGAACGGCTTGCGCAGGTAGCTCAGCGCCCACAGATCGGACTGGAGAATGTGCACGTCGCGGTCGCGCTGGAACCGGTTGGGCACAACGGTGACGCTGCCGAAATCGTAGTCGTATATCTCCAGCGCGGTGGTCAGCTTCTTGTCGCTGGTGTCCTGGTATCTGGTGATATTGCTGGTGAAAGAGGAGACGATGACGCGCTGCGTCGGCCCCACCATCAGCTTGTCCGGCTTGCCGCCGTTGACCCAGATGGACTGCAAGACGGGCTTGAGCAGCGCCTCGGTGAACGCGCGCTGCGTGCCGTCGCCGGCGGCCGCGGAGGTGGTGCCGTTGGCGCCGGTGGCGCCGCGCGAGGTGTTGGTGGCGTACCAGCCGCACAGCGGGCGAAGCTGGCGCGCCACCGCGCTGGAGCCTGTGACGGGAGCCTGATTCCCGCACAGATCAAACTCCATGTCGCGGCGCAACTCCTTGTTTTTGAGGACCATCTGATACGCCATCTCGCCCTCGCGGCCGGCCTTGTCCACGGCGTCCTGGGTGCCGGAGACGATCACGGTCTTGCGGGCGATCTGGCATCGGTTGTTGACGCGCGCGGTAGGCGTCACGGCAACGAATGCCGCTTCGTCGCCTTCTAGCTGCGCGTTCTGTGCCGCCGCAGCGAGCGCTTGCGTCTGCCATTCGTGCAGCACCGCGCTCGCCTTGTTCTTGTCGATCATCCCCTGGAACGGCACCTCCACGGGGTCGATGTTGTAGATCATATCGGCCAAATCTTCGCGATTGCCGATAGCGGAATAGGTGAGGAAGGTGCCGACGATTGCGCCAGCCATGGGGCATCCCTTGTGCGGCGCGGTGCGCCGTCAACTAGGGTTGAGGGTTAGCCCTCAAACGCCCGGCAATAACGTCGGCGATTGCGCGCGGACTGCCGGACTTGAGAGCCGCTTTCTTGGCGGCCTCAAATCGCGCATCAGATCCGGTTCCGTCCTGGAGCGCCCCAGCCTTCATGACCCGTGTCGGTGTCGGTGCCTTCTTCTTTGCCTCAAGCGCTGCGCGCGCTGCTTCCTGCTTGTCGTAAAGCATCGCCTTGCGCGCCGTCATCACGGCCACGGGATCGACCACCGCCTGCAAAATCTCGGGCCGGTATCCAAGCCCCAGCAGGTAGTGGGTCAACTCCGCATCGAACGCTTGCCATGCCTTATCATCGTGCAGGTTCAACTCGCGCCGCACCGATTCAACCATCTTGGCCTTGGCCTGCTCCAGCGCACCGTTGTGCAAGCGCTGCTGCTCGGCCTGAATCGCCTGGATGGTCTGCACGCGCTGCTCATACTGCGCGCGCTTGGCAACGTAATCGGCCGGGTTGTCCTGGGCGAGCTTGGCCCAGTCCGTCCGATTACCTTCCGCCAACACGGGATCAAAAGTCTGGATATGCTGGGACAGAAACTGAAGCTGCTGCGCGGTTCGCTGCCGCTCGGCCGCAATCTGCGCAACCTCGGCCTCAGCCTTCTTGCGCACCTCAGCGGCCTCATTCTGTCCCCGGCGCACCGCCGCGGTGTCCTCGCTGTCACGCTGGATCAGGTATTCCTGGTCAGCGCGGTCGAGTCTGGCCCACCGCTCGCGTGCTTCCTTGGACCATGACCGCGGCGGCTCGATTGGAGCCGGAGTTGCCTCCGGCTGGTCGGGCTGTGCGCGGTCCTCACCGGTAGCCGCCGGCTCAGCCGGCGGGGCGGTGTCGTCAGCCTGCGGGGCTGACGGAGAGGGTGCGGCAGTATCACCCGGCGCGGGATCGGCGCGCAGCCGGTCGGTGATAGCGGCGGCAATGGATTGGGCGGACTGTCCGGGATCCGGCGCGGAGGGTGCTGCTGGCGCTGGGTTATCCATAGGGGTCCGCGGTTTTGGCCTTCTGCTTGCGCTCTATCTCGGCGGCAGCAACCTTGCCGGTCCTGATATACGCCGCGAACATGCCGCGGAACGTCTCCATATTCTTTAGCAATTGCCAAACCGCCTCGCGCATTTCCGGGGATGAGTGGCCCTGCTCGTCACCGTTTCGCCAGCGCTTGACGCATTCGGCCTCCACGGCCGCGAACGTCTCCACCACCAGCGGGTCATCCAGGATGGCCTGGGCGCGGTGCGCGCGGGCGATGGCTTCCTCGGCGTCCATCACGGCGAACCTTTTGGCGAAGCAGGGGCCGGCATCACCGCCGGCTCACGTCGTCGGCGTCATCGACCCGGCCCCTACCCGCGCGCGCTACTTCTTGGGCGCGGCGCCCGGTGGGCCAGCGATGGGATGCGTCGGCGCGTTGGGCGGCGCCTCGTCCACCGGCTTGACCTTGACCCAGGTCACGCCATAGCCCGGCGTGTAGCCCACGACGTAGACGCTTTCCGTAGGCGGCACCATCGGGGGCGTCGGCACGGGCAGCGGCGCGCCGCCCCAGTACCCCGGCGGCGGCCCACCGGGGGCAATCGGGTGCGTGGGCACGCCCGGACCCGGCCAGATCACCGGCGGCAGATAGATCGGGTGCGTGGGCACGCCCGGCTCGATTGCATCCGGCGGGATCACAATCGGGTGGCCTGGGATCGGGGGCGGCAGCGCGATGGGGTGCGACGGGTGCCCCGGCGAAATCGCATCCGGCGGGATCACGATGGGGTGCCCCGGAACCGGTGGCGGCAGCACAATCGGATGCGTCGGCACGCCGGGGCCGATGGCGCCGGGCGGGATCACGATGGGGTGCGAGGGATGGGGCTGCGAGCCCGGCAGGCCCTGATCGGGATGCGGCGGCGCGACACCGCCCCAGTAGCCGGGCGGCGGACCGCCGGGCGCGATGGGGTGCGTTGGCACGCCCGGAATGCCGTCGAGAGGAATGATCAGCGCAAGCATTTGTGGTGCTCCTATATGTGTTGCGTCGTTAACTATTTGTGCGTCGTAACTTGCGTCACGGCACAAGCGCCGCGACCACCAGCAACGGCCCCAGGATCAGGAGCCCGTAGCAGACCGCCAGGGTGATCACGTCGCCGCGGGTCATCCGGCCGGGCCGAATGCCTGCGGCTCTACGCCGGCCGCCTGCGCCGGCCGCATCGCGGCGGTGTGCGCCTGCAACATCGCCTTGAATCGCTCCGTCACCATGTCCATGTGCGCCTGCATCGCGGCCGTGTGCTCCTTGCTCGCAAGGCGCATGGCTTCGATCTGGCGCGCGCTTTCCGCCTTGATGCTCGCGGTCTGCAACTCCGTCTGCCGATCAAGCTCCGCCTGCTGCGCGTCGGCCTGGGTCTGCAACGTCGCTTTCTTAAGGTCGGTCGTCTGCTGCAACTGCGCGGCCTGCAACTGCACCTGCCCGGCCATCTCCGCCATCTGCACCTCGGGCGGCTTCTGCGGCGCCTGAGCCTGGGCGGCCGTCGCCTGCTGCATCGCGGGTGACTCCGGATCGCTGTAGAACGGCTCTACGCTGGGCATGCCCATGGCCTGCACCAGCTTCTCCAGCTTCTTGTAGATGTTGCCGGCATTCAGCAGCGGCCCCTGCACGCCCTTCTGGAGCATGATGATCTGCTGGTCGAGTTGCAGGAGTGCCATCATGTGGCCCACCTGCGTCTCCTTGTTGCCGGTGCCCAGGCCCACGCTGACGCTCATGTCGAATCCGTCAGCCCAGGCGCGCGGATCCATGTCCACCCATTTGCCGCGGAGCCGGATTTTCTCCTCCGGCTTGGCGTATTGGCTGGCCAGCTTGATGATCTTGCGGAACGCCGGCTTGACTCCCGTCTCCGCGAACGCGCGCGCAATCAGTTCGATGCGCTGCCCGCTCGCCTGCTGGAGCATGTTGATGCCGGTGGCCGTCTTGTTGAGCGTGTCCGCGCTCAGGCCCTGGTTGTAGCGCGTGGTCCCGGTGCGCTGCTCGCGCACGGTGTCGATGTACTCAATCGCGGGGAACACCTCGCCGCCGACGAATTGAGTTGGCAGCGGCGCGAACGCCGCACCCGGCGCGCCCTTGGTGCGCAGCACCTGACCGACGCGGCGCGTCAGCCACTCGTTGATATCCACCAGCGCGTCATCGTTGACCGCGAGCGCCGGCGCCGACTGGAGGTAGACGTTATCCAGGAAGTTACGCCACAGCGTGGACTTGACCCGTTGCAGATCCATGGTCTGATCGGCCATGGACAGGCCGATGGCCTTGTGCGGCATCAGCGTCGGCGTGCAGGCCGCGAACGGGTTCTCGTCAATCTGCTCGTTGATGAAAATCTGGGTGGACGCCCACGTTACCTTGCGCATCTCGGCAACGCCGTCGCCGTCATAGTCCACGCGCAGGTAAGCCTCGGTCAGCGTGACCTTGCGCATGGTGGGGTCCATCGTGCCGGTGTCGCCGGCGACACCGCCCTCGGACTCGAAGCGCACCTGTTTTTCGCCATCCAGCGCGATCAGATCGCTGCTGGGAATCTTGTCGATCTGCGACTGCTTGAAGCCCATGGCGCGCAAGTCGGATAGCGTCACCTCCTTGCGATGGTGGGTGTAGTCGGCGTCCTCAACGCTGATCGCCGTCCGCGTCATGCCAAATTCCTCATTCGGCACGTTCTCAATGCAGATGCACCCAATTCGGTTGGTCTTGAGCACCACCATGTCCACCAGCCGCGGCTTGGGCGGCGGCAGCATCGGCAGCATGGGCGGACCCGGCGGCGCCATCGGTGCGGGCAACTGCATGGGCGGCTGGCCGGGCATGCCGGCCATCGGCGGCGGCAGGCCCCGCACGTCATCGCCTGCGAGGCCGAACAGCGGCGAGGCGGCCACCGGCACGCCGCCAGGGCCGGCCATGCCGGGCAGCGTCGGCGGCATCAGCGCGGGATTTGCCGGCGGGGTGTAGTCGTCGCCCTCCTCGTCGTCATAGGGCTCCGACTCCTCCACCACCTCCACGTCCTTGTTGTCGCGCAACTCCCGCGCCTGCGCCTCGGTGATGCCCTCGTATTCCTCGCGCGTGACTTTTTCTACCGGATCCCACCAAATCTTGATGATGCCCAGCTTTTGCAGCAGCGCATCCTTGAACCACCAATAGAAGATCCTGAAACCCGGATTGACCCGCGACCATACATAATTGGCGTAGTCGGTGGCCTGCTCCGCCGCGTCCTCATCCTCCGGGCCGCTGGGTTCGCACAGCACCACCTGATCACCGCTGGAAAAGATGCGCATCAGCGAGGGCAGCGTGGCGTCAATCGACTCGGCAACGTCGCGGCTGACCACCTGCGAGCGGCCCTCCTGCTCGTCGCCAAACTTGTCGCCGCGATAGTATTTCATGGCGGTGGTGCGCTCGGTGGAGAGCGTATCCCCGCCCAGCAGACCCACGTCCGTGCTGCGCTGGTTGACGATGGCCAGCAGCTTCGTGTCGGTCATCTTGGCCATGACTACAGCACCCGATAAACGGAAGGCGGTTTTTGCGCCGGCTTGGCCGCGTTGGCCTCGATTTCGGCGACAGTCCGCTCGAAAGTGGCAATCCACTCGAAAGCGGCAATCCGCTCGCGTTCGGTCTGCCGCCAGCGCTCCCGGGCCTCGAAACGCTCCTGCGCTCTCCGGGCTTGGGTCGCCAGTGCGGTGTTGCGCCTGCGTTCCTTCACGCTCAATCCTCCTGCTCGGCCAGCCACAGCTTGATGCCGTCCTTACGCGGGAACGGGCCGAACCACTGGTCGATCAGCCGGGAGGCGCGTAGCTCCACGCTGCTGCGCGTCCAGATCGGATCATCGGCGCGCAGCCGCTCCAGCGCCTGGGTGGCCTCGCCGGTGAGCACCGCGTGCAGGTGTACGGCGCCGAGTTTCACGCGGTAGTGGTTGATCTGGTCATTCATAGGAACCGCTCCACAAATCCCATTAGCGCGAGCGCGAACCACAGCAGCGCGCCCGCCACCAGCACCACGGTGAGGACGCGCTGGCTCATGACCCCTTGGGCCGCCCGCGCGGCCGCCGCGGCGGCGCGTCCACCTTGTCCATCTCGTCATCCAGGCTGGCGCGCTCGCCATCGCTTTCCACGAACACCGGCGCCTCGGGGTGCGGCGCCGCCAGCGGCACCGGCCGCCGCTGTTGCATCATCCGCATCGCCGCTAGCTCGCGGTTAGACGGCCCCGGCTCCGAGTCCTCGTCCTCCGCATCCGCCGGGGTGTCCTCCGCCTCCAGCGCGGCGCCGCCCACCTCGCCGAAGCCGCCCTTGACCTGGACGCCCACCACGCGCGCGCCGGGGCGGATGGTCAGCGCCGCTTCCGCGGCCGCGTCGCCGCCCTCGGCGTCCAGCGTCACCAGTTCGTGCACCTCGGTCTTGCGCGCCGCATCGAACGTGCGGATTTTCACGTCATAGAGCATGGCGCTCGCTCACTTGTGGCGCCGGGGCGGATCGTCGTCCTTGTCGCGGGTGTTGCGCGCCCGGTGCTCCTCCTTGTGCTTCGCCGGCGCGTCGTCGTCATGCAGCGCGGGCTCGCTGCCGACACCAGACGCCCGCAACGTGCGCGCAGCCATGCCCGTCCCTGTCGGATCGGTGCTCACCGGCGGCGGCGCCGGCGCCACATAGTCGATTTCGAGCGGCACAATGCGCAGCACCGTCGAGCCCGCAGGAGCGCCGGCTTCCGCTTGAGCGAGCGCGTCGGCCTCGTCCGCCGCGATCACCTCCACGTCGGTCCCGTCCTGGTCCGGGTGGCGCAGTTCGATGCGATACCGGTTCACTCCGCTGCCCGCGTGCGGAGCGGGCGCGGGCGTGTCAATCGTCTCAGCCATTGGAACCATCCTTTCCTTGCTCGTAATGCTGGCCTTCGTCGGTGAGCCGTCCGGCTCCAGCACGTCGATTGCCATCGGGATGATGCGTTCGATAAAGCTGTCGGCCGGGCATTCCGCGAGCGCGAGCGTCGCGGCCTCGGCCGTGTCATCGGCCAACAGATCCATGTCGATGCCGTACATGACCGGATGGCGCAGGCGCACCAGATAGCGGTTGCACATGTCACACGATCCCCTTGTTGGAATAGATCAGCTTGGCCGCGGTGCGGTCCTTGGGCTGGCCCATCGCGAGCGTGCGCAGCGCGTCCGCCGGGTGCGACGCAAAGTCATGGAACGGCCGGTCATGGAAAATCTTGCGGCCCTCGTCGTATTCGCGCCGGTATTGCTTGAGCGCGTGCACGCCGGTCGCGCATTTCTCCGCGTCGATCCAGCAGCGCGGCAGCAGGTTGCGCACCGCCTGGATGCCGTCAGGGATGGCTTGGCGCGGCAGCACGCGCGTGTTGCTCACGCCCAGCGAGCGCAGCGTCTCAATGCGGGTCTGGCCGGTGCCAAGCTCGTGTGCGTCCGCGTCGTGCGGCAGCACATGCTCGCCATAGGCGTAGGGCCGATTGCGTAGCTCGTTGACGTACCAGGACAGGCCGACGCCGCTGTTGGCCACGTAGTCGATCAGGTGCACCTCGCGCCCGACGAACTGCGCAAACCAGATGACGGTGCTGTCGCCTATGCCCAGATCCCACGCCGTGTGCACGCTGACGGCGGGATCCCACGGCACGCGGGTGACGCGCTTTTCCCGCTCCAGCCAAGCCATCTCGCGGATGTAATACGCACCCAATATCGCCGCATCGAACGAGCAATAATACTCCTGCTGAAACAGACTCTCGCCTTGGTCCGGGCCGAACAGCTTGATCAACTCGCGGCGCTCGCGCGCCAGCGTCACGGCGTCAAACACGCCGGTGTCGCCAACCGTCAGCACCTCGGAAAACCATGTCGGCTCGCTGCGCGCCATGTTGAGCGTGTCCAGCCCGTGGTTAGGCCCGCGCGGCGTGAAACCGAACCCGGCCCAGCCACCATTTTCCGCCAGGATCGGACGCAGGAACGCCCAGGCGCGCGGATCCGCCAGCGGCCACTCCGAAAACACGATGCCCACCGGCGGCGCGCCGACGAGGGCGTTGTAGTTATCGGATCCCACCACCTGCCAGACGGACCCGTTGATGAACCGAATCGTCATCTCGTTTTCGCGCGTGGTGTCGCGCAGCGATGGCGGAAACGCGTCGTCTATGCGCCGGCGGCCGGTGTGCGGATTGATCGCCTCCCACAGCGCGCGGCGCGCTTGGTTGGCCATCGGCAACATGTGCCAGTAGTTCCCTACCCGCTCCGTCAGCGCTGCAATCGCGGTGCGATGCAGAAACACGTCATCTTTGCCGGCGCGCCGGTGCCACACCGCCACCGCGCGCTTGCCGCCGCGCTCCAGGTAGTCCCACAGCGGCCGCTGATAGGGCCGCGGGTTCCAGTCATTTGGCAGGCGGATCCGGGCTTGCGGCTTGATCGGTACCGGCAGGATCGGATGCGACAGGATCGGTTGAGGTTGGATCTGCATAGCGCACCACCTCAACTAGGATGTTGCCGCCGTTGGCGCCGGTGTGCTGCACGTTGGCGAGCTTGGCGTGGATGTACGGTGCGGCCGCTTTCGCCATGTCGTCGCGGCGCGGCGTCCCAACGGTCGCGTCGCGCATGACTCGGAGCATGTATTCCAGCGGCATCTCGGCGCCGTCCGCGAGCGCACGCTCGCGTATCTCGCGGTGGATCTTGTTCGCGACCCCTGGCTTGCGGCCGGAACCGGGCCTAGCACCGCCACGCGCCATGATAGAATGATTCTAGTTCAAACATTCCGGCCCCGTAACGATCATCACAACGCACCGCCGCGGGCGATCCGCTCTGCCAGCCGCTTGCCCAGGCCATCGCGCTGCGGCACCGACTTGCGCGGCTTATCCCCGTTTCGCACAGGCTTATCCCCAGGCGCTGCGCCGGGCGCTGCGGCCAGGGCCTTGTCCTGGGGCTTGCGGGTCTTGGATTTCACCGGCGGCATAGGGCGGACCGTATCAAGCAACCCGCTGCGGCGGTGTCGCGATTTCCTGTGCGATTCCCCAACTCACCCCCAGCATGTCGCACCAGCGCTCCAGCACCAGCGGCCGGACCTTGCCGTAACCGTGTTCGATCCGGCACAGCCACCATTCGGTGACGCCCAGATCATAGGCCACGGTCTTGAGCGGGATGCCGCGGGCGAGGCGCTGGGCGCGGAGCTGGCCGATTATCCCCATGCCGGCCGATTGTTTCCCCGGTTGCGCCGCGGTCAATATCTTTTCCGGGACACTACGCGGATAAAGCCCCTCGTCAAATTAGCGTAGTCCGCGGCCAAGGTCACAACCCGCGGTCTTGCGCGGTCTGCAAGACCGCGGGATACACTCGCTGCCCGGTATAATACCTGTTGACATCTAGGGCCAATGGCCCTAGGTTCCTTCTCATCGAAACGCAGCAAGGGCTCAGGAGGCCCGGCCAGATGAACCTCACCACCTGCCAGATTTGCGGCCGCAACATCAAAACGGTGCGCGGCGCTATCGCGCTCCACGGCTACCGCCGCCCCGGCCAGGGCTGGCAGACTAGCTCCTGCCCTGGCGCGCGCTGGCAGCCCTATGAGGTGGCGTGCGACGCGCTGCGGCCGGCGATCATCACCACCCAGGGCGGCCTCACGCGCGTCCAGGGCCTGCTGGCGGGCGCGCCGCCGGAGACGCTGGTGCGCCCTGGCGTCACGCGTTTCGCCATGATCCAGGTGCAGCGCCCGGAGGGTTTCGACCCGGCCAACCCCGGCTATGACGTGAACGTGCGCGGCAGCTACGCCCAGCTTTTCGTGAACTGGCGCGCCAACCTCGTGCGCGAGGAGGCGGACATGCGCGCGACCATCGCTTACCTTGAGCAGCGCTTGTCCGCATGGCGCGCACCGGCGGCCAGAGAGGTGGGGGCGTAAGCCCCCGCTTTTCCCCACCACCAACCGCAAGGGCACAGGAGGCCCGGCAATCATGGCGACTTTCCACTACACGGCGCGCGCGACCCTCATCCTGCTGGACGGCACGGTGCTCCGCCGCACGATCACCGACTATGTGATCTGCGATCCGGCGGCGGATCTGGAACACGCGGTGTTCAACCAGCTTCTGGCGTCATCGGAGGCCGACGAGGTGCCGGTGCAACACGTCACGCTCCAGGGGCTGACGTTCACCCACAGGAGCGGCTGAGCCGCCAATAACGGCTAGGTGAAATAGGTGATTGACGGGCTGGGGCCATTGGCCCTAGCCTTTTTTTAACTGCAACCGGCAAGGGCATCGGGAGGCCCGGCGGAAAATGGCAAAGGCACTGGGCTTGTTTGTCGGCGGTATCACCGAATTGCGCGAAGCGGCTATCCGGGTGGATGGCGCGGTTTTCACGCGCTCTCAATACAAGGATCTGCGATACGGCTACCGGTGGTCGCGCTGGCGCGCGACGGGCGAGGTGCTGGGCGAGAATGCGCGCCAGGGCGTGACGGAGATAGCGGCGGGCTTTGCCACGCTGCGCCGGATCACCGAAAGTGACACCCGGTGGAAACGGGTGAGGCTGCCGGACGGGGCATGACGCCCCGTCGCGGATTTTTATCACCAGCGAGGGAGGGGAATCCCAGATGGCGACTGCACCGCACCTGCTGCATGTGTCGTGCTTCGTGCGCGACGAGGGGGGCCTGTGGCACCTGCTGCGCGGCCTGGAGGCGCACGGCGTGCACGGCGTGGAGGTGCAGCCCGTAGCCCCGGACGCGGAGGCGGCGCTGACCGGCCGGGCGGTGACGGCGCAGATGCTGCCCACACAGGAGCCGCCGCGCGCCCTGGTGGCGCACGATCCGCCGCCGGCGCGGCGCAAGCACCGTCCCACGAATGGCAAGCGCGGCGGCCTGCGCGACGAATTGAGCCGGTCCATGATCCTCGCCCACCTGGACCACCAGGAGCCCAGATCGCCCTCCGATGTTGCGCTGCGCGTCGGCATGCCCGTCAAGACCGTCAACAATCGCCTGTGGAACATGGCGCGGGAGGGTATCGTGTCCCGTCCTGAAACCGGTCTCTACATCCTGTTGCGCCGTCCGGCAGGAGCCCGCTCATGAGCATCCTCAAGCTCTACAAGTCATACAGTTTTGAGGAAAAAGACCCCATCATCGACCGCGCGCGCACCGCGATGCAGGACTCCGGCTGGAGCTATTCGCGCCTCTCCGAAGAGTCGGGCGTGAGCGACCATTGCATGCGCGAGTGGTTCGAAGGCAAGACGCGGCGGCCGCAGTTTGCCACCGTCGCGGCGTTTTTCGGCGCGCTGGGCTACGATCTGTTGCCGGTGAGTCGCAGCGACAAAAAGGTGGTCCTGGCAAAAGGCAAGGTTCTCCAGCTACGCCGCAGAAAGGTCGCATGACGGCGGCGGAGATGCGCGAGGCGCTGGCGCAGCTTGGGCTGACGCAGGGCGCCGCCGCGCGTCGCCTCAAGGTCGATCCGCGCACCTTGCGCCGCTGGGTCGCCGGCAGCCTGCTGATACCGGACACCGTGGCGGAGCAAGTGCGCGCGATGGTGCAAGACGAAATCCTGCGCAGGACTTTGCGCGGGACTTTCCGCGGGTCATGAGCATGGCCGCAACACCACCTGAGCCGGAATGGCGTGATTTTCTCGCGTGGTGGCTGGACTATCCCGAATGGGCGGCTATCGGCATGGTGATCGGAGCCGCGATTGGGCTGCTGATGGGCTGGTGGTCAACATGACCGAGACTGAGGCTTACCAGATGGTGGAGGCGCTGCTGGAGCGCGCGCGCAATGCCGGGTACGCCAACGGCCTCACGCTCAAGGTCTGGGTCACCGGTCTGCTAGGCCGCGCCGCGATTGACTGTTACGAGGCGGGCTTTGCCTCCGAAGCGGAGACGCGCGACGTGCTGCGCAAGGTGCTGGAGGCCGCCTGCGACGGCGCGGAGGAGACTATGAGGCGCGCGCCTGGGGTGGGACGGTCCAGGTAGCAGACCAGCGTCCGGATAGGCTGGAGCGCCGCCTGGGGCACGAAAAACGCCGGGCGTCCGTTGCGCCCGCGGTCGCACCAATATTCCGGCAGCATCGCGGCATGGCCGGGCAGCCAGCCGCGGATGGTGTAGGTGCCGTCGCACCCGGTCACCAACACGAACGCGTCATTCGGATCATCCAGGTTCGCCCCGCGCCCCGGCTTGTGCACCAGCAGGCAGCCATCCGCGCGCGGCGTGCCGCGCACCTGGACGGTGCCGGAAATGTCCGCCGCCCGGAACACATAGGCGCCGTGGTGATATAGGTTGAGATGCTTGGCCAGCGCTTTCTCCGCCAACCCGCCCTCTATGTCGCGCTGCCAGCCCACCTCCGGCGGCGCGTTGCTCCGCGTGCCCCAGCGCAGGTTCTCGATCCGCCGGTGTCCGCCGCACAGCACGCCTTCCATCACCTCCGGCCAACTCAGCGTCACCGTGGGCTGATCCTCCGGGCTCACGGCATGGACTCCGCCATGGTGCTCAGCGCCTTGCGCATCGCCCGCGTGGGCAGCGCCGCCAGGGCCGCCTCGGCCGTCTCCAGGTACGCCGGATCCGCCTCCGCCATGCGCAGCAGCGCCCCAAGCTCCGCCGCTGCTGGCCCGGCGTAGACGCGGGCCAGCGCCGCCAGGGTGCGGCACCGCGCCCGCCGCTCGCCCGCCTCCAGCGCTGCCCAGCCGGCCAGCCACGTCACGACTCGCCCCGCTGCTTGGCCGCCCACACCAGCCGCTCCAGCGTCGCCTTGGCGTCCGCCCTGCCCTCCATGTAGCCTACAATCAGAGCTTGCGATTCCGCCTCCGGCAATGCGCGCACCGCGATGCCGAACGCACGCATTTCCCACGCCGTCTTTCGCACCGCCGGATCGCTCCAATTCGGTGAGCCGACATCGCGTAGCGAACGCAGAATTTTTTCGCTGCTTTTTTCGCCGGTTTCTGTGCTGGTTTCGCTTCCGACGGGTCGCGTTCCTCGCGCGCCCTTGCGCGCGGGTCCAGAATCCCCTGAATTTAATAAATCTTCTGGCTTTTGGACTCCGGAATCGGAACCGGAACCGGGCGTGGCAAAGGGCATGGCAAAACTTTCCGGTTTGCCATCCGGTTTGCTATCTAGTTTGCCATCCTGTTTGCCAGGATTTTGCCATGGCAAAATAGGGTATTCTGGTGCTCCGCCCCAAGTGGTGATGGCTCCTTTCGTTCCGGCTTCAGAGCGCTTGGCCGACACCTCGCCGTCGCGGACCATGCGCCGATTGAAGAATACACCCTCCGCGGTCTGTGACGAGACTCCGTTTTGCGCCAACTCCTGGGTCAGCTTGCGCGCCATATGCACGCTGGTGCCGCAGATCCGCGCCAACTCCGGCAGGGAAGGCGGCCGGCCGTTTATCACCACATAGCCCGGCGGCTGCGCCTCCGCGGCAAGGCATAGCATCCGCATCCACATGCCCTGCGCCGCGAGTGAGCAGGAGCGCAAGCTCGGATCGCCCTGCCAATCGTTCCAGAAGAATCGCGACGATGCGTTTGACATTGTTCATCACCGCCATGGGCCGCGGCGCGGCTGGTTGCGCAGATCCAGCAGCCGGACATGCAGGCCAAGCTCGCGCGCCCATTGCACCAGCATGCGCAACTGCGGCTGCTCCATTCCCGTCTCCAGCCGGCTGAGGTGCTGCGGCGTCGTGCGCATGTTGCGCGCCAGCACCGCCTGGGTCATGCCCAGCGCTTGGCGTCGCGCCGCCAAGGTGGACACGAGGTTGCCGCAGATCATCGCCACCGGCGCCTTGTAGATTTGATGGCTCATGGCACCCGCCAATGCGACGGCTCGCCGATGGCAGCGCGCCACGACACGCCCTTGGCGGAACGCGTCTGGAGATACCAAGCGCCGTCAACCTCGCGCCGATAGAGCGCTTGCGGCATGTAGACGTAGCCGCTGGGTCCGGTGAATTTCACGCGCACCAGCACGTCCGGCATCGGCGCAACGTCCGCCGGAAACCATTCGGGCTCAGGTGCGCGGGCCACGTCATCCCCTGGGCTTGAACCCGGCCACGTTGTCACCGTCGCCCAGCGGCAGCGGCGGCGCCTGCGGGTCCGGCTTGGCCGGCGCCGTCTCGCCCTCAAACGGCTGCGTGTCGGCCACCACGATCAGCACCGACTTGCCCACCGCGTCCGTCATCTTGTGGCGCTGCGCGTCGTGCAGCGACGCCTTGAGCGTGACCTTGAGCCCGTCCTTGATATGGCAGCTATCCACGGTCGCGCGGATCACCGGCTGGCCGTTGGCCGCGATCAACTCAACCGCTTGGCTGATCAGGTGCGCGGCCGCGCGCTCGACTCCGCCGATCATCTCGCGCTGCTCGTTCTCGCTCATCGTGGTCCACGGCTTGGGCATCGCCTTGAGCCGCGCCAGCATGGCGTCGCGCAGATCGCCCAGCAGCGTATCGGTGTTGAGCACGGGGCCAGCATCGAGCGTTTCCGCGGCATCGTTCATTGGCGAATCCTCCTTAGCTGGCCGTGGTCAATTCGGTGACGGTTGCCGCTTCGCGGCGCGCGATATAACGCAGCACCTCGCGCCCGTGCTCGTTCATGCCCGCCGCAAGCGAGAAATACTCGGTTGCTTTTGCGTGAAGCTCGGCCGTGCTCATGTTCTCAATCGGCACGATCATTTGTTCACCGCCGCGCACGATTGAATAGCGGCGATGCAGCCGCTTGTAGCCCGGCAGCAGAAACTGCGGATCGTCCTTGGCTTCGTTCGCGGTTTCTTTCCGCAGCACTTCGCGCACGCACGTCGCGACGTGCCCATAGGCGCAGCACTCATAGAAATCCTTGTCCGCGCCGACAATCTCAGGATGGTGCGTGATGATTTCATGCACGATCCACGACGGCTTGGCCGGCTGGCCCTGTGCCATTCGTGTCTCGATGATCCGCGCAATCTCAGTCTGGATTTCCGTGTCTTTCATTTCACGCCTCCAGGGCAACGACCAATTGATCGAGCCAGCCGTCTATTGCGGCGATATGCTGCCTCATCGCACTGAATTCATCCGGCAGCGCGCCACGCGCGACGAGACGCGCATCGGTCTTTGCCGCGAACGCGGCAAACTCGCGCAGCACGCCTTGCCCTTGGGTGGAGATGGCGAATTCTTCCGGGTCGCGCCCTTGCAGATCGACCAGCGGCTTGGGCGCCGGCTTCCGGCCGATGTCCGCGATGCCACCGATGGTCGGCCTGTCGGACTCAATCGCCCGCTCGAATTCAGCAGCCGGCACGTTGGCGACGCGCAGCGCCGTCACCTTCTGCCGCTCGCTCAAACCCGCTTCACGCGCAGCGCCTGACCTTGTGTCGGTGCCGTCACTAGGTTGCAGATCGGTGCGCTTACCGCTCGCCGGCTCGATCTGCTTGAGCAGTTCGCCGCATCTGCGGATGGCGCGCCCTCGGATGCGCCGCGCCATCTTCTCCATTTCCTCGTCGCCGGCCTGCTTGGCGTAGCTGGCAAGCGCCGCGGCCTTGTTCGCCCACTCCATGCATTCGTCAATCCGCGAGCATTCAGCGAGCGCGTTTTTTGCGGCTTCGTACACCGCCGGCAGCCGCGCTGTGGCGATGCTCGGCAAATC
>Ga0207711_10002005_pt1 | contig 18409 bp, 16 predicted proteins | sample KBSS34metaG_FD_184401 | JGI IMG/M metagenome (GOLD analysis project Ga0207711, IMG submission 184401) | Switchgrass rhizosphere microbial communities from Kellogg Biological Station, Michigan, USA - KBS S3-4 metaG (SPAdes) (version 2) | ecosystem: Host-associated > Plants > Roots > Rhizosphere...
GGTTATCGAGCAGCAAATACAATCCAGGCGACACTTGTTCTCTGCAAGCGACCTTCGATCGGAGCTGGATTGCCCCTCAATCGAAATCGAAGTGGATCGCCCGCGGCTGATGCGGGCTCTCTCCAACCTTCTCGATAACGCAATTCTCTATAACCGCCCGGGCGGCGCAGTGCGTATTTTGGTAAACGTTTCGACACGGTTCGTGCGCATTGATGTAACTGACACGGGGGAAGGCATTCCGGCAGCGCACCTCGTTCGTGTCTTCGAGCGCTTCTACCGTGTTGATAAATCGAGGACTCGCGACTCGGGGGGAACCGGTCTTGGGCTCGCGATCGCGAAGCATGCGATTGAGAGCCAGGGGGGTACCCTGTCTGTGGTCAGCAAGGTCGGAGTTGGATCCACCTTCTCAATCGAACTGCCTGTCCATTGAGCCCAATTTTTTCATTCCCGACTCACGTTCTTTGTTGTACAAGTCAGACGATGGCTGAAACGACGAGGTACGCTGCAGCCGGGATCCTCGACACGTGGGTAAGCCACGATTGGACTCACGGCATACAACTCGGAACTCTTCGCGACTTCTGTGAGATTGAAGTCGAGACCGAGAACACGCTCTACGAGATTACGGTGATTGACAGCACGTCACGTGAGGTTGTCGTTCGCGGCGGGCACTTCTTTCCGGAGAAGACCGCTGCGAAGCTCGCCGGCAGCTCGCTTCGCGGGAGCTTTCTCAAGGTTGGCGGAATCTACGTCGGCTTCAGCATGGAGATTGTCACAGCAGGAAGATCCGTCGTTACATCTCCGGTTCGCTCCATTCGGGTTCTTGCATGAACGCTCCACGTTTGAAATGGAAGTCGCAGGACGGAAGGTCGCAGGAGTATCTTGTCGCCGTGCCCGAGGTCGTCATTGGACGCGGCGGCGGCTCGGACTTGCTGCTGCCAAGCCTTCATGTTTCGAGACGCCACGCAAAACTCGTGGCCAATGGCGACCGCTACGAGATCGAGGATCTCGAGAGCCGGTACGGCACATTCCTCAATGGAGAGCGCGTCAGCCGGTCTGCCGTTCGGCACGGGGACCGAATCGTTTTCGGGAAGGGCGAAGAATTCATCTTCTATGTCGATTCCGCAGAGGCTCGGCAAGACCTCGACACCACGAAGATTGTCCAGAGATCTCTGACCGACCTTGGACGCGTACTGCCTTCGGAGTCTTCCGATCTGGAAAAAATGCTCTGCGTTCTCAATCTCCAGAACGAATGGAGCCAGGTTTTTACCCCGGAGAACGCGCTGCATCAGATTCTTGAAAGTGCTTTGAGGATAAGCGGCGCGGAACGGGCTTCCATCATGACGCAAAAGCCGGACGGCTTTGGCTACGCCGCGGGTATGGACGGGCAAAATCGGAGGCTCTCTGAGTCTCAGTTCAAAACCAGCCAGAGCGTTGTGCGCGATGTCGTGGCGAAGCGGCAGGCGATCTTCATGGTTGCCGGAATCCAGGAGGAGTTCGCATCACAGAAGAGCATCGTCGGCATGAACCTTCGCGCGATGGCGTGTCTTCCCTTGCTGGGCATCCGCAAGGACGGAGACTCGAGCGAAATTCTCGGAATTTTGTACCTCGACAGTACAAAAGCGATGCACTCGCTTTCCGGTCTCGACGAAAAGATCCTCAATAAGCTGGCCGTGGAAGCAGGCAACGTTCTCGAGCGCGTCGAGATGATGAAGAGCATTGAACAGCGCAAGACGCTCGAGCGCGATCTTGCGTTGGCGGAAGAAACGCAGCGAAGCCTGCTCCCTCGGCAGATCCCGAAACTCGATTTCCTGACGCTAACTGCGTTCTGCAGGCCGACACGATATGTCGGTGGCGACTTCTACGATTTTCAGGTGATGCCGTCGGGAGAACTTCTTTTCGTGATCGCGGATGTCTCTGGTAAAGGAGTCGCGGCTTCGGTGCTGAGCTCCATGATCCTGGGCTGTCTTCAGCTTCGTTTGCAGGATGGAGATCGGCCGGCCTCGGCCCTGAACCGTTTGAACAGATTTCTTTGCTCAAAGTCTTCCGGAAAGTTTGCGACGATGTTCGTGTGCACGATCGGTCCCGACGGTCGTGGGCAGTACATCAGCGCGGGGCACAACCCAGGCTACATTTATCGTGCTGCGGACGGAACTATCGACGAGCTGCCGTCGACGAATCTCATCCTGGGAGCCTTCGATTTTGCGACCTTCGATGCAACGCCGATCGAAGTCCGGCCCGGCGATGTGGTTCTCGCCTATTCGGACGGCCTCACGGAAGCGGAAAGCGCGCATGAGGAAATGTTCGGAGAAGACCGGGTAAAGGAAATCTTCCGGCGAGAAGCTTCATCCGGAGCGGTTCGCGTGCACGACGCATTGATTGCCTCTATTGCGGAGTTCACCCGCGGACACGATCAATCCGATGACATAACCCTTGTCATTGCGGAAATGCGGTCCTGACTACTTTTTCAACCGATCTTTAAAGTAAGAACGAAGCTTTTCCACTTTCGGCCGGGCCACGTAGGCAATGTAGGGCTGGCCCGGATTCAGCGCTGCGTAGTTTTGATGGTACGCCTCGGCCATGAAAAATTTCTCCATAGGCTCCAGGGTCGTGACAATCGCCGCGTCAAAAATGCCGGCCTCGTTCATCTGCCGGATGTAGCTTTCTGCAATACGCCGCTGTTCTTCATTGGCATAGAAAATGGAGGAACGATATTGCCGCCCGACATCGTTGCCCTGCCGATTCAATGTTGTCGGATCGTGCGCAATCGAGAAGTGGATCTTGAGGAGTTGGCCGTACGTAATCTTGCTGGCATCGTAGATGATCTCGATGGCTTCTGCGTGATCCGTTTGGCCGCTGCAAACGGCTTTGTAGTTAGCTGTTTCGGCCGTTCCCCCGGCATAGCCGGAGCGCACAGACTCGACGCCTTGCAACTCCGCAAAGACGGCTTCAACACACCAGAAGCAACCCCCGGCGAATACGGCGACCTGCCGCGCCGGCGTCGCAGCCAAAGGCGCATCGATGATGGGATCGGGAAAGTTGGGAATAGGAACCCTACAACTCGTTTGGGTGTTCATAAAGATAACGTCCAAGTTACGGACAAGAATTTTGAAATCCTGTGAGTTCCGTCGTATCTCGATGCAGTCAAAGGCTAGTTTACCGGAATGTAATGGAAAGTGTAGTACCCATGGGGCAACATCTCGTCATTTGAAATCGGACGAGTCCGGGGAACTCAAAACCGAAATTACAAGAGGGTAGATTGGACGGCTGGCCCGTGATGTCCCGTCCAATTTGAGATCTTGTAGTTTCGGTTTTGAGTTCCCCGGACTCGTACAATTTCAAAATTTCCTACGTCTCAACCCGTCGTCGCTAGACCTATCGTCGAGGCGCACTAAATAACAAATTGTTGGAGAAGAATGGCAGGACCTTCTCCTCGATACGCACGGGCACGCGATTGGTATGGTCGCCGTCGTAGGTTTCGAAGGTATGCGCGATACCTAACAACGTGAACCTTTCGTCCAGTTGTCGATTCGAGCCGGCGAGCGTGTCCTGTGTCCCGACTTCAAGCATGATCGCTTTGTACTTCTTCAAGCTGGTCAGGTATTGATCGACCATCGCAAGCGGGGAATTGGCAACCCATTTGGCGGCAATCGCAGGTTGTGCCTGTCCGTCAACTACCGGAAGGTCATAGAACGTCGGCGGATTGTTGGGATTCGATGACCACGCCGCCGCCTCCGCCGCCTGCGTATTTCCAAGTCCGCCGCGTCCACCACGCGCGCCGCGGCCCTGTCCACCCGGGGCTCCCTGACCTCCTGCGCCGGCTGGGCCGGCTGGAGATGCAGCATTGCCTGCCGATTGTGCAGGGTTGGGTTGTGCCGGAGTCGCGCCTGGTGCACCCGCAGCGCCGCGCGCACCACCGCCGCGGTTGCCGCCGGCACCCGGATTGTTCATGAGGCAGCATGCGCTCATGATGTACATGCTCGAGAACACATCCGGCCTCTTCATCCCGATACGCACGGTGCCATACCCGCCCATGGAATGACCGCCGAGGCCGCGGCTCATCCTGTCAGGAATCGTTCGGTAATGACTGTCGACGTAAGAGACCAGATCTTCCGCGATGAAGGTCTCCCAATCGCCAATAGTGGGAGAGGTCGAATACATGCTACCGCTGTAACGCGTAAAGGCATCGGGATTCACAAGAATCATTTCTTTAATTGTTCCCGTAGCGATGTTCTTATCAGCCGCCTCTGCCATTTTGGTGAACGGCATCCAGCGCTCGGCGGTCAACCCATAACCGTGGAGCATATAGACGACGGGGTACCGCTGATTGGCGTTTGCGTTGTAGCTGGGTGGTAAATAGACGAAGACATCGCGGTCCGGGGAGTCGCCTTCAAGATTCCCTTCCAGAGATTTTCCATGCACCTTGATGCGATCAACCGTGCCTTTCGGCGTTGTAGCTCCTGGTGTCTGCGCGAGCAGGGAACCGGACAGGGTCGCGCACAGCACCAGGACGAGGGATGACAGTGTGCGATATGTCATGGTGCGAGTCCTCCTGATCTCTCAGGCGAGCGCCTGGATCGCTTTAGCCTCATCGTTGTAGGTATCGAAGACCGTCAGCAGCTTGGTCATCTGCATGAGATCCTTCGCCTTCTTGTCCAGATTCAGAAGCTTTGCATCGCCGCCCCGATTCCGCACGGAGGTGTACGTGGCCACAAGCTCGCCCAAACCGGCGCTATCGATGTGCGAAACATTGCCCAAATTCAGGACGAACTTGACCGTTCCATCTTCGAGGAACCGCCGGATTGTCGTGCGCAGCAGCAACACGGATTCGCCGATTGAGAGTCTGCCGGACATGTCGATGATCACGACATCACCCGACTTCCGCGTGTTGAGAGAAAATGCCATACAAACTCCTCAGTGTGAATTCTGGCGGTACTCTAATCGACGCCGACACGATTAGCAACAAAGCCTACAGGAGAAAAGGGGACGGACTACTAAACCCCCAAACTCACGTCTCCCGTTTTCAAAAGTCGCGATATCCCGCGAACATTTTCGGTGATTTCCCCGACTTCATTGAAAGCCCGCCAGGAGTTTCTGTTAGTTAGCTTTGGCTCCCTGCCTGCAATGCACGAAAGCCAGTCAGGGGATGCACTACTTAATCCCCCAACACGAGGAGCGACCTATGGCGAAACTTGCACGGATCGTTGTTGCGGGAATGCCGCACCACATCACTCACCGAGGTAACAGGAAGTGTGTGCTTTTCTGGGATGAATCAGATCGAGAGACATACCTTCGCATCCTTCTCCATCAGATCATCAAAGTTGGGCTTCGCATTTGGGCTTATGCGTTAATGACGAATCACGTTCATTTTGTTGCTGTCCCCAAGGCGGAAGAATCGCTCGGCATTTTCTTTCGAAATGTTGATGGTACCTACGCCGACTACTTCAACGCGAAGTACGATCAGGTAGGACATCTGTGGGGAGAACGGTTTAAGTCGGCGGTTCTGGACGAGCCTTACCTTTGGAATGCTGTGCGATATGTGGAACGCAATCCGGTCCGGGCCAGCATGGTGGATCGCGCTGAAGACTACCGCTGGTCGAGTGCAGCAGCTCATTGTGGGCTTCGTGAGGATCCGCTGCTTTCCCCCGATCTACCCCTGATCGGGCAAATCGCGGACTGGTCGACGTGGCTCAGCGGTGATGTGTCGCTCGCCGAGATCGATTTGCTTCGCGCTCGAACTCAGTCCGGTCGGCCGTGTGGGGACCTTCCTGCGCGATTTGTCAGCTCAGTTGGGCCGGAATCTGCTTCCCGGCAAACGTGGGCCTAAGCGTGAGGTCACTCCGAGCGACGGAGCTCAGACAACACTCTTACATGAGTTTGGGGGTTAAGTAGTCCGTCCCCTAATTTCCTAATTTCGATTGCGCGTGAGGCGGATCTCACGTTCGCGATCCAGAAGATACTTGTCGAAAACGGCTTCGATTGCTTCCAGTGCGACGCGAGCGTTTGCAGGTCTCCAGGTTCCCCAGTCACCGGATTCGTTATCGAAAATGCGGTAGTCATACCAACGCCCCTTCACCTCTGCTTGTACGGCAAACTGCTGCAGTTGTTGGAAGGGCGCCCTGGGGTTATGGCCCGCATAAAACAAGACGATGGGTGTCCGCAATTTGTCGACGAAGTTGACGATCGACCGTTCGTAGTACGCGGTGGGACTCTCCAGAGGTGTTGCGCCGATCATATAGCGTGTCCATTCGGCAGTTTCCGGATACGACGCGGCCGTTACCGCGTCCAGAATCGCGTTGATGCAGATGGCAGCCTTGAAACGCGTTTCACTTCGAATCAATGTGGCTGCAGCGAGAAAACCGCCGGTGCCGGCGCCGAGCACACCGAGCCGCTCGTTATCGATCAGCCCCTCTGACGAGAGTCGGTCGAGCCCGAACAGGGCATCGCGAACGTCGTGATCGCCGCCGTGGCCAACGATGATCTCGCGAAAATCGCGGCCGTGGCCGCCGGAACCTCGTACATTGGGCGCAAGAACAAGGTAACCATTACTAACGAGGAATTGAATTGCAGGGTCCCATGCCGACGCATTCTCTCCGTCAAGCGTATCTCGCCAATAAAGGACGGCGGGGTGTCCGTTCTTAGGTCGCGCCCCTTTCGGCTTATAGACAAGAGCCGGAACTTCCTGCCCGTCAAAGCTGCGATAGGTAATGGTGTCAGGCCAGACGAATCGGCTCTCACGGCGCAGCTCTTCCGGCATCGAGTTCGTCACCTGAATGGGGTGGCCTCCGTCCGGCACCGCGATCCAGATATCGGACGTACGCGCGGGGTCCGAATGGGTGAACGCAAGGCGCTTTCCATCAGAAGACCATTCGATCGTTCCCGCTGGCCCTGTAGCGTTCCCCGAATAGGCAATGGGATACCCGCCATTGTTTCCATCGCGATCGGAGACGCGAACGGTCGTGCCGTCGTTGACCGCGATGGTGAACACGTGAAAGACCGACATTTCGTGACGCACATACGCAATCGTGGCTCCGCCTGAAGACCATTTAGGCGACAGAAGATCCGCGTTGCCTGACGTCAGGACGCGACGCGACCCGTCCTGAATATCCACAATGTTCAGGTTGCTGAAGCCCTTCTCATTCGAGGTGTAGACAATTCTTCGGGAGTCGGGAGCCCAGTCCGGCGACTCATCGCGGAAGCGCGGCGTCCCCGGTGTCAGCAATCGAGGAGCGCCACCATCTGAGGGAATGACAAAAATGTCCCGATTTTCTCTTCTCTCGTCAGCCGGCTGGAGGAGATCCGCGACGAATGCGATCCATTTTCCGTCGGGTGACCATCGGAGGCTCCACGCCGCTACGTCAACGAGTTTGCGGACGGCATTGCTTTGGACGTCCACGCTCATGATGCTCGTCTGCGCTCCGATACGCTGCGTAAATGCAATGCTCTTGCTGTCGGGAGACCACACGAACTCTTCTTCCTGCGCGAGCGAATCCGACAGGGTCATCGTGGATTGCCCATCCACAGCCACGGCGCGCAAATCGCTGTTTCCGTTGTCCTGAATGGCTGTGAACGCGATCCACTTGCCGTCTCCCGACCATCGTGGCTGCCTCTTAAGGCGCAACGTTGTGGTGAGGCGTTTGGGCTGGCCGCCCGTGCTTCCGATCGTCCAGATGTCGAATCCACCGCCGGCAGCGCCGACGTACGCAAGATACTTGCCGTCGGGAGACCAGGAGAACTCCTGAATTCCTGTTGTAGCCACCAGTTGCTCGGCCCGCAGCGGGATGCGGCGAACCTCTTGGGTGACGAGGGTTCCCAGTGTGAGGGAGACTACAAAGATGCCGGCGACTGCCAGGAGCCGCACCCGATAACCGCGCACGTGGATCAGTGTAGCACCCACGCCACGAAAGCCCTTGAATCCTCAATTGGATAAGAGATAATCTTCCGTCGCCCTTTTTAGACCTTACGGAGGATGGTGTGTCATGAGTTTGAGTTTAAAAACCCGGAGAGTAGAAGATGTTGTCATTCTGGATCTTTCCGGGAAATTAACAATCGGGGAACCGGTCCTAATGCTCCGCGAGACCTTGCGCACTCATACGTCCGGAGGAGATCGCAAATTCATCCTGAATCTCGGCGATGTCTCCTATATTGACAGCTCCGGGCTGGGGGAACTCGTTTCCTCTTACACCACAGTCCGTAACAAAGGAGGCGACGTTAAGTTGCTGAAACTAACGTCGAAGACGAAAGACCTCTTGCAGATGACGAAACTCCTCACCGTGTTCGACACTTACGATGATGAGGCCAAAGCCATTAACTCTCTGAAAGGCCAGAAATGACCACGAAGTACGAAGTCCTCAAAAGACGCCGCGTCAATCGCGCCAAGAAGAAAGCCCGCCTCAAGCGCCGGGCCCAGGAACACCACCAGGCGCGCAAAGGATAAAGTCCGCATGGACGCCCCTCCTCGGCCGAGGAGGGGCCCGCAACACTAAACAAAAAGCTGCGAAGCCTCCTTAATTGGAGCAGACGGGTGATGCAAACCTTGTGTGCGACCGGGGACTTCCTTTTTCTCCGGGATGTCACCGTCCTAGAATGACCGCCGATGAGTCACGACAACGGACTGCAGGCCTTGAAAGATGGGGATGTGAAGACTGCGATCCCGCTATTAGCCAAGGCCGTGCAGGAGACTGCCTACTCTTCCGACGCGCTGAACGACGCCTACACGCTGGCTCTCTATCGTGCCGGCGAGAAGACCCGCCTTGCCTATGCGGCCATTGAAATCGGAGACTCGCTTCTGCAGAAGAACCCTGCGCTGGCCATGGATTACTTTCAGCGCGCGTTTTTGGGCGAACTCGATTCAGCGTGCGTTCGCTACATCGGTGAAATCTATGAAGGTTGGGCCGCCCTGAAACCGTCCACCAAATCACCAACCGGCGAGCCCATAAAAAAGGTTGCTCATGTGGTCGGCAGCCTGCAGCCCGATCATGAGCCCGCAAGACATCTTGCACAGCTGATAGACAGCCTGAGCGAGCAGGGTGTCGAATCTCAGGTGTTCACGACGGAGTGGTCATCGTCCTGGTTCTTCAATACGAGCGACCTCAGTGCGGAAGCTCCCGGAACCGTATCTAAAGGGATCATTGCGTCGACTGCCGGCAATTTCATCGAGCGCGCCGAACGTATCGCTTCAGCCATTCGCGCCTCTGACGTGGACGCTGCTTTCTACCATGCCGATCTGAATGAGCAGATCACCGCGCGGGTTGCGGCATTTCGTGCGGCCAGATTGCAGGTGAACGTCGCGTACGGGATGGGAATGGACGCCGATCTCTTCGACGGATTCATCCATTTGAAGAAACAAGGAGTCGTTGCAAGCCATCATTCCACGGAGCCGCGCATATGGATTCCGGCACCTGCCGACATCGCAGAGCGTGTGCGCGCGTGTCCTCCGGATATGCGTCACGCAATGGGACTTGGCGCAGCTGAAACAGTCTCCGCGACCTTTTGTGATCTCAAGCAGGTTTCCGACCCCAGGTACCTCTATGTCGTGACCGGGCTGCTCAAAGCCTTCCCGAACCACTTTCATCTGTTCGCGGGGAACGGCGATGTGAAGGGGATTCGTGCTGGCTTTCATGCTGAAGGTGTTTTGTCGCGCGTTCGGTTTCTTGGAGCAGTCTCCGACATGGCTTCGGTAATGGCAGTGTCGGATGTCTATCTCTGCCCGTTCAAGAAGTCTGACGAGACCCTGCTTCTCGAAGCGATGGGGGCCGGAAAGCTCTGCGTCGCGACCAGGAGCTCCAATGACCCTGGGGATTTCAACGCAGAGATCCTGGGCATTCCTGAATTTATCGCCGACAGTGAAATGACATATCTGCAGATTGCGCAGGGACTGCTTCGAGACGCTGAAGCGCGCAAGCGAGGGGCAGGTTTGATCGAGTCTCGATTCCACTCCGAATTTTCGCCCGCGGTCCTCGGACGCAAATACCTCGAATTTCTTTCCAGAATCGTCTCGCGCTAGCAGGCGGACTGCCTGGATTTCTCCCTTGTTGCGCCTGTTGTGTCGTAATAAAGTTTCGATGTCATGAATAAACGACACCTGGCATTCGCCCTCCTTTTTCTCTGCGCGCTTTGTTCAGTTCTCGTTGCCCAGGCGACCCGTGTGGAGTTGTTTGGCATTGTCAGAGATCCGTCAGACTTGCCGGTTTCCGGCGCCACGGTGCAGATCCGGAATGTCGATACCTCGCTGTCGGCCGAGACGACATCGGAATCCTCGGGCCTTTACCGCTTCGTTGCCCTGTTGCCAGGGAACTATCAGATCACCGTTCGCAAGGAGGGTTTCTCCGTCTTGAAGCGGAGCGGTCTGACTCTCCGCGTCGGCGAGCAGGTGCCCGTGGACCTCTCGCTGATGATCGGCAATCTCTCTCAGTCTGTCGAAGTTTCCGAAGCCGCGCCACTGCTACAGGACGTCCGCGGCACCGTAAGCTTTACGGCATCTAAAGAACAGGTGGCCACGCTTCCGCTGGACGGCCGCAATTTTATCCCTCTGATTGCGTTATCTCCGGGAGTGATGCTGCCTCCGGCTTCGACCCTGCCTCGCATCAATGGAAGCCGTCCGCGAACCAGTGAGTACATCTACGACGGCGTCAGCGTGCTTCAGCCTGAACCTGGCCAGGTCGCGTATTTTCCTGTGCCCGATGCGATTGAAGAGTTTCGTGTCGAGACCAACAGTTATTCCGCCGAATATGGAAGATCCAACGGCGGCGTCATCATGGTGAATCACAAGGCCGGCACAAACCAGTTTCACGGCAGTGTATTCGAATTCTTCCGCAATGAAGCCCTGAACGCCAGGAACGTTTTCGCGACGACAGGGCCGAAGCCGCGCTTCCGGCGTAATCAATACGGGTTCGTTCTTGGCGGGCCCATACAGACCGACAAGACCTTCTTCTTTACGGATTATCAGGGCACGAGACTTCAGACTGGCGTTGTCCGCACCAGCACGGTGCCCACCAGCCTGCAGCATCAGGGAATCTTCAGTAACACCATCATCGACCCGACCACGCGAACGCCATTCAATGGAAACCAGATTCCTCAAAATCGCTGGGATTCTGCAGGCGCGTCTCTTCTTGCCCGGTATCCGCTGCCGAATGTCTTCACGGCGACGGGCGCGGAAGGCACGGCGAATAACTACACGCGCGTGGCAAATGAAACCACGAACCAGGATCAGTTCGGCATCCGGATCGACCGAGTCCTGAATCCCCGCCAGCGGCTTTTCGGCAGGTACGAGTTTCTCCATGACAATTCCATACCCTCGACTCCGTTTGAGGCAGGGGACGGAAACATCACTACCGGTATTATTGCGGACACGACGACCAACGCGCACAGCCTGGCCCTCGACCATACGTGGACGGTCGCGAACGACAAGGTCAATCAATTGCGATTCGGTTACACGCGGCGCGGGTTTGGCAGGGCATCAATGCAGGGTGATGTACCGGCATCGATCGCATCCGGCATCCCGAATATTCCGAATTCTTCGCTGGGGAACACATTCCCGTCAGTCGACGTTGTAGGCTTCCAGCAACTGGGACCCACATCGAGTGGAAACGGAGACTTCTCCACATCATTGTCTCAGTTCATCGACAATTTTTCATGGTTGCGCGGGCGCCACAGCATCAAGTTCGGAACCGATATTCGGCTCGAGCATCTTGATGTCCTTCAGCCCCCGAATCCGACTGGCCTCTTCCAATTCACCAGTACGCTGACCGCTCAGCTGAACGCCTCCGGACAGCCCGTCACGGGCACCGGAAACAGCGTCGCGTCGATGCTGCTCGGTCAGGTCCAGACTTTTTCCATCGATGTCCAGAACGAGTTCATCAAGCCCAGAGCGACGATTGCGGAGTTCTTCATTCAGGATGACTTTCGAGTGACGGATCGTCTGTCGGTGAACGCCGGAGTGCGCTACACGCTGAATTTTCCGTCGACCGTCGTGGACGATCGCGGTTCGGTGTTCAATCTCAATACGCAGCAGCTCGATTTTCTGGGCCAGAATGGATATCCGCATTCCGCACGTGATATCGAGAAGACGAACTTCGGACCTCGAGTCGGGTTGGCTTATCGGATCACGGACAATCTCGTGGTTCGTTCGGGGTATGGTCTCGGTTGGATCGAACAGGCCGGTATCACTACGCCATTTACGACACCGCTCTTTCCCTTTATTCAGACGACTGGACAGCGAGCGCCGGATAACACCATTCCTGCGTTCATCCTTGCTTCCGGACCGAGCGTCGTTGTTCAACCCCCTGATCCCGACAACGGGCTCGGCCAGGGAGTGTTTTCCGTGAATCGTAAGCAGAAGAGCGGTTATGCGCAGCAGTGGAACCTGTCGCTGCAACGAACCTTCAAGAGCACGTGGAGTGTCGAGGTGGGATATCTGGGATCGAAGCTGACGAATCTCGGAGTTCCAGACGTGAACATCAATCAGCTTACAGCAGAGCAGCTCTCGATTGGACAGCCGCTGCTGACGAACGTTTCGAACCCGTTCTACGGGGAGATTCCGCCAGCTTCCACCCTTGGTGGTCCGACGATCACCCAGCAACAGCTCCTACGGCCGTATCCTCGATTCACGACCGTTGCGTTGTATCGGAACAATGTGGGCAATTCGACATATCACTCGGTACAGAGCCGAGTCGAAAAGAGACTCTCTCACGATTTCACGTTCACCGCTTCTTACACGTTCTCCAAACTGATTGACGACGCGGGCGCGGTCTTCGATTCCGCCATTCTGACGGGGCCCCCGGCGGCGTTTCAGGTTCAGGACAGCTATAACAGGCGTGCGGAGAAGGATGAGTCTACGGGAAGCATCCCGCATGTCTTTTCGGGATCGTTCATCTGGAATACGCCGTTTCTAGGATTGCAGCTTGCGGGCATCTTCCGTGCTCAATCCGGCAGTCCACTCGCAGTGACGCAGGCGACCAACTTGAATGCCTTTGCCGGATTCGGAATACAGAGGCCGAATCGACTTAGGGATCCGCAACTTCCTGCGGACCAGCGCGGGACGTCCAAATGGTTCGATACCACAGCATTTGCGGGGGCTCCGCAATTTACGCTGGGGAATGCATCGCGAAATCCGGTTGTCGGTCCCGGCTATCGGGCGCTCGACGTCATGCTCGGACGGACCTTTGAGCTGACTGAAGTTCTCAACCTCGAGCTTCGCGCCGAAGCGTTCAATGTGACGAATTCGCCCTCGTATGCTGCACCGAACACGAGCTTTGGAACCACAACATTTGGTAGCATCAACCGGGCCTTCGATCCGCGGGTATTCGAACTTGTCGCAAAGGTGCATTTCTAGACTGCATGAAGAATCGTGTTCAAAGCAAACTTGCGGAGATTCGAAACGGCCGCGGCCTTTCCGCTGCGGATCTTGCGAAGCGTGTTGGCGTGACGCGGCAGACCATTTATGCGATCGAAGCGGGCAATTATGTTCCGAACACCGAGGTCGCATTAAAGCTTGCGCATGAGCTGGAAGTTACTGTCGAGGATCTCTTTGCGCTCGATCGCGGCGGCGAGCAGGGAGTGTCGTCGATCCCGGCAGAGTTGCTTAGCGCGGCTAAAGTATCGAAAGGGCAGGCGGTGCGCTTGGGTCAGGTCGGCACGAAGTGGGTCAGTGTGCCGGTCTCAGCGTCGCCTTACTTCCTACCGGAAGCGGATGGGATTCTCACGGACCAGAACCGGGTCGCGGTTTTTCCCTCCGATGGCAGCGCTAAAAAGCGCATCGTCCTGGCCGGATGTGATCCGGCCACTAGTTTGTTGGCCCACATGGTGGAAAGAGGCGCCGAGGTTGAAGTGATTCATGCTCCGGCTTCGAGTGAACTGGCATTGCGCTGGTTGAAACAAGGTAAGGTGCATATCGCCGGATCCCACCTCGAAGATCCGAAGACTGCAGAATTCAATCTACCGTTCGTGCATCGCGAGTTTGGCGCCGAAGAGATCGGGGTGATCACTTTCGCCGAGTGGGAAGAGGGATTCGTGGTTGCAACAGGGAATCCCAAGAACATTCGCACGGTCGGCGACCTCAACCGCAGGAATGTCTGGTTCACGAACCGGCAGCCGGGTTCTGGAAGCCGAATGCTTCTCGACAAGCTGTTACGTGACGCCGGTATTGGATCACGCAGCGTCCAGGGCTACACGCGGATCGCTTCGGGACATCTGGCCGCGGCGTATTCCGTGGTTTCCGGGGATGCGGATTGCTGCGTTGCCACACGCTCTGCAGCACGTGCGTTTGGTTTGGGGTTCGTTCCACTGCACAGCGAGCGTTACGACTTCGTCTTTCGACGCTCGACGCTGGAATCACCGGCTGTGCAAACTTTTATGGATGTGTTGCAGCGCGCATCGCTGCGCCGAAAGTTGGAAACTCTCGCGGGATACGACACCACAAAGACGGGAACGCGAATCGCGTAGGGGGGTGAGGTTTGGATTACTTCCTCCACGCTTTCAGCGTGGCTGAAAACCGCATTCGGCGCGGCTAATTCGCTGCCGCTTTCAGATACTCCACGTACCAACCTACGATTCTCTCGATGAATTCCACCGTCACTGGCGGGCACACGATGCCTGTGCCCTGCAAGGCTTGTAGTGTGCGACTGCAGTCGAACCGGGGTTCGCCCTGGAGGTACATGTAGTAAAACGCCATCTGCTTCTTGAATGACGTTTCCATCCGGGTGGCAGGATGACCGGCGAAGGCGCTCTCGTCCACGAGTTCGACGCCTGTCACTCCGAGCAATCGGCAGATATTGGGCAGCCAGAGGTCATTCGGCGTGGCAGCAGGATTTGCCAGATGATAGGTGCCGCCTGCGCTCGCAGTCTGATTTCCGATCGCCACCATTCCGTTCACGACGTAATCGATGGGCACGAAGTTCAGAGTGGTGGTCATCTTTCCAAGAACACGCACCGGAAGGTTCACGTGGCCATTCGATCCTGCCCTTCGACGGATCCTTGAAGCTCCTGTGAACAGACCGCGGATGAAAGCGTAGACGCCGTGGAAGTGTGTTGCCCGCCCCGTGATGCTATCCCCGATAACGATGCTCGGCCGGTAGATGGTGCTCGTGATGAGTTCTCTGGCATGCGCGTCGGCGACAAGAAGTTCCGCTTCGCATTTCGAGGCTTCATAGGCATTCCGGAACGTCTGACCCGTCTGGATTTCGGATTCTTTTGCGAATTCCTTCGTTCCAGCCACATAGGCAGTGCTGACGTGATGTAGCCGGCGCGCTCGCGTCTGCCTGACGAGTTCCAGGATCTTTTGAGTTCCGCCCACGTTCATGCGGAAGATCTCGTCGCGCTCCTCGTCTGTAAAGGAAAGGGAAGCTGCGCAGTGCCATACCTCGTCCGTTGTCGCTGCAGCACGGCGGAAGGAAATCTCGTCAAGCCCCAGCAGAGGCTTCGAGATGTCGCCCTCCAATATCTCCAGCCGATTCAGGTGTGCGTGGAGATTGCCGGAGGGGCCCGCCACTTCACCGAGGATCTCGATCACACGTTCGCGAGCAGACGCGTTCTTTCCGCCGCGCGCGAGGGCGAGCACGTGATGACCGTCTGCCAGCAGCCGGTAAGCAAGGTGACTACCGACGAAGCCGGTGACCCCAGTAACGAAATTACGCTGGAGCATGCGCGTGCAGAATCCTCTCGACGATCTCTTCTCCGTAACTGACCTGATAAAACGCCGCAAGAGAGCTACGGATCCGATTCCAGGTTTGTCGTCCTTGATTGATGATCTCTTCCACATCTCTCAGGCGGGAAGCGACAAATCCAAATTCGTAGTGGGCAGCGGCGTGAAACAGCCCGCTTTCCTGTGGCATCAATCCGCGCAATCCCAGGAGCAGGACAGGAACGCCGCACGCAAGAGTTTCATAGGTCGAGAGCGCGCCGGGCTTGGTGAGAACGAGATCGGAGCATGCGATGAATCGATGAATGTCGTGGACGAATCCAAAGGTTTGCGTTTTCGGATGGCGCAGCGTTTGCAGCCGGTGGCGAAGGGCGTCGTTGCTTCCGCACACGACGAGGATATTCGCATCGGGCGCCGCCCGTCTGGCCGCCTGGTAGATCGACAACAGCGGCCCCCCGCCGCGAGCGCCTCCGTTGAGCAGGATCGTTGTTGCGTAATCGAGTTGCAATTCTTCGCAGAAAGCCTGGCGAGCGGCTGTAGTAAAGGGGCGAAACTGACTCCGAACCGGCATCGGGACCTGCTCGATTCGCCAGGCGGCAACTCCCATCGCGGTGAGTTCCTGCAATGCTTCGTGAGTTGGCACGAGGAACTTGTCCACCCACGGTGATGCCCAGCCCTGCCAGAACGGTGGAAAGGGATCCGTCAGAAATGTGTGGCACGGAATACCCAGTTTCTCTTCCTTGATGAACCGTTGAATGAAGTGGTTCAGCATGGGATGAACGGATAACACTGTGTCCGGCTGCTCGGAATCCAGGAATTTTTTGATGAACCTTCGTGCGTTTGAATAGAGAAAATTGCGCTCGTTGGGACGGCAGCGATCGACCAGCCAGAAGTAGCTGCCCATCTGTTGAGGACATCGCGTCAGGATGGTGTTGTAGAGGGATCCGAGAGTCCTGTTGAGTTTTCCGGACTCTTCGAGTGGCTTTCGAACGGAAACCTGTAATCCCGCAGTTGCAGCCGTCGCCTCCAATGCTCTGGCCGCGCTATTGTGTCCCTCTCCAGTGTCAGATGAGAGGATTAGCAACTTCCCCATAATGCGACACGGCATTATGGCACAGAACTACAGTTCTCACGTCAACCGGACGATAAGAGAGATATGGGAGCAGACTGGCCGAAACTTACCCTTGTGTGGTTATACGAAGGCGATGACGTCGACGACCGCCGTAAAGCCGTGTTGGCGCTGGACTATCCCGATGTCGACATCGTGATTCCCGACAGGAATTATCCACTGGATCAGCTTACCGATCTTATGTCTCCCGGCGCCGAAGTGTGCATGTTCTGGTCCGATGATGGAAAGCCGGTGGGGACGGACTTCCTGAAGATGATGGTCCGCCCGCTGGCGGCCGATGAGCAGCTTTCGGCGTTGATGCATCTGTGGTCCGGGAACGCCGTGGCCATGAAGAGATCGGCGCTGGACGCCGTACAGAAGGGCATGTTTCGGCTTGTCGGAAATTCCTTTATGAAGCTGGCCATTTTCTTCCTCGAAGTCGGCACGGAATCGCGGAGCGTGCGGTCCCATGTCGTCGTTTCAACGACCGAACAACTCGTTCCACTTTCCGCAGAGCCTTACGGGCGTGTTTGCTGATTCGCGTCAGAATTTGTAGAACCGCGGATCGGTCCCCGTCCGCATTTTGTAGATGTAGAGAATCTGACCGAGGTGATATCCGAAGTGCTCCACCACGTGGTACACGGCCTGAAGCGTGGACACGTCGTACTTTTGAATCTTCAACCGTTCGAGTAGTCGTCGTGCATCCAGTCCTTCCAGAACACGATCCACTTCCGACATCGTCTGTCGTAAATTCGCGATCAACTCGGCTCTCGGAACCGGACCTCGTGTCGCGAACTCACCATCACGGTCGCGCTTGAATTCAGCTCCTCCGATCGAAGAAACAATCCACTGTCTCAGGTTTCCGCACAGATGCAGGATCAGATTGCCAATACTATTGGATACGTCGTTCGGCCGCCACCAGAGGTCGTCATCAGTCAACGGCTCCACGCAATGCAAAAGCTTCGGCAAATAGTCTTCACGCAGAAAGACGCGCGAGGCTTCGATGAATTCTGCGTCGGACGTCACCGCCTTTCCTGTTGTGGATTCCATGGGCTCCAAGTATGCCTTACAATCTGAGAAACTCTTGCGGATTCGAACCAAATGAAAAGCTTTTGGCTGACGCTGGTTTTGTTGATGCAAGCGGGGCCACAGGCCCCACGGGGAGTAGGGATCGTGACGGGTGTGGTTCGCGGCCCCAATGGAATGCCGGCCTCCGGCATTCGTGTGTATGCGATCGGTGTGCGCGATTCTCTTGAAGCACTGAATACCGGGACGGCGCCTCTTGAAGGTTTGACGCAAACAGATGCTTCCGGCCGATACCGGCTTGAAGTTGCCGCGGGTCGTTACTACATCGCGTCGGGCTCGGTCACTTCTCCGACGTTCTATCCGGGTACTGCTCGTGCTGCTGAGGCGCGCGTCGTGACTGTCACGGTCGGCGGTCTGGTGGAGGCGATCGACTTCTCGAGTTTCGTGGCCGCGCAACGCTCGCCGGGCCTTGTGACGATCGCCAGAGGAACGGCTGTTATTTCCGGCGTCCTTCGTTTTCCTGATGGAACACCCGCGGCCGGCATACCTGTTATTGTTGTGTCCTCAGCCTTGGTGACGAGTGCCGCTGGGCCTGCCTTTTCTGTCCAGAGAACATTGATGCAGCTTGTGCCGCCAAATTT
>Ga0207711_10002006_pt1 | contig 18405 bp, 20 predicted proteins | sample KBSS34metaG_FD_184401 | JGI IMG/M metagenome (GOLD analysis project Ga0207711, IMG submission 184401) | Switchgrass rhizosphere microbial communities from Kellogg Biological Station, Michigan, USA - KBS S3-4 metaG (SPAdes) (version 2) | ecosystem: Host-associated > Plants > Roots > Rhizosphere...
CGCGATGGCTCGATTCCACGCGACAATCCTTGGCTGAGCCGCGCCACAGTTCCCGCCACCACCTTCGCGCATGGTCTTCGCGATCCTGAGGGAGCGGCCATCAACCCGGCGACCGGCGAGCTGTGGGTCACCGATCACGGACCGCAGGGCGGCGATGAGATCAACATCATCCGCTCGGGCAAGGATTACGGCTGGCCCGACGTCTCCTACGGTACGCAGTACGACGTGCGTCGCACCGACGGCCGGAAGAACGTCCCGGTGGGCAACGGGAAATCCTCCATGCCGGGCGTCGAGGAACCGGTGTACTTTTGGATCCCCGATATCGCCCCGTCCGGCATGATGTTTTACACCGGCGACCTATTTCCGGATTGGCGCGGCGATCTTTTCGTCGGCGGGCTGGAAGCGCAGTGCCTGGTCCGGCTGGTGCTCGACAAGAATGAAGTCGTCGCCGAAGAACGTTTGCTCCTGGACCGGAAACAAGCGATCCGCGACATCCGCCAGGGTCCCGACGGCGCAGTCTATCTTCTGACAAGGAGCGGAAGTATTCTGCGCATTACCCCTAAGCGCTGAAGCTCACGCGCCGACAATCTGCACGCTGATTCCCTCCGGATCGACGATGTGGAATCCCGCATCCAGGTTGTCTTCCGGAGTTGCCCCACGCGCTCTTAACTCCCGCGTCACCGCTTCTTTATTGAAGTTCTCGACCCCGATGGCGAAGTGATCCACCAGACCGGTAGGACTCTTGTGATGGAGCGAGACCAGGACTCTCGTTCCCATTCCCAGGCGCACGATTTCGTTGGGCTTGTCTTCACTGACGATCGTCAGCCCGAACATCTTCTGATAAAAGGCGATGGACCGGGGAAGATCGCTGACCTGAATGCTCATGTGGTCGATCTTCGCGGCCTTAAAGCCTGCCTGTGGAGCTTGCGCTTGGGCTGTGCCGCTTGCCGCGGCGAGCATCGTCAAACCCTGAATTAGCCCTCTGCGTGACAAGGCTCCCTTCTCGAAGCGATTCAGCAGATTTGAAATGATGGCTTCCATATAGTCTCCTTAGGGACGACCTTCACTCGACGGGGGCACGATTCCCTTGATCCGCAGGAACGCGCCGATGATGCCGTACATTTCATTGTCGTGGGAGATGTTCCAGTTGAGCAGCCCGAGCTTGCTCATCTCCCAGCGGGCCCACTTCACTTTGCCGGCCCCCACAGCGTCGGTCATCTTTTCGTACACCGGATCGCAAGAGTCGAAGGAAGCCTTGAGCGCGGCGACCAGATCGGCCTTCGAGGTCTTCCCGGTGGAAATGTTGGGAACCTGCTCTCCCCTCACCACTCCGCACATCCTGACCTGCGCATCCGCGATATGCGCGATCATCTCGCCGAAGGTTCGCACCTGCGAAACCGTGCGGAACGAATACGATTCTGCCGGCATCTTGTCCGCGGCCTTCAGTAGACTATCCTTGATGAGCGCGTAGGTCTGCCGTGCATCGGCGCTGAACGGATTCTCTTGGGCCCTGACGATGGGAACGCTAAAGACCAACGCCGCCACGATAAACACGATAAAAGTCGCAATACGGTTCACGGGGGTTCTCCTACTGCTTCTGCTGCTTCGAGTAGTCGATGAAATTCAATTCCTGGCACTTGCCGGGATTGTACGGAGCATCCGCGACAAAAACCGTGTCCATGCCTGTGTACTTGCCTTTCAGATACACCGGATCTTCGGCTGAGTAGTTTCGCGTCAGCGCCACGGTGCCGGGATCCAGCGAGAATCGCTCGATGACGTGCAGCTTGTCGCTATTCCGTACGGGCGTATTCAGAAACCCTGGCAGGAAACCCACCGTATCCACCACCAGCGTGTCGCCTTCCCAGTGTCCGATCGAGTGCCCCGCGCGGCTCGGTTTTATGTTGTTCGCGTGCTCCTTCTGGTTCATGTAGATCGTCCGTTTCAATCCAAACTGGCCATACTCCAGCACGATCGTATCTTTATTCTGGGTGATCCGGTCGACGGGTCCATCGAAGGTCCAGTCGAACAGAATGCTGGTGGTCTGGCACTTGAAACGCGGAGTATCCTCGCGCTTGAAATCCGCGGCGGCTTTTTCGCCGGCCTCAGTCAGCTCGGTCCCGCCATAGAGCCGTGGACCTTTGGGGGCGCCGTTTCCCTTCCCCTTGCCGGCGCCCGCGTTAGCCGGCCGCTCGCCGGATTTGTATTGATCCAGTGTGTTGAGCGATACCAATCCCCCGCCGGTGCCACGCGGGTTGACCATGACCTGCTGTACCGGCGCCCAGTCGCCCGCAATGTTCGGCTCGCCTGTCGAACGCCGCAGCGGCCGATTGATTTTCGGAGCAACGATGGGGCCTCGGACTTCCTGAACACCGCCCTGCGGCGCTTTGACGTACTGCCCATAGCGGTCCATACGAGTTCCGTCCGCGGTCAGGATCGTTTGCAGGTAACACGAAGCGGGATCGGTACGGTTCGGCGAAGCCTCAATGGTGATCTGCTGGCCAACCGGAAACAGCTCCTTGGTCCAACCGGAGCGCCGCAGGACATGCACGGACCGCATCTCACAGCGATGGTGGCTGACCTTCCCGTCAGTCTCGGTGACGTCAAAATACAGCCAGGCGTGTGGATTGATCAGGTCGACCTTTGTGAGCTTGGCCTTGAACTCCACCGTCTTGCCCAGGTCGTACTCAGCCCCGCCGTGATGAGCGAGTGCTGCCGGGGGCTGGAGAAATTCGACGAGACCAAATAAGACAAAGAACGCGATCGCCGGCCGCATGATCGTTATCCTCCAAATCCGAACCAGTATACACGCCTCCGCGTGAATCTATTCGCGGCATGCACGAGCGCCCCCGCTACTTTCGGATTCACAAAAGAGGAGGTTGGCAAGAACCTATGGGATTGGAACTCTACCTGCATATTTTTAAGCGGCGCGTAGACCCGTCAATGCGGGACTCGCCACATCTTGGCAGGAGGAAAAACCATGAAACGTTTTTCGCTTTTACACATCACGGCGCTTACCGCCGCGGTAGTGTCATTTGCCGCGCTGACCGCGCGAGCGGATGATTATGACAAGAAGACAATCGTCACTCTAGACCAACCCACCGAGGTCCCGGGCATAGTTCTAGAGCCAGGCCGTTACGTAATTAAGCTGCTGAATTCGTCGTCCAACCGGCACATCGCCGAGATCATGAACGAAAAAATGGACCACCTCTATGCCCTTACCTTCACGGCTGCGGCGGAAAAAGTGGAGCCGTCGGGGAAGACGGTCTTGACCTTCTACGAGGGAGCCCAAGGCCATCCTCAGGCCATGCGGAAGTGGTTCTGGCCAGGCGATACGATCGGCCAGGAATTCTTGTATCCGAAATCCCAAGCGGCAGAGATTACCGCCAGAACCAAACACAAGGTCCCGGAAGGCGATCTGCCGACAGTGGAGGAAAGTGGTCAGAAGTTGGTTCCGGATAATGCTAAAGGCCACCGGTAAGAGTAAGGCTCCCGCTCAACACGGTACGATAGCGGCGTAGATCCTTGAAGATCAGCGCCGCTACTTGATGCCAGCCCACTGGGTAACCATCCAAATAATCCTTGTCCTGTTCCTGGCCACGCTGGTTCGCTCGGCGCTGGGATTTGGAGAAGCATTGATCGCGGTACCACTGCTGGCGCTTGTCATGCCGATCGAGGTGGCCGCGCCCACCGCCGTGCTGGTCTCGATCACCGTCGCCTTGATCATCGTGATCCAGGACTGGCGTAGGATCCACGCAAGTAGCGCATTGTGGCTGGTGGTTCCTACCTTCTTGGGGATTCCGCTAGGACTCCTGTTGTTGAAGGCCCTGCCCGAACCCATCGTCGAGGCGATTCTTGGAGTTATCGTGATGGCTTTCTCCGTGTACTCCCTGGCAAGCCGCCGCAACCACGAATTGAAAGATGACCGGCTGGCCTGGTTTTTTGGATTCACGGCGGGAATTCTAGGAGGCGCGTATGGCATGAACGGTCCGCCTCTCGCGATTTACGGTTCCATGCGCCGCTGGTCTGCGGAACATTTTCGCGCCACGCTCCAGGCCTATTTCCTGCCGGCAAGCCTAGCGGGCATGGCCGGTTACTGGCTCGGCGGCCTGTGGACTCCCGCCGTGAACCGCTTCTATCTCATCTCTCTGCCGGGTGTCTTGATCGCGATCTTCCTCGGCCGGGCGATCAATCGGCGTATGCAAGGCCGTCGCTTTGTTTACTACGTGCATGTGGCTTTGACCGTGATCGGCGCCGTTTTGCTGGTCAAGGCATTCGCGGCTTAAACTGCCGCATCGAGAGTGACCATGCTTGGTCACCCAAGGTCGGCCGATCTGCAATCTCCAACCAACTCCGACGTTATTAGTGGCCTTCAGAATGCTCATCGGATATTGACGCTCGGTCTGAATCGAGCCACCAGGAGGAAGCATGAAACAGAGTACAAAGGACCAGGCGGCCGGTAAGCTTCACGAAATGAAAGGCAAAATCAAGGAGAAGGCCGGTCAGGTTACGAACAACCCCAACTTGGCGGACGAGGGTCAGGACGAGAAGATCGCCGGGAAGATCCAGAAAAAAGTCGGCCAAATCGAAAAGGTCTTTGAAAAGTAATGAACAAGATACTGGGGATGATTCTGATTGCGGTGGGGCTGGTCGGCCTGGTGTGGGGCGGTTTCTCTTACACGACGCGAGACAAGGTCGCTGACATCGGACCGATCGACATCACTCGCAACAAGACCCACTCCGTGCCGCTGCCCCCGATTATAGGCGCTGTGGCGCTAGTCGGCGGCATCGTCCTTTTGATGTCCGGCAAGGGAGGGATGTCGGCCACCCGATGAGCAACCCATGAAACAAACACCTGTTAAAGAAACACATCAGCCGTTTGTATCCGACATTCAGGAGCTCCGGAAGCGCGCGCGCGAACATATGGAGAAAGGCGCGGTTACGGACGCTTACAAAGCCGATCGGGAAACCGTCATCCGCATTCTGAATGAGGTCCTGGCGACCGAAATCGTCTGCGTGCTGCGGTACAAGCGGCATTACTACATGGCCACCGGCATTCACGCCCAGGCCGTGGCGGAAGAGTTCCTGGAGCATGCAAAAGAGGAACAGGAACATGCAGATGTTGCAGCCGAGCGGATTACCCAGCTAGGCGGCGAGCCTAACCTCAACCCTGAAGGCTTGAGCACTCGCAGTCATTCGCAATACGTCGAAGGAAAGTCACTGCTGGACATGGTCCGGGAGGATCTGGTCGCGGAGCGGATCGCAGTCGAATCCTATAACGAGATCATTCGCTATCTGGGCGATGACGATCCGACCACTCGCCGCGCCATGGAGAAGATCCTGGGCAAAGAAGAAGAGCATGCTGACGATATGAAGAAACTGCTGGAAACGCTCAGCAAGGACGAAAGGTTTTTCGAGGCGAAATCGTAGAAGCGCCTAGTCGCTCATCAGGAAAAGGCAGGGACGCTCGTCCTCCCAGGGGGTTGACTCCCAGAGGTGCTGGAGAATGGTGTACACCATCAGGCCCGTTTCGCCTTCACCCAGCAGGAAGTAGCGAAACGACTGCCGCATGAGATTCTGGCGGCTCAACCCCAGATAAATCGCCGCCGGGTGCAGAAGCTCGCTGAGGTATGCAACGGCGTTGGCCTTCGCAACTGCTTGGGAGGCTTCCACCAGATACTGTCCGTCATCCTGAGTTACGGTGATTTCCAGGGGCGATAGAAACTCGCTGCGATTATCCAGCAGCCGGATGTGAACAAACACGAGCGGACCCTGGATGCTGTAGTGCCTGCGAAGGAGAGCGGTTCGGGCGGATCGAGCCTGCAACTCCAGGCTGCCAATCGGCACCATATTGATCTTCTTGTCGATCAACTGGTTCCACAGTCTCTCCGATTCAGCGCCGGCAAAGCGGTGTCCGCCCACCCGGATTTCCTTTGCTCGCCAATACCTGCTGACGCCGCTCACGGTCAGAATAATTAGAATGAAGCAGCTGGCGATGATGATGCCGTCAATGCGCTCGATGATGTTGGCGACCGTCGTGTATCCAAACACGGCGACTACGCCCCAGCAATAGATACTAAGAGACCGCGAGTGCTCCTTCCACAGCGAAATCGACGCCGCCACGGCCGCGGAGAGCATCAGAACCAGCACTCCAGTGGCATAGGCTCCGCCCTGCGCCTCCACATTCGCCCGGAAGATCACGGTGACTACCACGTCGATGGCGAACAACATCAGCACCAGGGGCCGGGCATAAGCGACCCACTCGGGCGCTAGTCCGACACGTGGCAGATAGCGCGGGACCAGGTGCAGCAGTCCGGCCATCGCCGACGCGCCCGCGAACCACAGCACCAGAATCGTCGAAAGATCGTAAACTGAGCCGAAGACGTTGCCCAGGTACTCATGCGCGAGGTAGGCGATAGCGCGGCCGCTGGCGACGCCGCCTTCCCGGTAAGCTTCCCTGGGAATCAGCAACGCTGACACGAAGCTCGAGATCAGCAACAGAACGCTCATGATGATCGCCGCAGTCGCCAGCAGTTTGCGCGTGTTACGGATGCGGCCTTCGGGGCGATCTGCCTTTGCATCGGCAGCCGAACCGCGGATAAGAGGCATCACCGAGACACCCGTTTCGAAGCCGCTCAAGCCCAGTGCCAGGCGTGGAAACAGAATCGCCGCCGCAAGCGCGAGCTGCGTCCAGTCGCCCTGAGCGTTCAGCGCATCCTCCCATCGCGGCAACGCCAGCGGATGCGTGCTCACTTCAATCAGGGCCCGGCCGAGCACCACCACATTGAGCAGCAGGTAAGGAACGCAGACTGCCGTCGCCAGCTCGATCGCCTCCGCGAAACCCTTCAGGAACACGGCGGCGAGCAGCGCTAGCAGGACCAGCGTGACGGACAGGTTTGCATTTCCCAGCAGCGGATGCAGATACGGATTCGACGTGGCGTGTCTGGCCGCATCGGAAGCCGAAAGCGTCATGGTGATGACGAAGTCCGTGGTCGCGAACCCCAACAGCACCAGGACCATGAACTTGCCCCACCAACCCGGCAGGAGATTCTCGAGCATCGCGATGGAGCCTAATCCCGCAAAGGAGCGCCCGGCGACCTGCACATAGATCGGAAGAGCGCACAGCAGAGTCACCGCCACCAGGACCGCAGTGGCGATTGGGGAAAGCGCGCCGGCCGCGAGAAGTGCGATACCCGGCTGGTATCCGAGAGTGGAAAAGTAATCCACACCCGTTAGCCAAATGACCAGATACCAAGGGTGATCGGCGTGCTTGTCGATGTGGCGTGGATCCCGGGCCTCATCCCTGCGTAGCCACGCTTGCCAAGATGCCATATTGTTATTGTGCTTGCGTGGAGTCCGTCAGAGACTGAACAAGGATACCAATGAAGAAGATCGATCCCGAAGATTTCCGTGTCCGGCCTGGAAAGAATGTCAATTTAGACAAGTGGCCCACGAAAATGAAACCTGTATATCACTCACAGGAAGAATATCAAACCCTCCTCACGGAACACATCCACCAGCTGAGTGAACAGCAAAACCGGCTATACGCCGACGATAGCTATGCGCTGCTCCTGATCTTCCAGGCGATGGATGCGGCCGGCAAGGACAGCGCAATCAAGCACGTCATGTCGGGTGTCAATCCTCAAGGCTGTCAGGTGTACAGCTTCAAACACCCTTCTCCCGAGGAATTGGACCACGACTTCCTGTGGAACGCAGCGCGAAAGCTTCCCGAGCGCGGCAGGATTGGTATCTTCAACCGATCCTATTACGAAGAGGTCCTGATCGTCCGCGTGCACAAAGATATTCTGGATGCGGAGCGGTTGCCCAAGGCTTTGCTCTACGGGAAGCATATCTGGCGCGACCGGTATGCCTCCATGGTCAATCTGGAAGACCATCTGTATCGCAATGGCACCCGCATCCTCAAGTTCTTTCTGCATCTTTCGAAAGACGAACAACGCAAACGCTTTCTGAAACGAATCGATGAGCATGACAAGAACTGGAAGTTCAACATCGACGACATGAAGGAGCGACGGTTCTGGAACGACTATATGAAAGCGTATGAGGAATGCCTGAGTGCGACCAGCACCAAGACCGCGCCCTGGTACATCGTTCCAGCGGACGACAAATCCACCACCCGGTTGATCGTGTCCCGGATCATTCTGGATACCCTGAAAGACCTGAAGCTCGAATATCCGAAACTCAGCCCCGAGCACCAGCGGGAATTGGGCAAGATCCGCAAACTGCTGTCTAAGGAGAAATAGCAGGTACGCGTGGATTCAACCAGCCGGCTGGATCCTGCACCAGCGATGCAGCTTCCGGCGGACCCCAAGTATTCTGCTCGTATTCGTGGACCGGCGTGGCGTCGCCCAGCACCGGCTCCACGATTTTCCATTGGGCTTCGATCTGGTCCTCGCGTGCAAAGAGGGCCTGGTCGCCGCGCAGGGCGTCAGCAAGGAGACGTTCGTAGGGAGCCATTTCGTCGGCGCGTTGATGCTTCGCGATCAGCTCGACATCTTCGCCGTCCAGATGTTCACCCGGCAGCTTAACGCGCATGCACAGCCCGATCACCACTTCCGGGCTCAAGCATAAACGAAGACGATTCGGCGAGCCGTGATCCGTCTCATCGAAAACTTCGAGAGGAGGCCGTTTGAAAGTGACATTCACCTCGGTGGCCGTGACGGGCATGCTCTTGCCGGCCCGGATGTAGAACGGCACGCCCGCCCATCGCCAGGTGTCGATGAACAGCCTGATGGCGGCATAGGTCTCCACGCGAGAATCCGGCGCGACGCCTTCTTCCTGCTTATACCCTTTGAATTGGCCCCGCACAATATCCGGCGGAGTCAACGGCCGCACCGCTTTCAGGATTCTCGCTTTCTCATCTCGAATCGCATCGTATTCCTCCCCGGTGGGAGGGTCCATCGCCAGACACGCCAGCACTTGAAACAGGTGATTCTGAATCACGTCGCGGATGGCGCCGGCTTCTTCGTAAAATCGCCCGCGCCCTTGCACCCCGAAATTCTCCGCCATGGTTACTTGCACCGAGCGGATGTGGGCCCGATTCCATAGCGGCTCCAGAAAGCGATTGGCGAAGCGCGTGTAGAGAATGTTCTGGACAGGTTCCTTGCCGAGGAAGTGATCGATCCTGAATATGGCGTCTTCAGGGAAAAACTCATCGAGAATCGCATCCAGCTCTCGCGCGGATGCGAGATCGCGCCCGAAGGGTTTCTCCACCACCACGCGGGCATTTTTCGAGCATCCGGATTTCGCCAGCCCTTCCGCAACCGCTGCGAACATGCTGGGTGGGATCGCCAGATAATGCAGAGGCCGCTGCGCGTTGCCCAGAACCTGGCGCAACTGCGTGAAGGTAGCCGGGTCGCGGTAATCACCATCGACGTACTGGAGCAAGGCCGACAACTTGGCGAAAGCAGTCTCGTCCAGGCCGCCGTGGGTGGTGACACTATCGCGGGCGCGCGCCTTGAGCTGGTCCAAATTCCATCCGGCTTTAGCCACACCGACGATGGGAATCGTCAGATTGTGCCGCTGGATCAACGCTTGTAGCGCGGGGAAGATCTGCTTGTAGGCGAGATCTCCAGTAGCGCCAAAGAATACCAGTGCGTCCGAGTACGTAGCGTCCACGCTCTATTTATCGCACGATCTCTTGCGCGTGCTGAAAGGAGCTACTGAATGACCTGGAACAGATCCTGTGGCACGACTTTTGCGCGCGGCATCTGCAAGTCCGGCATGGGACGTCCCGAGAACAGCTTGCGGCAAGGAATCGCGAGCCAGCGCGCCCAGGAGTTGGCTTTCTTCTGACGGGCACTGTCCGTAGCGATGCCCGTGCTGGCGTACATCTGACGATAGAGTTTCGAGATAAAGACGAACGCCAGGCGCGCCCGGAGGTGTGGCGTGCAGCGCGACCGCTTCCAAACGGAAGCGAAGCTGTAGAAGTCATCCCACACGCCCTGGGTACGGGCTCGCAAGTCCTCGGAGGTCATGGTGGGATGCGGCATGAACATCTTGGGGCGCTTGTGGGCGGGAATCAGCCAGTAGCGCGTCAAAGGGATCCCGTCCACCTTGGCGACATCGTCGCCCTGCGCTTTTTCCCATTTTTCGAAGTCGACCGTGCCCGGGAACGGCGTCAGCATGACGAACTGGGCGAAGGTAAGGCCGGCCTTTTGGGCCAGCTCTTGCGTGGCATCGAAGGTATGCGGACGATCGCTGGGCAGACCGAAGATGAATGAGCCCAGAACATGCACGCCGTGCTCGGAAAACGTCCGGAGCTGCTTGACCAGCTTGTCACCGGAGAGGTTGAAATCCTTGTAGACCGTCTTCAATCCCTCGGGGGTGACGGCCTCCACGCCGACCAGGGCGCCCCGGATGCGGGCTTTCTTCATAGCATCCAGAAAGCTGGTATCTTCCGCGGCTTCCATCGTGATTTGCGTGAAGAAGGTCATGTCCTTGGGTAGCGCCGACAGCCGTTCCATCAGCTCGAAGCGTTCCTGGCGCATGGCTTCCAGCTGATCGACGCGAGCCTGGTTGTTCTGGCGCTTCGCATTGGCGATGTCAGTCATCGTGACGGGATAAAAGTTGTCGTCCGCCAGGGCGATGAACCGGAATCCACGACGGCGCAGGTCTACGATTTCTTCGATCACAGGATCGGTCGCGCGCTGGCGGGGCCTCTGTCCGTCGGTGCGCCAAACAGAACAGAAGGAGCAGTGCTTGGCGCATCCTCGCACTGTCTGCACCGACGCCCACATATAACTATTCGGCGGCAGCAAATCCCACCGGGCTTGCTTGAACTCCCCGGCTTCGACTCTTCCACCGTTATAGATCCGCTCCGGGGTTCCCGCAGCGCAATCCCGAATGACCTGGTTCCAGACGACATCGCCATCGCCCTTCACCACCGCATGCGCACCGCCTCGCTCGAACGGCTCCTCGGAGTACAGCGTGGAGTGGATCCCTCCGAACACAACCCAGGCGCCCCGTTCCCGCACTGCGCGTCCCACCTCATATCCTCGCAAGGCGTTACCGGTGTGGATGCCAATACCGACGACGTCACCAGGCTTAATCCGCTCCAGATTAAGATGCTCCAATGTCTCGTCGCAGATTTCGGGATCGCCGAACGACTCATCGGTCGCAGCGGCCAGCACGTACAGCCATCGTGGGGTGATGACGGCAGTCCCGAACGCGGTATCACTTGGATTGACTAGGTGAATGCTCATACTTTAGGGCCAACCTAGTGTACCAGCTAAAACTAGGGCGATCCCTAGGAGCCCGGCTGGCGACCCATCATCACGGCAAAGCGTGGGGGAAATAGAACCAGGATTTAACCGCCTGCACGACTAACAGATACAAAACCGCTAGTAGAGGGATCGCCCCCAGCAATGACAATGGAAACGGCGCAAATCGACTCCCCTAGCAGGAGCGATACGGCGCTCGCCACCAGAAGAATGGGGCGTCGTGCTGTGTCGCCTGGAGGAGATGGAGTAGTGTGCACTAGGCCCTGCTGAGGACAATACGGAGTGCCAGGGTAGTGCGCTCGGTGTCAACTGCCTATCGGACTCTTAAAGAACCCGTCTGCGCGTTAACAGAACCACTAGCAAAACGATTAACAGAAGACCGACGCCGCCGCTAGGATAATATCCCCATCCGGTGCTATAAGGCCAGGTCGGAAGCAGGCCCAAGAGCAGCAGAACAAGCAGGAGCGTCAAGAGAAGGTTCATACCGCACTCTCCAAGAGACTTTCCAAGCGGCTCACGCGCTCATCCAGAGACCTTAACGAAGCCAGGAAACGTCCGCTGTCTGCCGGACTCGACAACTTCCGATACATGCCTTCTAACGCTGCTTCGGTCTCGTGCACCTTGCGGAGTTCCGCCAATACCGTGCGTTCGAGCTTGCTCATTTCCCACCTCCCTTGAGTACTGAGTGCGATTCCCAAATTCGGAGGTAGGCTTGCAGGTTCAATGCCAGACCACATTTCGAGCCGGAGGATGTCGGAAATCAGCAAGTTAAGTTGGCACTGCGGGGCGGATTCTCTTCGCTCCTAGCGCGCAAATCTTGCACGATTCGCTGTTTCTAGACATAAGGCATCTTTCACAGAAGGCTTAGCATCTCTAACAGCATGAGCGGTGATCTGGACGAGATGGTCCTGCTGGCAGTGGCCCCCAAAGTGCGAACACTTTCCGCCATGCAAGAACGAGGAAAAGTCGTACTTCTCGGAGACTTCTCGAATGAGCGCCTCGATTTTGCAATGATCGGGCGCGACTTCGGCTGGTCCACTGCCAAGTCTTCCGATCTTTCCGAACTCCGCGAAATGGGCCAGTCAGAAACCGTGGTCGCCGTTCTGATTCAGGCCGGGTGGCTCGGTCTAGCCTGGACGGAGGCCCTGCGCGCTGTTCGAGAAACGCTCCCGCACGCACGACCCATACTATGCCACCGCGTCGACCAGGCTCATTCGAGGAGTGAAATGGTGGATGCCGGTGCTTTTGGAGTGCTGCTGTCACCGCTGGCCTACTCCGAAGTCCGGCAGGCGCTTGGATTCGTTTGGGCCGCCAGGATTACGCCGCCCCAGAAAGCTCCAGCTACCGCCAAGAAAGTTAGCGCTATCGATGGAACTGTCCGGCGTGCGGGTGCTGCTTAAACCTCGCCAGAAGGAACGATCCCAGGCTTAGAACCTCGCCCGCTCCGAATAGCCACCAGGCGAAGGGCTGCGGCATGTTGCCAGCGATCACATGCCGGAAATCCCAGGTGAACGACAGAATCACCAGCGCGCCTCCCAGGACCAAGCCGACCCAATGCCGCCACCCGATGTCGACGGGACGATACAGTGTCGCCACTCCGCAGCCAACAATCGTAAACGACACGATGACCGGCGCCAGAACGGGGGCCACCCACGGCACCGGCAAAAGGAAAAGAAGATCCCAAGTCAGGAGCGACGCCGGCCAATCGATCCACAGTTTGAGAAACAGATAAAAGGACAGGTCCCAGACGCCGAAAGCGATCGACAAGGCGGGCAGCCACAGAGACCGTTCCGAGGTTACCAGCATGGCGGCCGCCGCCAGCATGACGATGGTCGCGGCCTCACGGATCACCTCAACGTTCAATAGTAGGGCTGTTTCCGGAGCCTCGGCCACCATCTTTTCGCGATTCACCAGGGGAAACAGATCCCCTGGAGCCCGTCCGGGAGTCAACCGCTGGCGCAGCGGCTCATAGAGCGCTCGTAAGTAAATGACCACCGCGGCCTCGACATAACCGAAGGAGATGCCGAATAAAAGGAGCCCGATGACGATTCTTCGCGGGCGGTGCGACATTACGCTCAGCTAGTGCCGGCGGACGCACTTCGAGTACAGATCCGGGAAAACACCGTGCGGGTCATATGTCTGCTTGAGGTGCGTGTAGCGTGGCTGGTCGTAGATACTCCAAAACTCTGCTTCATCGTACCAGGCACTGGAGTATAGCCCCTTGGCCCCCCCGAGTTCCATCGTCTTACGCTCGATCTTGCGGTTGAAGTACCCCTTTTCGTGCGTCGAGGAAATCACGTCCCAGAATCCGAAGTTCACGTACAGTCGACCCGGTTCCAACGGGCTAAGATCCCAAGTCCGGGCGGCATCCCGTGTCTTGAAAGGGCACATCCATACCGGCGTGATACCGACCTCCGAAAGCAAAAACTCGAAAAACTCAGACGCCTTGCCAATCGGAATATCCACATCCTGAATCACCGACTCGGTGCCGCCTGAGTCCGGAAGGACGCTATACGAGAGCCGCATGATCCGCTGATAGGTCCGCGAGTTTAGAGCCCATTTAGATAGCCTTCGAATCCCAGGCTTCTGCACATAGAAGTGTTTGGAACACCAGAACCAATCCGTGTCCCAGCGCCAGATGTAGTCTTTCGCCGTGAGCCAGTCCTCGGACTTGCGCTGGATGGACTTGTAATAGATGTCCATGTAGGTGTAATCGCTAACCGCAGGCGCCTGATCGACCAATTCGCCTTCGGTCAGGTACATCTCATGGCTCGAAAAGATTGTCCCGTCGAGATAATCCACCGCGCTATCCGCACGCTCCGCGATCCGGGCAAAATAGCTCTCCGGATCGGTGAAGCGGGTATGCGTCAGATGTACAAACGGCTTGGCCGGAATCAGGCGGACGGTCAGTCGCAAAGCGTATCCCAAGGTTCCGTAGGAGTTTGGGAATCCGTAAAACAGGTCTGGATTCTGCCGGCAGGAACAAGTCACCAGGCGTCCATCGCCAAGCAGAATCTCCATCTTTTCTATAGTTTCGTGCACCAAACCGAACTTAAAAGACGAAGATTCAATCCCCAGTCCGCTGACCGCCCCACCCACTGTAATCGTCTTGAGCTGAGGGACGACCGCTGGTAGCAATCCATACTTGAGCGTCTCGTCGACCAGGGCTTCGTACGTGATCATGCCCTCGACGTCGGCCGTCATCCGCTGCGGGTCAATCGACAGGACACGATTGAAGGACCGCACATCGATGAAGTGTTTCCCGGCGGCGGAGCGGTGCCGGAACAAGTTGGAGGTTGATTTGCGGAGACCGATCCGTTCACCGCGCTTTCTGGCTTGGTCGATCTCCGAGGCGAGGGTTGCGATCCTCCTCTGATGATCTTGCTCCAGATCCATAAGACCGCAACCCTACCTCACAGGCGTATACGAAGAAATGTCGCCCTTGGAAAGGACGATCTGCCAAAGCTGTAGCCTGCGCGAGCGGAAAGAGCCTGCGGAGGCCATCAGGTAATACTTCCACATGCGATAGAAACGGTGGCTATAGGTAGACCGTAATTCCGGCCAAGCCTGCTCGAAGTTCTTCCACCAGGCGATCACGGTTTTGTCATAATCCGGCCCAAAGTTGTGCCAGTCTTCGGCCACCCACAAACCCTCCCAAGCCGTGGTCAGTTGAGCCATGGAAGGAATCAGACCGTTCGGAAAGATGTATTTGTGAATCCACGGATCCGTGTATGAATACGATTCATTAGATCCGATCGTGTGCAGTAAAAAGGTGCCCTGATCCTTGAGCCGATCGTGCGCCAGTTGCATAAACTGGCGATAGTTCTTGTATCCGATGTGCTCACACAAACCAATGGAGACGACACGATCAAAACGGTTCGGCTCCGAGGCGGCCTCGCGATAATCCTTTTGTTCGAAGCGTACCGGCAAGCCTTTACACAGATTCCTGCCGAAGGCGACCTGTTCGCGGGAGATGTTGTAGCTGACCACCTGACAACCGTATTCTTTGGCTGCGAAGTGAGCCAGCCCGCCGAATCCGCCGCCCAGTTCCAGCAAAGTCATGCCCGGAACAAGCTGCAATTTGCGGCAAATCAGGTGCAGCTTATTCTCCTGAGCCTGATCGAGCGTGACTGCCCCTTTCCAGTAGGCGCAGGTATACTGCATGCGGCGATCGAGCATCGCTTGGTAAAGCTGGTTGCCCAGGTCGTAATGCGCCTGCGCGACTTGTTTCGCGCGTTGCATCGTCTGCAAGTTGAGCACTCGCGTCTTTAACACCAGCAACGCGGTCTTGAAGTCATGAACATGGCTGGCTAAGTCAGCGCGGCGGAAGCGGGTGAAGAATTCATCCAGCGCCTCGACGTCCCACCATCCATCCATATAGGATTCGCCCACGCCGATACTGCCCTCACCCAGAGCCCGGTTAAAAAACCGTTCGTCGTGGACCTGAATGTCCCAAGGCTGCGACCCGTTGACGCCGATGCCTGCGATATCCAGAAGCTCAATGACTTTCCGCGCCGCAGCCGATTCGTACCGCACGCTGCTCTTTTCGGATTTTCGAGACTGGGACTCTTGCCAACCCTCAAAAGTACTAGTCTGTCTCATGATTGCTTACCCAACCCTCCTGATTGTTAGATAGCTCTCCGGGACACTTAGTATATTCCAAATAGCAAGGATTTCTTAGAGACCCGCCGTATACCTGGGGAAGTCCCTAGTTCGGGTGAAAAGATTTAGATTTTGAATGATTCGAGCGTTTCGGCGGCGAATAGCTCTTTGGGTGTAAGCAGGCGTTTCGCCAGGCCCTGCTCATAGGAATAGCGCAGGAAGGTACTGAGAGTCTTCTCGTTCGCCTGGAAACCGTAGGGCCAGAAATCCTTGCCCATGACCGCTTCTGTTTCCGCGACATGATCCAGAACCCACGGGAGCATGGTCTTGAGCCCGGCCGTCTCGTGTAGGTTCACATACACTTCGCGCTGTGACAACACGAAGGCTTTGTGCAGCGATTGAGCGATCCACGGATTCTGTTTGTACACATCGCGGCGGATCACCACGGTGTGCATGATGGGAAAGATTTTGGTTTTGCGGTAATACTCGCGTTCCACCGCGCCGTAATTCTCGAAAAGCCTGCGTACTTTACCCGTTCCATTTCCGAAGGTGGACGGCGCCCGCGCCGTGTACATGGCATCGAGTTCTCCGCTCTCGATCATTTGCGAGAGCGCCTTGTTGTCCGGAATCGGCTGTACGCGAATGGCGGGCGGCAACGACAGTGCGATCTTTTCGGTGCGTCCAGGTTCTTCTTCGCCGCCGGTGAAATACGGCGTGCTGGCAACGGGGATGTTGTACTCGTCACTGAGCATTCCGCGGATCCAGACGGCTGCCGTCATCTGATACTCGGGCGTGCCGACGCGCTTGCCGCGAAGATCCTGCGGGGTCCGGATCCCGCTGCTCGAGTTCACGAAAATGCAGGAATGCCGGAAGAAACGCGACGGGAAAACCGGGATCGCGATAAAAGGCTGCGGCTCCTCAAATAGCGACAATACGTAGGACGACAACGACATTTCCGACGCATCAAATTCGTGATTCCGGAGCATGCGGAAGAAGGTTTCTTCGATCGGCAAGGGCAGATACGTGAGGTCGACACCATCCACACCGACGCGGCCTTCCATGAGGGCTCGCGTGCGATCGTAATCCCAACAAGATAGGGTCAGCCGCAGTTTGCCTTGCGCCGATATCGTAGGCGGGGCAGCCGCCAGGACCGCTCCGGCTCCAGCAGCGGAGAGCAGCTTTCGCCGGCTAACTTTGTTTCCCACGCTGATAGACTACTTTATGTCAAACGCCATGGCAACCATGAAAGCAGTCCGATTTCACACCTATGGCGCGTCCGACGTTTTGGTTTACGAGGACGCACCCAAGCCCGAACCAGCGGCCGGAGAAGTCCTGGTCAAGGTGTACGCCACATCCGTCAACCCCATCGACTGGAAGATCCGTGCGGGACACATGAAGGGCTTCCGCGAATATCCGCTTCCATTCATCCTGGGTTGGGATGTTTCGGGTGTCGTCGAATCGGTGGGCCCCGGGGTGGCCGGCCTAAAGCCGGGCGACGAAGTTTATGGCCGGCCGGACGCCGCGCGTAATGGAGCCTACGCAGAGTACGTCGCCGTAAAGGAATCCGAACTCTCGCCCAAACCCAGAAGCCTGGATCATATTCACTCGGCCGCGATTCCGCTGGCCGGTCTCACCGCGTGGCAGGCTATGTTCGATACCGCCGGTCTAACGGCAGGGCAGAAAGTTCTGGTGCATGCAGCCGCGGGCGGCGTGGGGCACCTGGCGGTCCAGTTCGCCAAGACCAAAGGTCTGTATGTTGCCGGCACGGCGAGCGGCCGCAATCAGAAGTATCTCAAACAGCTCGGCTGCGATCTTCCTATAAATTACGAGACCACGCGTTTTGACGACGTGGTCCACGATTTCGACACCGTGATCGAGAGCATGGGTGGCGAAGTGCGGTCTCGATCCTGGAAAGTGCTGAAGAAAGGCGGCATGCTGGTGGCGCTAATCGGCCCGCCCCCTTCAGAAGACGATGCCAAATCGCACGGCGTGCGCGCGAGCATCATATGGGGGCAGATGAATGCCGCCCAGCTCACCGAAATCGGGCTCCTGGCGGATTCCGGGCGCGTCAAGCCCGAAGTCGCAGCAGTGTTCCCTCTTCGAGACGCCGCCAAGGCTCACCAGATGAGTGAGACCGAGCACGTTCGCGGAAAGATCGTCCTGCAAGTGGTGTAGGCGCTTCGATGGACGACTTTTTAACTGCCGCGATCGAAGAAGCGCGCAGGGGGCTCAGTAAAGGCGGCATCCCGATCGGCTCGGTTTTAGTAATCGACGGCAGGATTGTCGGTCGCGGGTACAATCAGCGAGTGCAGCAAGGCAGCGTCATCCGTCACGCGGAAATGGACTGCCTGGAGAACGCGGGCAGACTTCAGCCTGCCGAGTACCGCCGTGCGACCCTCTATTCCACGTTATCCCCCTGCGACATGTGCAGTGGCGCCGTTTTGCTGTATAAAATTCCCCGAGTGATCATCGGCGAAAACCGGACGTTTCGGGGCCCTGAGGACTATGTTCGCTCGCGTGGGGTGGACGTCGAGGTGGTCGACAACATGGATTGCATACAGCTCAT
>Ga0207711_10002008_pt1 | contig 18401 bp, 10 predicted proteins | sample KBSS34metaG_FD_184401 | JGI IMG/M metagenome (GOLD analysis project Ga0207711, IMG submission 184401) | Switchgrass rhizosphere microbial communities from Kellogg Biological Station, Michigan, USA - KBS S3-4 metaG (SPAdes) (version 2) | ecosystem: Host-associated > Plants > Roots > Rhizosphere...
TCCCGCCGGGAAGGAAGGCAATGCCGAAGGGGCGATCGAGAGCCTTCGTGATGACGGTAACTTTAATCTTGTGCTGCTCGGCCGTGTCGAAAATAAAGGGACCGTCACCCAACGGAGCGCGAGGCAGATCGATCACATTCGCCTGCCCGTGGAGGACCGCGGCAAACAATACAGCGCTGAAAAGCAGATGCTTCATCGTTATACTATACGCCGGGGACGACATCGTGCGACAAATCACATCTGCGATCGCAATCACCTTCTTTGCCGGCTCACTTTTGGCTCAACCTCAGCCGCCGGGGCAGGCGCTTTTTCAGAGCAAGTGCGCAAGCTGCCATTCGGCTGAAGGCGGGGCGCCGGCGATGCCCGCGCTCAATGCGATGCCGACCGAGAGCATCTTCGATTCGTTGATCAAGGGCAAAATGAAGGAGCAGGCTGCGTCGATGACGAGCCGCGAGCGCCGCGCCGTTGCTGAGTTTTTGGGAAAGCGTCCGCTCAACGATCCAGCAGCGGGCGACGTAACCAAGATGACGAACCGCTGCCCATCGAATCCCGACTTGGGTGATATCAATGCGACGCCGTCATGGTCGGGCTGGGGCGGAATCACGAATGCCCGGTTCCAGACGGCACGCGCTGCCGGGCTGACAGCGGCCGACGTGCCCCGGTTGAAACTCAAATGGGCGTTCGGATTGCCTTCGGGATCGAGCCTCTATTCTCAGCCCGCAATCGCGTTCGGCCGCGTGTTCGTTGGCAGCGACGACGGCGTTGTTTATTCGATGGATGCCAAGTCCGGATGCGCCTACTGGGCCTACCGCTCCGATATGTTTGGCCGATTCGCGCCCATCATCGCGCCGATTTCCGGATATCCGGGCACGCGCTATGCGGTCTTCTTCGTGACCCGCTCTTCGACTGCTTATGCGATTGACGCGCACGATGGGAAACTCCTGTGGAAGAACGCGGAAGTGAAGGACAGCCTGAACAACCTCAGCGCCACCGCCGCCTATTACGACGGCCGGCTGTACGTGCCGCTATCCGGGACGGAGACCCTGACCGGAGCGAATCTCGATTACGAATGCTGCAAGTCGCGCGGCACGGTGGTGGCGTTGAACGCCAATACTGGCAAGGTTTTGTGGCGCGCGCAGAGCGTTCAGGAGCCGCTGCGTAACATTGGCGAGAATTCGCGCGGCAAGCAGATGTGGGGCCCGGCGGGGGCTTCGGTGTGGAACACGCCCACCGTGGACGCCAAGCGCAAGCTCATCTACGTAGGTACAGGGAACAGTTTCGGCCGGGTTGCGGCATCGACCAGCGATTCGATTCTGGCGCTGCGCATGGAAGACGGAAAGATGATGTGGCACCACCAGGAGTTTGCAGGCGATTCGTTCATGAATGGCTGCCGCCCGGCGAATGCGGCGGATACGAATTGTCCGGAAAAACTGGGACCTGACTACGATTTCGGCGGCTCGTCGGCAATTCTTCAGACGGTGAATGGTAAAGATATTTTGGTTGCGGCTGGCAAGGGCGGCGTGGCGATTGGGCTGGATCCGGATGCCGAGGGGAAGCTGGTTTGGCGAACCCAGTTATGGGAAACGCAGGCGCCGTCGGCTTCGGGTTTGGTGGTTTGGGGTGGCGCCTCAGACGGCCAGCGCGTTTACTATCCATTGCAGCAACCCGGCGGCGGATTGAAAGCGCTGCAGCTCGCGACGGGTAAAGTGGATTGGAACGCCGCGGTCAACGCGGACCGTCGTGGCCAGGCCGGCCCGGCGACCTCGATTCCGGGCGTTGTTTTCACCGGTGGTTGGGACGGCATCTTGCGAGCGGTGGACGCAGCGGGTAAGGTGATCTGGACCTTCGATGCCAAGCAGGACTTCCAGACCGTGAATGGCGTGATCGCCAATGGCGGCTCGTTTGGCCCCGCCGGTGCGGTGATCGTTGGCGGGATGATGTATGCCGCGTCGGGCTACACCGGAATCATGCAAGGCTCGCAAGGGAACGTGGTGCTGGCGTTCGGAGTGGAATAGGATGGAAATCATGCACCTCAGTAAACGCCTGACCAAGCGCCCGACCAAGCGATGGATAAAATGGGCCGCTGGCGCTAACTTTCTCGTCGCCGCCTGCGCGCTCTTCGCAGCTGACCCGGCGGTCATCACGATCGCCAGCAAAAACCTCTTCCCCGAAAGCATTACCTCCACAGCCGATGGAGCCATCATCATCGGCAGCTATGGCACCAGCACTGTCTGGCGCATCCCGCCAGGCGAAAACAACGCCGCCAAGTGGATCGACTCGAGTAACTCCAAGGGCGCCTTGCTCGGGGTACTCGCCGATGAGAAGTCGGGCCGTCTGTTGGTCTGCCAGGCCGGCGTCAAGACCTTCGACCTCAAGACGGGAGCCGCCAAGGAAGAGCTGGCCATCCCGACGGCGAACCCGTTTTGCAATGACCTTGCCGTGCGCGACGACGGGTCCCTCTACGTCACCGACACCACCGGAGCCAAGATCTTCATGTTCGCCAAGGGTGCGACTACGCCCTTTGCGACGACGGCCGTTGAAGTCGCCTCCGATCCTCTGCTCGCTGGAGCCGACGGCCTCGCATTCTTGAGCGATCCCGACAAGCTTTACGTCAACAGCGTGACCAGCAGCAAACTCCTGCGCCTGGATCTGGCCAAAGACGGCAAGGTCACCAAGATCACCGATCTCAAGCTGTCGCGTCCGCTCCAGGGTCCCGATGGGATGCGTCCCATCGATGGCAAGCGCCTGATCATCGCCGAAGGTAACGGCCGCACCGCCATGGGCGTCCCTAACGGCGACAGTGTCGAAATCACGACGCTCAAGGAAGGCGGCATGGAAGGCGGCACTCCCGCCGTCACCGTCACAAAAGGCATGGGCTGGACCATCGAAGGCAAGCTTCGCCAGCGCGACGCGAAGAACCCCGACGCCGACAAAGGGCCGTTCCGCCTGTTCCCCGTCCCGATCCCGAAGTAGGCCGAGAGCTTACTTCGCCACCTGAAGCTGGCCTCATGCAAGTCGGCTATACTTTCAAGAAGTGGCAATGCCTTTGGAGTCTCCGCAGCGTATTCACCGCGTTCTAGTGGTTGACGATCAGCCGGCTCTACGGAGCTTGCTCGGCACAATATTGGAAGGTGCGGGATTCCAAGTGTTTACCGCGGACAGTGGCCGGGAAGCAAGGGTAGCGCTATCCAAACATCAAATAGACCTGGTGATCACCGACCTCGGAATGCCGGATGAAGATGGGATTGAACTCATTCGCCGGCTGAAGACCGAGCATCGGAACCTGAAAATAATTGTGATGTCGGGGACCTTCGGCCCGGATCTCTTGAAGGTGGCCCGACTTCTGGGTGCACATGCGACGCTAACCAAGCCCATGACTGCACCGGAATTGCTCGATTGCATCCGAAATCTCGATGCCGGAGCAGATCCCAGCTAGCTAGCGAACCGGGATCTCTCCTCCATCATCACTTCTTGGATAACTGATCGATGCTTTGAAGGAGCATCTCCCGGGAAAGCGGTTTGACCAAACTAATGTGTGCGCCCAAAGCGCTGGCCGCTCTCAGAACGTCTGTACCGAAAGCTCCGGACATGGCGACGATCTTGACCTCCGGTTGCTCTTTCCGCAGAGCCCGAATTAACTCCATGCCTTCTTCACGGGGCATGGCAAGATCCGTGATGACCAGGTCGATCTGATGCTTCTCCACTTGCGCTCTCGCGTCGCGCCCGTCTTCCGCGGTGAACGCCTGGAAACCTGCCCCCTCTAGTGTTTGGGCCAGCAAATTGCGCAAAGATGCGTCGTCGTCGACCACCAGGATTCGCTGAATGGGGGACGCCGCAGAAAGCAGACCGTCAATCTTTTCACACAACGTGTCCGGCGTGAAGGGTTTCTGGAGGAACTCCACGCCAGGTTCCAGGTTGTCGCGCTCGTCGGCCGCGTTTCCCGTATAGCCAGACATGAACAAGACCCTGATATTGGGTCGGACTAAGGCAACGCGGTTGGCGATCTCCTTGCCTCCCATGTTGGGCAGAACCACATCGGTGAGCAACAAATGAATGGTTCCTTCGTATTCGTCCGCAAGCTGGATGGCTTTGGCCCCGCTTCCGGCCACTAGTACGTGATATCCGGCGCTGGTGAGAATCTCCTGAACCAGCAGACGAATCGCGGGATCATCCTCGACCACCAAGATAGTCCAGTTTCGCCGACCGGTGCCGTGCTTACTCTTTGCGGGTTCCGATTCCTCCATGGCAACGTGCTGCGGCAGAAATACTTTGACTGTGGTCCCAATTCCCGGCTCGCTTTCCAGCAGAACGTGCCCACCGCTTTGCGTGACAATTCCGTACACCGTTGCGAGTCCCAAGCCCACGCCTTGACCCGGCGGTTTGGTTGTAAAGAATGGGTCGAACACTCGCTGCTTGACCTGCCAAGACATGCCGCATCCGTTATCCGCCACCTGGAGCGTGGCATAGCGACCGGCTGGCACGTCGAAGGCTCGCGCGGACACTTCGTCCAGCTCCGTATTTGCCAGAAGGATTGTGATGGTCCCGCCACCGGGCAGGGCCTCCCGTGAATTAACCACGAGGTTCAAGATCGCCTGATGGATCTGCGCGGCATCGATCCAAACTGAAGGAACATCCTGGCTGATCCGGGTAACTATCTCTACCTCTTGCCGCACGGCCGTCCTGAGCGCAGGTTCCAGGTCCCTTAGCAGGTCGACTAGATTCACCGCTCGCGGGTGCAGCATCTGCTTTCCGCTGAATGCCAGCAGTTGACCGGTTAAAGCGGCGGCTCGCTCGCCTGCTTTGTGAATCTCCTCAACGCGACGGTACACATCCTGCTTCGGATCGGAGTTTGCCAGGAGCATCTTGGAATAGCCGATGACGACGTTCAGCGCGTTATTGAAATCGTGGGCCATTCCACCCGCAAGCTGGCGAAGCGCTTCCATTTTTTGAATCCGGAGGTTCGCACACAGTCGGCGGTTTTCATAGATTCGACCGGCCAATCCGCCCAGAATTCCCGTCAAGCGCGCATCCTCTTCGGTGAATTCAACTGCGCCGATCCGATGAAAGAGGCATAACCAACCGTAGTTGCGGGTGGGTGACAGGATGGGCGCGGCCAACAGTGAACTAAAGGTCGGAAAATCCCTGGGAAGACCAAATTTGGCCGGATCCGCACTGGTATTGCGGGCCCGGACCGGCTGCTGGTCCGTAAGAAGACCACCGATCACAGCGTTCACTCTCGTGATGTCTTTCAATCCGGGATACGCCTCCGGAGATAATCCCGCAATGTAGGTCTGATCGCCACTTTCTTCGATGATGCTGACCATTCCGAACTTCGCATCGATAAGCTGACGGGCCGACTTGCAAAACTCGCCTAGCATCCGGCTCGGGTCGGTTTCAGAGGAAAGCCGTAGACTGGCCTCCAGGAGAGCGTCCAGCTGGGAGTTAACGGCAGCCATTTCGAAGGCTTGCTTGGTTAACTTGTCCATGACCAGGCGCAGATGATCGCGGTCAAAGTTTTCCGCCACTGGCATCGCGCGAGGGGCCTTCTGTAGACAGGCCTCCACGGTCTGGAGCACGGTCTCGTCCGAGCATGGCTTGGAAAGAATGTACTCCACGCCGCACTCGCGAGCCAGATCTCTGGCGTCCCGTTCCCGAAATACGGCTGTCCAAAAAATCACCGGCGTATGGGCTATCTCCGGGCTGGATCGCAATCGGCGGCCGAACTCGTATCCGTCCATGGTCGGCATGAGAATATCCGTGATGACCAGGTCCGGACGCTCGGCAGAAACCAGGGCGAGCGCCTCCCCGCCGTCCGAGGCCTCTCGAATGGAGTGGCCGGATTGTCCCAGGAGTTCCACCAATAGGCTTCGATTTCCGGGATTATCGTCGACGATAAGTATTTTAGCCACCTGGTTCGCCTCCCTTGGACACGTGCCTCAGTAAGCCATCGGGAGGTCAGTCCATCTTAATTACCTGGAATCCGACTCCTGCCAAACGGAGTATTAAGGTTCTTCCGTGTTTGCGTCGATTAATGGGCACCGTGCGCAAAGAAATCGTCAAAAGAAGCAAACTCCTAATCGTTGATGATCAGGAAGCCAACATAGGATTGCTGACGAGTATTCTCAAGGAGCAGGGATTTATCGGTATTCAGAGCCTGACCGATGCCCGCTTGGTGCTGCCGCTGTTCCTGGACTTCCTGCCCGACCTCGTCTTGCTGGACCTACGGATGCCCCACATCGACGGCCTTTCTCTGCTGAAGCAGCTGCGGAGCCGTATCCCGGAAAACGCGTATCTGCCGTTCGTGATTGTTACAGCAGATTTGTCGCAAAGGACCCGGCAAGCGGCACTGTCCCTAGGGGCTAAAGACTTCCTCACCAAGCCGATCAACCCCCAAGAGGCGATTCTCCGAATATACAATTTGCTGGAAACGCGATTCCTTTATCTCGAATTACAAGAATCCAATCGTGTATTGGAAGAACGCGTGCAGGAGCGTACTCGCCAGCTGGAATCGGCGCAGGCAGAGATGCTCCGCCATCTTGCGCTGGCCGCGGACTATCGGGACGACTTGACCGGCCTTCATGCCCAGCGCGTCGGGCTACTGGCCTCCTTGCTGGCTGAGGCAACGGGTGTCCCGCAAGATGAGGTGAAGCTGATTCGTGGTGCAGCTCCGCTTCACGATCTTGGGAAGATTGGCATTCCGGATCACATCTTGCTGAAAACCGGGCAACTGACTCCGGAAGAATTCCAGGTTGTAAAGACCCATACCGGAATCGGAGGAACGATCCTATCGGGCAGCAGCTTCCCACTGCTCAAGATGGCCGAGCAAATTGCCCGGTACCACCACGAGCATTGGGACGGCTCGGGCTATCTTTCGATGAAGGGAGACATAATCCCCCTGCCTGCCCGGCTGACGTCGGTGGCCGACACATTCGACGTTTTGACTCATGATCGTCCCTACAAGGCCGCCCACTCCCTGGAAGAGGCTTTGGCGGAGATTCAGAAGGAACGGGAACGCCAGTTCGACCCGGCTGTAGTCGATGCATTGGTGAAAATAGCCTCGTCTCAGGACCTTCTTCAGCTGGATCAGGCGGTGCTTGACGAAACGGGAATCACCCCCGTTATTCATACTCAGGCCGCGCTGTTGACCGAGCAGACGATGCCGCATTCCTCGGCATCTTAGCCTTTTAGCATATAAAAACGGCCATGGTTTTCAAAAATAGGCCGGTATTAATTACAGAGTGCTAAAGCTTCGTTAAGGTCACGCCGATCTTTCGCCTTAGTACTATTCCGAGTCGAGTCATGACGCTCTCCACAACTCCCGTCAGAAAGCTCCTTCTAGCGCTCGCGGCAATTGCAACTCCGGCTTTGGCGCAGATTTCCGGCGGAGCCTTCCGCGGCGAAATTCACGACGAGTCCCACGCCGTCGTGTCTCAGGCCAAAATCACGATACGGTCCAACGAGACGGGTTTGGAAGTTGTGGCTGAGTCGAATGGCGACGGGTTGTACTTGACACCGAATCTGACTCCAGGATCCTACCTCCTAAGCGCCACGAAGTCCGGGTTTAAATCCGAAGCGTTCGGCCCAGTGGTGCTGCAGGTGAACCAGACCGTCCGCGTGGATTTCGCCCTTGTCGTGGGCAGTGTCGCGGATTCGATTGAGGTACACGCCACGGCGATGCAGCTGCTGTCGACCGAAAGCGCCGAAATCTCTCAAGTCATCGCGAGCAAGCAGGTGTCCGAAATTCCGTTAAACGGCCGGCAATGGCAACAGTTGATCGCACTGAGCGCCGGCGTCAATCCGGGTGCGCCTGGGGAAACCGGTTCGCCGAATCCCATAAATGTGAACGGGCAGCGTAACAAGGCCAATCTGTTCATGGTGGATGGAATTTCCACTACTTCTTCCGCCCAAGGCCGGGGCGACAACTTCAACATTCCGCTCGAGGCGGTCCGGGAGTTCTCAGTACAGGCCGGAGGATATTCGGCGGAATACGGCGATGTCGCGGGTGGAGTGATCAATCTGGAATCCAAATCCGGCACCAACAACTGGCACGGATCACTCTTCGAGTTCTTCAGAAACGATCGGATGGACGCGGCGAACTACTTCGCTAATGCGACCTCTCAACCCAAGAATCCACTTCGCTACAACCAGTTCGGTGGCTCACTTGGAGGGCCGATCCGGCACGACAAGACTTTCGTCTTCGGCGACTATCAAGGCACCATCACGCGCAATGCCTCGCCGATGGTGACCAGCGTTCCGCTCGATCAGCAGCGGCTGGGGGATTTCTCAAACCTGCGAGCCAACGGAGCGCCCGTTCTTATCTACGACCCATTCGGAGCATCGCTGGCGCGAACGCCATTTCCAAACAATACCGTTCCTCTGACCAGCATCGATCCCGCGGCCGCGAACATAACCGCTCTCCTGCCGCATCCCAACCAGTTCAATGCGACTGGCCAGCCGCTTCCTTTCAATAATTATGCGGTGACCCGCTCGAACGCCTCGAATGTACATTCGTTTGACATCCGCGTGGACCATCAGTTTGCCCCCAACAATACTGTCTTTGTCCGCGAGTCGTTCCAGAATACGTACGCAGTAACGCCCTCGCTGTTCGGTCTGCCGCTAGGAGGCCCACCGACGGGGGCAGGGACCACTCAGGCCCGAAATCAGAACGCAGGCATCGGTCACATTTATCAATTCACACCCGCCCTAATCAATGAGGCTCGCATCGGCCTAAACCGGCAGACTACCAGCCTGATTCAGGAAGACTACGGCCAGAACCTTTCGCAACAATTTGGAATTCCAGGAGTGAACCAGAGTCCGCAGACATCCGGCCTATCGACTCTGACTGTCTCAGGGTTGTTCGGTCTGGGCGGCAGCATTCTGACACCGCTGCGAGTGGCCGCTACTGCCTGGAACTTCAGCGACAGAGTCATCTGGATGAGGGGACGTCACACCTTTCGATTCGGATTCGACAACCAATACGAGTTAGGAAGCACCGGTTACCTGGTTTTTGGACGCGGTAACTACACTTTTCTCAACCTGACGACCAGCACACTGGTAGGTCCGGCGGGCGGTAATGCGTTCGCTAGTTTCCTGGTGGGCGCACCGTTCCAGGTGCTGAGGGATGCATTTCCGCCGGGCATGGCCGGGCTTATCTCTTCCCGCAATGGATTTTATACGCAGGACGATTTTAAGATCACGTCGAAGCTGACGATGAACATCGGCGCCCGCTACGACATCATGCCGTATCCGCGCGAGAAGTACGACCGGCTATCGAATTTCGATCCGGCGACACGAACCATGCTCATCGCCGGGCAAACCACCAGCGAACGCTTGCGCGCGACCGATTACAAGGATCTGGCGCCGCGCGTCGGCCTGGCCTATGCGCCGGGCTTCAAAACCGTGATCCGGGCGGGCTATGGAATCGGATTCGTAGACCCCTTGGGAAGCGGCAGCATTCTGAACAGCAACGAATTCAATATACCGTTCTATTTTCGCAATAACATCACGCTGTTTCCGTTCACGGCGCCCACTTATACGCTCAGCAGCTTGCTTCCCGCCCTGGTTGTCCCATCGGCCTCAGCCCCGACTGGAGATCAACGCTATCTCACCCCCAATGACGGGAATCAATACTCGCAAACGTGGAGCCTCAGCGTGCAGAAGGGAATCAGCAATTCCTGGATGCTTGAAACGGCGTACGTCGGCACCAGTGGCAACCGGCTGCTGATGACTTCGAATATCAATGCCGCACTGCCGGGCACGACGAATCCGGTTTCGCGGCAGCCGTTTGGATCTTCCTTGGGGCAAGTTGTCCAGTACTCGAACAGCGCCCATTCCATCTATCATGGCCTGCAGTCCAAGATCGAGAAGCGATTTTCGAATGGGCTGTATTTCCTGGCATCCTACACCTGGTCGAAATCGATCGACAATCAGAGTAACGGGACTGATGATTCCGCGGCCAGCGGCCAATATCCTCAAGACCCCAGAAACGCTGCCTTGGATCGGGGTTTGTCCAGTTTCGACCGGACGCATCGTTTGGTCGCTAGCGGGGTGTGGGAAATTCCCGCGCCTAGAATCTCCGAATTGAGTCACGCTATTTTCGGCGGGTGGCAGTTGAGCGGGGTGTTTGTCGCTCAGAGCGGATCCCCGTTCAGCGTCGTGATGCCCTGTGCCACCATCAATGCTCAAGGAAACAATTGCCGGCCTAACGTCATCGGCAACGGTGCCTTGCCATCCGATCAGCGCTCGATCGCGGAATGGTTCAACACTTCTGCCTTCGTGACTCCCTCTCCGCAGGCATATGGCAACGCCGGCCGGAACATCCTGAGAGGGCCGGGGACCACAACCATGGACGTGGGGCTCTCACGGTCGTTCAAGTGGATGGAAACGCGCCGCCTGCAGATTCGATCCGAGTTTTTCAATGCGCTGAACCACACCAACTTTGGGCTGCCGGTGCATTCGACAGATTCACCAGCGCTCGGAACCATTACCTCAGCCGCGCCTGCGCGAGTGATCCAGATTGGCGCGCGTCTGGAATTCTGACATGGATGCCCCCGTACCATCGTTGAAAGATCGTTTTTCGGAAGGATTATCGAAACAGCCGAAATCCATCTGGATGCGCTACCTTCTGCCCGTGATCGGCACCGTGATGGCTCTGTTGGTAGCCGGCGGTCTGTCATTCATTCTGCCCAAGGAGTACGATTTCCCGAGCGCTCTGCTGTTCTTAGTTGCCATTTTCGTAGTGGCTTGGTTCGGAGGATACGGGCCGGGAGCGCTTGGCTGCGTTCTCACCATGGCTCTTCCGTTATTGGGAAAGTCTGGCTCCAAATTGGACTTCGGCCGCCTGGGACTCCTCATCGCGATTTCATTCCTGGTCAGTTGGGTAGCTCAGACGCAGCGGCGCAGCCGAGTGATTCTGCGGCAAGCCAATGATGAGCTGGACAAACGCGTACGTAGCCGAACGGAAGACTTGGGCCGCGTGGTGCAGGCGCTGGAATCGGAAGTCGACCAGCACAAGAAGACCGAAAAGCGGCTCCAAACCCAGTTGGAGCGTTTGAACCTGCTGGATCAGATCACTCGCGCTATTGCCGAAAGACTGGATCTGCGCAGTATCTTCCAGGTGGTTATCCGAACACTGGAAGACAGCCTTCCGGTCGATTTCGCATGCATTTGTTTATATGATTCCGCCGCGGAAGTACTCACGGTCACTTGCGTGGGCGTCCGCAGTGAGCCCGTCGCCATGGAGCTTGCGATGACCCACCAGGCGCGCGTGGAAATCGATCAAAACGGACTTTCCCGTTGCGTGCGCGGGCAGTTGGTTTACGAGCCCGATTTGAGTATCGTGGATTTCCCGTTTCCCAAAAGGCTCCTGCGTGGAGGCTTGCATTCCGTAGTTGCGGCGCCCCTGCTTTTTGAAAGTAAGGTATTCGGAGTCCTGATCGCAAGCCGCAAGCAGATGAACGGTTTCGCGAGCGGCGACTGCGAATTCCTGCGGCAGCTCAGCGAACACGTCGCTCTCGCGGCGCACCAGGCCCAGGTGTATACGGCCTTGGAGCAAGCTTATCAAGACCTTCGCCAGACGCAGCAAACAGTGATGCAGCAAGAACGCTTGCGAGCTCTGGGACAAATGGCCAGCGGCATCGCGCATGACATTAACAATGCGGTTTCACCCGTTGCGCTGTATACCGAGTCATTACTCGAAACCGAACCTAATCTCAGTCCTCGGACTCGCGAGTATCTGGAAACGACGCAGCGGGCGATTGATGACGTCGCTCAGACTGTGGCACGGATGCGCGAATTCTATCGCCAGCAGGAACCGCAGTTGGAGCTCGCCTCCGTGGATCTGAGCCGTCTGGCACAACAAGTTCTGGACCTGACGCGGGTCCGCTGGAACGACATGCCGCAGCAGCGCGGCAAGATGATTCAGCTTCGCACAGAGCTATCGCCTCAGCTTCCTCCGGTTGCGGGTAGTGAAGCCGAAATCCGTGAGGCACTCATTAACCTGGTTTTCAATGCCGTGGATGCGATGCCGGAGGGTGGCACTCTGACGGTTCGGACCAGAACCAGCCAAAGTTCGCGCCATACGGCGGGTCCGCCCGAGGTTCATCTGGAAGTGGGCGATACGGGCATCGGTATGGACGAAGCCACGCGGCGGCGGTGTCTGGAACCGTTCTTTACGACCAAAGGCGAACGGGGCACCGGTCTGGGATTGGCGATGGTGTACGGGATCGCCCAGCGCCATAATGCGGAAATCGAGATCGAAAGCACGATTGGCAAGGGCACTACGGTGCGTCTGGATTTCCCCGTGTCCCAATTAGAGGAAGCCGGACAGGAACCGGAAAGTGTTATGTCCCCACCGGCTCGCCTTCGCCTCCTGGTGGTGGACGACGACCCGCTGCTCACGAAATCGCTTCGTGACGCTCTCGAGGCCGAAGGCCATGCCGTCATCACTGCGAGCGGAGGGCAGGAAGGTATCGATACATTTACCGCAGCCGAGAAATCCAGCGAACGGTTTGCGGCGGTGATCACCGATCTCGGCATGCCGTATGTCGATGGCCGCAAGGTCGCGACCGCTATCAAAGCAGTCTCGCCTTCCAGGCCTGTGATCATGCTCACGGGTTGGGGACAACGGTTGGTCGCCGAGGGCGACATACCGCCGAACGTGGACCGTCTCCTAAATAAGCCACCCAAATTGCGCGAACTGAGAAGCGCCCTGGCTGAACTTGTAGCCTCCGCGCGCTGAACTGAGGAAGCGTTCTATGCCTGCTCCGCTGGCCAAACTCCTGATCGTCGACGACGAAACGGCGCAAATGACCGCTCTCTGCAAGACTTTGCAATTGGAGCACTACGAGACTGCCGGGTTTTCGTCCGCCGTGGAGGCACTCGCTGCGTTGCGCGCGCAGTCCTTCGATCTCGTGCTCACTGACATGATGATGCCGGAGATGGACGGCATCGCCTTCCTCCGCACCGCATTCGAGGTCGACGCCAATCTCGTCGGCATTGTGATGACGGGACATGGCACCATTGGAACCGCGGTGGAGGCTCTGAAAGCCGGAGCACTCGATTACATTCTCAAACCATTCAAGCTCAGCGCTGTTTTGCCGGTGCTCAATCGTGCCCTGGCGGTGCGTCAGCTGCGGATGGAAAATATCCAGTTGCGCGGCGCCGTCAGTATCTATGAGCTGAGCATGGCCATTGCTTTCGCGCTCGACAGGGATACGGTACTCGAAAAGGTGATGGATGCTGCGCTGCAACAGAGCCCCACGGCTCGCGTCTCAATTCTGCTGCCTTCAGAAGATGGCAAGGAGTTACAAGTCGCTCTGGCGCGCGGTCACCAGACGGATGACCTGCCGATAAACTCTTTCCCGATAACCGATGAGCTATTGAAGTGGATCGATTTAAGTCGCGCGCAGATTCCAAACCTGTCGGAGTACGGGGGAATTCCCTTGGAACCCATGAAAGGAATCTCGATTCCGATGCTCACAGCCGGCAGGTTCGTGGGCATCTTGAATTTCGATCCGGGGTATCCGCAGCAACGGCTCACGACGGGCCAACTGAAAGCTCTAAACATCGTGGCTGGCACGGCCGCTTCCGCTCTGGAAGGAACTTCGCTGCTGGACCGGCTGCGCTCCGCTGAACGACGCTACCGTCGCCTTGCGGAAAACGCGCCAGACATCGTATTCCGCTATGAGTTATCGCCGCAGCGCCGATTCACGTATGTGAGTCCGGTGGTTGCAACTGTGACCGGATACTCGCCCGAGGAATACTATACTGATCCAGACCTCGGTTTCAAGATAGTCCATCCCGAGGATCGTCACCTTCTCGAAAGCGCACTGAAGGGCGATAGCCGCCCAGGCGTTACCGTCACCATGAGATGGACTCACAAGAATGGCGCCGTCATCTGGATTGAGCAACGCAGCGCCGTCGTGAAGGACCAAAGCAATCAGGCGGTGGCGATTGAGGGCATCGCGCGCGATATTTCCGAACGCCGGCAGCTGGAGGACCAGCTTCGGCACTCCCAGAAAATGGACGCCATCGGGCGGCTAACCGCCGGCGTCGCGCATGATTTCAACAATCTACTGACCGTCATTAACGGGTATTCCGACCTCTCATTGCGAGAGATCCCGGCCGGCAGTCCCATTCGGCCAAAGATAGACGAGGTAAGAAAAGCCGGCGATCAGGCCGCCGCGCTGACGCGCCAGCTGCTTGCCTTCGGCCGGAAGCAGGTAAGCCAGCTCAAACTCGTAGACGTGAATGCCGCCGTAAGCTCGAACTCAAGTATTCTGCGCCGTTTAATCGGCGAGGATATCGAACTTGTCTCAGTTCTCGCTCCTGCGCTCCGTCCCATTACCGCTGACGAGGGTCAGATCGAACAGGTGCTTTTGAATCTGGCGGTCAATGCCCGCGATGCGATGTCGCGCGGGGGCAAGCTGACTATTCAGACCGCCAACGCGCCCGGCGGCGATCAGATCCTGCTGACCGTCAGCGACACAGGATGCGGGATGGATGAAGCTACTCGTTCTCGCGTCTTCGAGCCATTCTTCACGACCAAAGAGTCGGGTAGAGGAACCGGACTGGGACTGTCAATTGTTTCCAGCATTATTAAGCAGAATGGCGGATGGATTGAGCTGGATTCGACGCCCGGAGACGGGACAACTTTTAGAATCGGCCTGCCAATCTCGGAAACCCCTGCGCTGGCACTAACAGCACCCGCGGTAGGCGAAGGCCGAACCGGCTCGGAAACGATCCTGGTGGTGGAAGATGACGCGGCTGTGCGTGACCTCATCTGTACGATCCTTCAACAAGCGGGCTATCGGGTAATGCCTGCGCGTCATGGCGAGCACGCACTGGAGATTTGGCAGCAACATCGAGATCGCTTTGAGCTGGTCATCACGGACCTCGTGATGCCTCACATGAGCGGACCGGCTTTTGTTGAGAAGCTTCGCGGCCTGGGTTCAGAAGTGAGGGTCCTGTTCACATCGGGATACGCGGATGACGCCGTCGCGCGCCACGGCGATCTCGATCCCGAGGTTCCCTTTATTCGAAAGCCGTTCAGTTCAGAATCGCTTCTGCAAGGGGTTCGGCAAGCCCTCGACGTCCCGGTCGTATAACGGTGGCTAGTCGCGCCTGGATCCATGAGCGACGCGCATTCAGAAGTGAAGTCAGTGGATCTTGTCCAGGCCCTCGGTCAGCTCGATGGAGACTCCCCAAGGGTCGACGATCGTCGCAGTGGCGATGTTGTTCATGGCTGCGTCTCTTTTCTTGTAAGGCCGAATGAGCTTGATGCCCTTCGCTTCAAGCGCCTTGCAGAACGCATCCAGATTCTTCACTTCAAATCCCACGTGATCTACAACGCGGCCAGCTGTGGGGACGTGAGTGATGGATTGATCGCCTTCCCACCGGAAGAAGTTGAGGCTGTATCCGACGCCCGGCAGGTCGGCGCCAATGAAGAAGTCGGTTTGTCCAGGGCGCAAGGTTGTGTTGAGCGCCTTCATGTACCACTGCTGCATCTCGACGTACTGCTTGTTGATGAAGTGGATATGATGAGCCACGATAGGCGCCGCGTCCTTTTGATCACTCGTAACGAGCTCGATTTTCACGCCGTCAGGACCCAGAAAATAGGCGAAGCGTCCATACACTGCCGACGTACCCGACGCCGCCGGCGGCGGTTCACCCGGCTTCGGTTCGCGCCCGGTGGTCTCCTGATATCCCGCGGCTGCCAGCTTCGTCGCCATCGCCGGCACGTTCGGCACTGCGAAGCCGATGTGATCGAAGGCGGTGCCGCGGGTCGGGCCAGACGGCTTCTGCACGCGCAGGAAGATGAACGCGTCGGGAAACTCAATTACATCGATCCCGCCGAACTTCATTGCTCTACCGCCGAGCGTTCCAGTCCAGAACTTCTTATGGGCTTCGACGCTCGTGACGTTGAGGTGATAGTGGCCGATGCGGATCGGAGCGTCCGCGTGACTCACGAGTTGTGCAAACGCAGGCAGCGCCGCCAGGCCCAGAATAGCCGCTCTCATTTGATGTCCCTACTTGATATCCACGAGTCCTTCGGTCATTTCGATATTCGTTCCCCAGGGATCTTTGATGAACGCGATCGCGATGCCAAGCTGCGGCACCTTGGTGTAGGGGCGATCCAGTTTGATTCCCTGGGCTTCGAGCTTCTTCGTGAACGCCTCGAGGTTCTTGATCTCGAAGCCGATGTGATCGATCGATCGGCCGGTGGTGCCCACGGTCGGCGTCGGTGAGGGCGTGAAGTTCAGGGATACGCCGGGCAGCTGATCCACCACGAAAGCGGATGCCGGATTGGCTGGAAGCATCGTTGCTCCGAACGTCTTTGCGTACCACGCCTGCATCTCGGTGTTCATCTGCCCAAAGAAGTGGACGTGATGAAGCTGAATCGGGGCTTTCTGCGATTTGACTTCGACGAACTCTACTTTGACATCATCCGGACCGAGCGCAAACGCGAGGTTGGTGGTCGGACTGGCAGCCGCGATATCGTCGGTTACCTTCACGTTCGCGGCGACCGAATCGGCGGTGATCATTTTGAAGCCGTTCGCCTTGATCTTCGCCACGAGCGGTTTGAGATCGGGAACGGAAAAGCCGATGTGGTTCACCGTCGTGCCGATCGAGCCCCCCGTCGGCGCCTGCATCGGACGGAAAAAAATCAGAACATTCGGAAACTTGATGATCTCCTGCTGCCGGTCACCGGAACCGATCTTGACCACGCTGCCGCCGAGCGTGTCCATAAAGAACTTTTTCTGTGCGTCCATGTTCGTAGTATTCAGGTGGTGGTGCCCGTACACGACCGGACCCTCTCCAGCCACCAGAATCTGCGCACGGACAATGGCCGGCACGAAGAGCAGGATGCTTAGCCCGGCTCCGGTCAATAAACGTTTCATGAACACCTCCCTGGCCGCCAAGTCTATACGATATCGCCTTTGCGCTTCACGCGGGCGGGCGTGTTGGCCGTGTTCCAGCCACTCGGGAAGCGACTCCCCGTCGGTCAATCCAGGTTGTCGACCTATACGAAGGAGGGTGTTTGGGAGTGTGTTTTTGAAAGATAGCTTCTGGAATCCCGGAGCCGGGGAGAGCGACGGTTCGCCCGCCCCCGTCACGGAAAATCTAGTGCTGGGCGCTGCCGGGCGTCCAGGATACGCCGCGCAGTACTTCACCGTAGCCGGCGGTCCTCACGGTGATGAAACCCTCTCCAGCCGGAGGGTTGGGGCCGCCAGCGGTCAAAGAGTCTGTAATCGCAACCAGCTTGTTTGGGTCTGCGCCCTGATCTCCACTCCCGCTGACGGTAGAGGTAACGGCGTAAATCGTCGCAGTGTCGCCGTTGACGACGCCCGTGATATTGCGGAGACCGTCGGTGGCCGGAGCCCACGGAAATCCGGTGCCGCCGGGGCCGGAATTGTTTCCAGTCGGATAGCCGGGAACCGTGTACGGGACTCCCAGATTCAGACCGGCGTTCAAAGTGTAGGCCAGCTTCCACTTGCCCGATACCAGGACCCATTTTTGCAACCCCGCGGTGGTTTGAGTCGTCGCAGGCGTGTAGAAACCAGCAACCGTCTTGCCGACAGTCCCATTGCCCTCATCGGCGACGTATAGTGTGTGGTCGTTCGCAAACCAGATGCCGAAGGGGAAAGAAGTTTTGGTCTTGAGAGCAGTCGGAAATCCATTGAGTATGCAGATGTTGTTGGGATCGAGCCCTTTCGCCTGAAGAACGGTCGGGTCCGGGTCATAAGCGAGCGGCGAAAGAGGAAGAGTTGCACCGGCGGCAGGCAGGCCAACGCCATGGCTGTCGTCGCAGACTTGGCCCGTGGTATCCACGAAATAAACAGTGTTGACGCCGTTACCGCCACTTCCTTTGGTGTAGTACAACACGTTGTTGAAGATGGTGAGGCCGCGGAAATTAGTATCTTTACCGATCTTATCCACCGCGTCACCCAGCTGCGTAACGTTGAAGCTTGCCACGGGCGTAGGAAAACCCGGGCGTTGAGCGACGATCGCTTTCTCTTCCGGCGTTAAGATCTGGGCTCCTGCAGCAATGATGATGCCATCCGGCTGATTTGCTTCACTATTGTTTCCCGCGTTGCCAGCCGTGTAGATGGCGTTCGCACCCAGCGTATTGTTTAGGATCGCCGCGCGGCCGTTATTGCCGCTGTAGGCATTGGTGGTCGTAAAGTGGAATTTTCCATGCTGATCCACTTGCGCTACCACGCGATAGTTGGAAATCCCATCCGGATCGCCGGCGTCAAAAACCGCGGGAGTGTTGGAGTTGGATACGTCGACCGCATCGACGGGGGCCAAGTAGCCCATGAACGTCAGCAGGCTGCCATCTGTGGATAGGTTTAATGCCAATTCTGATTTCGAAGAGAAGCTCGTGACCATCTGGTCCT
>Ga0207711_10002009_pt1 | contig 18400 bp, 17 predicted proteins | sample KBSS34metaG_FD_184401 | JGI IMG/M metagenome (GOLD analysis project Ga0207711, IMG submission 184401) | Switchgrass rhizosphere microbial communities from Kellogg Biological Station, Michigan, USA - KBS S3-4 metaG (SPAdes) (version 2) | ecosystem: Host-associated > Plants > Roots > Rhizosphere...
ATTTCTCCGGTGCCCGGCAAGCTGATGCCGACGTTGGCCATCTTGGACTCGCCCGGTCCGTTCACCACGCAGCCCATCACGGCGACCGTCATGTTCTCGACGCCGGGATAGCGGGTGCGCCAATGCGGCATCTGCGCGCGAAGGTAGGTCTGGATCTTGTCCGCGAGATCCTGGAAGAACACGCTCGTCGTGCGACCGCAACCCGGACATGCGCTGACGAGCGGCGAAAACGAGCGCAGGCCCATCGTCTGCAGGATTTCCTGCGCAACGACGACTTCCCGCGTCCGATCGCCGTTCGGCTCGGGCGTCAGCGATATGCGGATCGTATCGCCGATGCCCTGCTGCAGCAGCACGGCCAGCGCGGCCGTCGACGCGACGATCCCTTTCGAACCCATGCCGGCCTCGGTCAATCCCAGGTGCAAAGGGTAATCGCAGCGACGCGCAAGTTCCGTATACACGGCGATCAGGTCCTGCACGCTCGACACCTTGCACGAGAGGATGATGCGGTCGCGGGGCAAGCCGAGCGATTCCGCGAACTGCGCGCTGCGGATCGCCGACGTCACGAGTGCTTCGCGCATCATGTGCGCGGCGTCGAGCGGATTCGGGGACTTCGCGTTCTCGTCCATCAAGCTCGACAGCAGGTCCTGGTCCAGGCTGCCCCAATTGACGCCGACGCGCACCGGCTTGCCGTAGTCGATGGCGCGCTCGATCATCACGGCGAACTGGGCATCGTGGCGCGATCCCTTGCCGACGTTGCCCGGATTGATCCGGTACTTCGCGAGTGCGCGCGCGCAGTCGGGGAAGTTGCTGAGCAGCTTGTGACCGTTGTAGTGGAAGTCGCCGATCAGGGGAACGTCGCAGCCGAGCGTATCGAGACGCTGGCGGATCTCCGGCACGGCCGCGGCCGCCTCGGCGGTGTTGACGGTGATGCGCACCAGTTCCGACCCGGCATCGGCGAGCGCTTTCACCTGGAGCACCGTGGCCGGGATGTCCGCGGTGTCGGTATTCGTCATCGACTGCACGACGATCGGCGCTCCGCCCCCGATCGGAACGCCACCCACGAGCGCCTTGCGCGTGCGATGACGCGTGATCGTCGGTCGGTCAAGCGAGCTCACTGCCGATTCAGTCATGCGCGTTCCTGTCGTATGCGATCGGTGACCGCCCTCGACTGTACGAAGCCGGCCTGGCACGCAAGTACTGCGGGATCGGAGGATCGAGTTCCGCGCCGGAGGTTCATGGGCCGTGCATGGAACACGGGCGGCCGCCGAGAGAATTGCAACGGCCGCCGAGAGAATTGCAACCCACGGCTCGAGCGTTGCAACCCACGGCCCAAGCGGCGATTTTACCATCGCCGTTGCACGCAAACCCGACCCGCGAAAGCACCGGAAAGCCGGCTGCCGGAAGGTGCGTCAGCGCTGTTCCGAAAGCTGCGACTCATGATCGGCGGGCAGCAGCCACCCGTCGTCGATCCCGATGTCTATCGCGTCGCCCGCATGAACGCCGCAGGGTTCCGGCACTGTCAAGTGAAGCGCCGTCGCGGGAGCGGCGGCGCAGGTCGCTTCCACGCGGAAATGACCGCCCTGGTAGACGACGGATGTCACGGTTGCGCGCACGCCGTTGCCGTGCGCGATGCGCAGGTCGTGCTCGCGCAGACACGCGTGCGTCCCACGGGCGCTCGCGGGCCCATGCCTCAACCGCACACGCCGGCCAAGTACGTCGGCCGTGCAGGTCGCGTCCCCATCGATCTCCACGTTGGCTACCGGCACGACCATTCCTTCACCGATGAAGCGTGCGACCGTCGCATCCGCCGGCTCGCGATACAGCTGTGAGGGCGTTGCGACCTGCAGGATGCGACCGTGGTCCATCACGGCAATGCGATCCGCGAGCGCCATCGCTTCCGCCTGATCGTGCGTGATGTAGATCATCGTCGTGCCGGTGCGCTCGTGGAACTTCGCGAACTCGCGTTCCATCGACGCTCGAAGGTGAACGTCGAGATTGGCGAGCGGCTCGTCGAGCAGCACGAGCGATGGCTCGGTCACCAGGCAGCGTGCGAGGGCGACGCGCTGCCGCTGTCCTCCGGACAACAGCGCCGGCCGACGGTCTCCGAAGCCATCGAGCTCGACGAGCGCAAGCGCCGCATTCACGCGGTGCGCCCGTTCCGGGTTCCTGATGCCGGCCACGTCGAGGCCGTACGCCACGTTCTCGGCGACGCTCATGTGCGGCCACAGCGCGTACGACTGGAAGACGATTCCGATGCGCCGCCGCTCGGGCGGAACATGGTATTCCGGCGTCGACACGACGGCGTCGCCGATGCGGATCTGTCCCGCATCGGGCTTGTCGAATCCCGCGACCTGTCGCAATAGCGTGGTCTTGCCGCAGCCCGACGCGCCAAGGATTGCGACGAATTCGCCGTTGTCGACGGTGAGCGTGACGTCGTCGAGCGCGCGAAAATCGCCGTACAGCTTCGACAGGTGCTCGATCGTCAGTCGCGCCATGGCAGCACGCCTTGCGGAACGCGACGGGCGAACAGCAGCGTCGACAACATCAATGCGACGCTCACGATGACCGTCAGCACGCCGAGCGCCGCGGCATAGGTCGAATCGCCTCCCTGCTGGAACGAGAAGAATACGACGCCGAGCGTTTCTGATCCCGACGACCAGAGAAGCGCGGAAACGGTCAGCTCGTTGAACGCCGTCAGGAAGATCAGCAGCGCACCCGCCGCCGCTGCGGGTGCGACGAGCGGGACCACGATCGTGCGCAGTCGCCGCATAAGGCGAGCACCCGCGATCTGCGACGCTTCCTCGAGCGTGCGGTCGAGCTGGCGATACCCGCTCGCAACCGGGCGCAGGCCGAGAACGAGAAAGCGCGCGAGATAGCAGAAGAGGATGATCCAGACGGTGTTGTAGATGCTGATGCCGACGATCGGCAGCGGCCGCAGGAACAGGAGTATCGCCGCGATCGCCAGCACGACACCCGGCACCGCATACGGGATCTCGGTGACGATGTTCGCCGCGGCAAACAGCGGCGATTTGTGCCAGACCACGAAATACGCCAGGGGAATGGCGATCAGCGCGATGACGATCGATGCCGTCGCGGAAAGCGCGACGCTGTTCACGAACGCGCGGCGTGCGGCTGCATGCTCGAACATGACGAACTGGAAGTTTTCAAGCGTTGCCGTCTTGATGCCGAGCGTGACACCTACCGCCGGCACGAGCGACGTCAGGACGAGTGCGCAAAGCGGCAGCACGAGCACCACGACGAGCAGCAGCCACAGTGCGGTCTCGACGAAGGGCCGCCATCGACGAAGCTCGAATGCCCGCGCGCTCGCCGCAGCGGCCGGGATGCGAAAGTCGCGGCGACGCAGGAGCGCATCCTGGATGAGAATGCCCGCGACGGCCATCGCGCCGATCAGGATCGACAGCACCGCGACGTCCGACAGCACGCCTGGACCGAGCCCCGCGAGCCGCTGGTAGACGAGCGTCGGCAACACGACGTAGTTCGCTGGAATGCCGAGCAGCGCCGGAATGCCGAAGTTGCCGAGGCACGACACGAACGAGAGCGCGACGCCGGCGAGAAGCGGTGGGGTCATCAGCGGCACGACGATCGTGCGCACGACGCGGAACGGCCGGGCGCCTCCGGCAAGGGCTGCGTCCATCAGCTCCTGCGGCAGCGAGCGCAGCGCAGCGCGCAGCGTCAGGAAGACGAGCGGCGCGTACTGGACGCCGAGCACGACAATGATCCCGGCCGGCGAGTACAGCGGATTGCGGCTGCCGACGAGAGGCGCCGCGCCGAGCATTCGCAAGAGCGGGCTCGCCGGCCCGAACGACTGCAGCCACGCGAGCGCGACCACCTGCGGCGCGATCAGGAGCGGCATGACGAAGAAGAACACGAACGCGCTCCGTGCACGCATGTCGGTCAGCGTCACGACCAGTGCAACGATCGCCCCGATCACCACTGCGACGAGCGTTCCGCCGAAGGCCGTGACGAGGCTGTGCGCGGTGGCGGTCCAGGTCGAAGCGTCGGTCAGGACACGCACCAGCGCGCTCGTGGATGCGGTCCCGCCCGGCGCAAGTCCCTCCCAGATGAGCCGCGTGAGCGGCAGCAGCGACAGGACGGCGACGACGACGAAGAGCGAGCCGCGCAGCGCCGCGTGGTCGAGCCGTTCGTGGGCGTCGCGCAATCGGTCGTCCGCGATCTGCGTGCCGGGCGGGGGTAAAAGTCCGCGAGCGGGGCAGATGCTCGACGGACCCTCCCGGGCAAACGGTCTACTTGCCGAACATTTCCGCGAAGCGCTGCAAGTTGGCGCTGTTCGCGTGAACGACCTTGGCGATGTCCGTCGGCATGAGGTTGATCTTCGCTCCCGGCGGATACCACGACGGCATTCCCACGCTCGCGCGCGCAGGGATGTATCCCATGGTCGCGGCGAGCTTCTGGCCCTCGTCGGACAAGATGAAATCGACAAACGCGCGCGCGGCAGCGGGATTGGTCGCCGTCTTGAGGATCGCGACCGGCTCCGTGACGGCGGGCAGTCCTTCCGCGGGAAATACGAAGTCGATCGGCGAGCCCTTCGCCTTCGCGTTGAAGGCCATGAAGTCGACGAGCACACCGTAGGTTTTCTCGCCGCTCGCCACCGCATTCAGCACGGCGCCGTTGCCGCGCACGGCGATCGCGCTGCCCGCGAGCTGCTCGAAGTATTTCCATCCGAGGTCGCTCCGCGTCGTCATCGTTCCCAGCATGATCGCGGCGGCGCCCGAATAGAGCGGGCTCGGCATCGCGACCTGTCCCTTGTATTCGGGCTTCGCGAGGTCGGCCCACGACGTGGGACGCGACTTCGCGGCGGTGTTGACCACGATGCCGGTCGTGATCAGCTTCGATCCGAAGTAGGTGCGATCGCTGTCGAAGGAGCCGGCAGCGAGACCGTCGACCTTCGCTTCCTTGTAAGGCTGGAGGCGCCCATCGGCCTTCAGCGCTTCCATCGACGCGGCGTCCGCGATCAGCAGCACATCGGGCTTCGGTTGTCCTCCGGCAAACTCCGCCGCGAGCTTCGCCATGACTTCCGTCGTTCCCGAGCGGAACACCTCGACGTCGACGTTCGGCTGCACGCGCCGAAAGGCAGCGACGGTTTGTGCAGCGTCTCGCTCCGGCTGCGACGTGTAGAGCACGAGCTTGCCCTTCGCCTCCTGCGCACCGGCCGGCGCGGTCATGGCGAGTGCGAGTGCCGCCGTCGCGATCACGAAGCTGCGCCGGGATTCCCACTTCATGCAGATCCTCCAGGGTCGTCGACGGACGAAGTGGGCGCGATGTTAACTTGATCGCGGATGGGTCCGCAGCGATCCACGCAACCTGTCTTGTGACCCAAGCGACCACCGTCGCGCCAGCGGCGAGCACATGCGTCGCGGATCAGCGAGGCAGCCTAGGCCGCGAGTCGGTGCCGGTCAGCGACGAGGCCGGGCTTCGGGGCGGCTAACGCCCAGCAATACGTCGGAAATCTCTTCGATCGACGCGGGCTTCGTCAGCACATGGTCGAACCCGGCCGCCTGCAGCTCGTGGGCGGGCACATCGGAACGGGCCGTATAGGCGATCAGGCGAACCGCATTTCCCAGAAGCTCGCGCAGCCGCCTTGCGACATCGAATCCATCGATCTCCGGCAATCCAAGATCGAGCAGGACGCTGTCGGGGGCGAGACGGCTCGCCTGCTGGAGCGCCGTTTCGCCGTCGTAGGCCACGCTCACCCGATAGTCGGGCGCAAGGAGGTCAGCGATGGTGTCCGCAAGTGTCCGATCGTCTTCGACAAGGAGGACGTGCGCCATTCAGGCTGGAACCAGTGCTGCACGAGGCAATCAAGGTAGCCCGAAGCGAGGCCGCTGCGTAGTCGGCAATGCTCGGCGAATTCCGTAGGACGTGTCGCACAAGACGACTCGCAAGGGGAATCGATGTGGGAAAGCGAGCGAGCGGAGTGCAGACGTGTTGCGCTTGCCCGAACTTCCCATCATGTGCGTCGCGAAGCGCGATCAGTGAATCGCGTCCACGTCGGCGAAGATCGCGACGAGCTTCTCGGCGGTGCACCCCGAAGCGCGTGCGACCGCGAGAATCCGTGCTTCGCGCGCTGCGACCTGACGTGCCGCGGCCGGCAACGCCGACACGGCAGCGAGCGGGACCACGACCGCGCCGTGCCGATCGGCGTGGATCAGATCGCCGGAATGAACTTGCATCCCCGCGACAGTAACCGGCAGATCGAACGCCTCGACGTGCGCGAATGCATGGGAGGGGCCGACGCTGCCGGCCAGCACCTGAAACCCGGGTGCCCACTGGGGCAGATCCCGGATCGATCCGTCGGTGACGAGCCCAACCGCGCCCATCCCGCGGTGGATCGCCGATTGCACCTCGCCCCAGAACGCGCCATAGCCCGCATCGGCCCCATCGAGGTCCTCGATTACGATGAGCGCGGGCTTTTCGCCTGCGTGGACATACCGGTAGTAGTCATCGCGCAGCTTGCGCGCCGCAGCCGGCGTTCCCGCTGCCGGATCGCGCGCACGGATCGTTGCGGTACGCGCGTACCCGACCATGGGCGGCAAGTCCGGGAAGCCGCAAACGAGCGGACGAACGGTAAATCCTCGTCCGCGGGTCTCGGGCATGACGACCTCGAGTGCGTTGCAGATCGTAGGCGTATCGAATGCGACGAGCGCCGCAAGTTCGGTTTGCGTGGGCAGGGGCATCGTTTGCTTTCGTGGGTGGGTTTCGGGGATCGGCTGCAAAGAGGCGGAACGACGCGCGCTCCGCGCTATCGTATGCAAGCCGAATGCAAGTGGAACTGCGCGCTCAATGAAATGCGCCTTGGAATTGAACGGCGGCTTCGGCTCGTATCCTACCCGGCGGGGACGACAGGCAGCATCGGAACACGCCCAGGACTATCTCTCGTAGGACTCGGAAACCGATTCGACGCGCTTTGACGACAGTGGCTACAAGTCAGGAACGGAACAACTGGCGCTTCTGCGTCGCGCCAATGATGGATTGGACGGACCGCCACTGCCGGTTCTTCTTTCGGCTCATGTCGAAGCGTGCCCGTCTCTACACGGAGATGATCACAGCGCCTGCATTGCAGCACGGCGACGTTCCGCGGCATCTCGATTTCGATCCGGCCGAGCACCCGCTCGCACTGCAACTCGGCGGAAGCGATCCGGCGTCACTTTCGCACGCGGCCCGCCTCGGCGAGCGCTGGGGCTACGACGAGATCAACTTGAATTGCGGCTGTCCGTCCGAGCGTGTGCGGACGGGCAGTTTCGGCGCTTGCCTGATGGCCGAGCCGGCGCTCGTCGCCGAGTGCGTCGGCGCGATGCGCGACGCGGTTTCCGTCCCGGTCACCGTCAAGCACCGCATCGGCCTCGACGCGATCGAGGATTTCGCCTTCGTGCGCGATTTCGTCGGCACGGTCGCTCGTGCAGGTTGCGACGTCTTCATCGTGCACGCACGCAATGCGGTGCTGAAGGGGCTGTCGCCGAAGGAGAACCGCGAGGTGCCGCCGCTCCGCTACGACGTCGTCCGCCGGTTGAAGCGCGATTTTCCGTCGCTCACGATCGTGTTGAACGGCGGACTCGTCGAATGGGAGGCAATCGAGCGCGAGCTCGCGTTCGTCGACGGCGTTATGCTCGGTCGCGCCGCTTACCACGATCCCTATCTGCTGTCCGAGGTCGATCGGCGCCTGTTCGACGAAACCACGCCGGCGCCTTCGCGCGCGCAGATAGTCGAAGCGCTCGGCCTGTATGCAACTGCGGAGCTTGCCCGCGGGACCTCGCTTCGGGCCATCACCCGGCACATCCTGGGTCTCTACCACGGCGTGCGCGGCGGACGGCGTTTCCGGCAGCTCTTGTCCGATGCCTCCCGATTGCGGGACGCCGATGCTTCGCTCCTCGCCGATGCACTGAGCGTCGTCGAGTGACACTAGTCTGACGTGCGTCGCGGGACCAGCGAGGCCGAGGGCGGGGCCCCGGCCCGTACTTGAATACGGTGCTAATATCCGCGCCAACGTCGTCATTCGCGGCCCTGTGAATTCGATCGATTTCCCCCGCGTGCAGGCCCTGCGGACCCGATGACCGCTCCGTTCGCGCCGCGCCGGCTCACGATCGCCACGCGTGAATCGGCACTTGCGCTCTGGCAGGCCGAGCACGTCCGCGCGCAGCTTGCGGCACGCTACCGCGGCACGACCGTGGAACTGCTCGGCATCACGACCCAGGGCGATCGCATCGTCGATCGACCGCTTGCGACGATCGGCGGCAAGGGCCTCTTCATCAAGGAGCTCGAGAACGCGCTTCGCGAAGGGCGCGCCGATCTTGCCGTCCACTCGTTGAAGGACGTCCCGATGGACGTACCCGAGGGGTTCGTCCTCGCGGCCATCTCGGCGCGCGAAGATCCGCGCGACGCGTTCGTTTCCAATGATCATGAATCGATCGCCGCGTTGCCCGCCGGATCGGTCGTCGGCACGTCGAGCTTGCGCCGCGAGGCCCAGTTGCGGGAGCGGCATCCCGGTGTTCGCATCGAATCGCTGCGCGGCAACGTGCACACGCGCCTGCGCAAGCTCGACGAGGGACGCTACGACGCGATCATCCTCGCGGCCGCCGGATTGAAGCGGCTCGGCCTCACCACGCGCATTCGTGCGCTGATCGATGCGGACGAATCGCTGCCTGCGCCAGGACAGGGCGCGCTCGCCATCGAGTGCCGCGCGGATCGATTGGACGTCCAGGGGGCGCTTGCTCCGCTGGCGGACCGCGGCACCACGCTTGCGACCGCCGCGGAGCGTGCGTTCTCGCGCGCGCTGGGCGGAAGTTGTCACACGCCGCTCGCCGCCTACGCAGAATGGGAGGAGGATCGCCTGTGGCTTCGCGGGCTGATCGCGAGCCGAAGCGGAGACGACGTCATGCGCGGCGAGATGGAAAGTGTCGTCACCAATGTAGCGGAAGCGCGCACACTGGGCGCCGGGCTCGCCGACCAGTTTCTCGCGCGCGGCGCGCACCGGCTCTCCGTTGCGTCGGCATGACCGATGAAAGCGAACGTCGAGCGTGACCAGATGCGCATGAAGCGATTCTCCAGCACGTGAGCGGCGACATCTACCCGCTGTCGCCCCCGCCTCGCGCGCCTGGACCGCTCGAGGGCATCGGCGTGATCGTCACGCGGCCGCAACGGCAGGCGGCCACGTTCGCCTCCCGGATCGCGGCGCTCGGGGGCGCCCCGATCATCTGGCCGGCGATCGTGATCCTGCCGCCGCCCGATCGCGGTCCACTCGAGCGAGCCCACGCATCGCTCGCCGACTACGACATCGCCATCTTCGTGTCCGCGAATGCCGTCGAATTCGGCGCACCGCCTGCCGGACGCTGGCCCGCGCATATCGTGACCTATGCGCCCGGCCCGGGCACGGCCGAGGCGCTCGCGGGAGCGGGCATTGCCAATGCGCAGGTGCCGGTGACGTCGCTCGACAGCGAAGGCCTGCTCGAGCTGCCCTCGCTCGCGGACGTCACGGGCAAGCGCATCGTGATTTTCCGCGGCGAAGGCGGACGGGAATTCCTGGGCAACACATTGCGCGCTCGCGGCGCCAGCGTCGATCACGTGCCGTGCTATCGACGCGTCGCCCCACAATCCGGCGCCGAGGGACTGGTCGACGCGATGCGCGAAGGCCGAGCGCACGCGCTGACGCTCACGTCGAGCGAGGGCCTCGACAACCTGGTTGCGGCAGTCGGACCCGTCGGCTGCCAACTGATCGCGCGTCTACCCGTGTTTGCCGCGCATCCCCGCATCGCCGAGAGGGCGCGCGAGCATCGGTTGCGTGCAATCGAGACAGCTGGCGGCGACGGCGGAATGCTGGCCGGCTTGCTCGAGTGGTTCGCGGGACCTCCGCGCACGGCGGCGACGCGCACCGCTCAATGACGTTGTCCGGTGTTCGCATCGACAGCCAACTTCGAAAGACGCCCATGAACGACGCAGACATCCTGATCACGGCGCCATTGCCTCCGTTTCTCTACGAGCCGCTGCGCAAGGACTATCGCTGCCACGACTACGCGGAGGCGCCCGACAAGCCGGCGCTGCTGCGCGACGTGTCGGCGCGCATCCGCGGCCTCGTGCAGGGCGGAGGGACGGTGACGCCCACGTCGCTCCTCGATGCGCTGCCGGGGCTCGAGATCATTTCGGTGTTCGGCGTGGGCTACGACGGCGTGCCGACCGACTACTGTCGCACGCGCGGCATCAAGGTCACGAACACGCCCGATGTGCTGACCGACGACGTCGCCGATGTCGCCGTGGGTCTCATCCTGATGACGGGGCGCGGTTTCGTGCGCGCGAACCGCTTCGTGCACGCCGGCGAATGGTTGCGCCGCGGTCCCGAGCTCACGATGAAGCTCGGCGGTCGCTCGGTCGGAATTCTCGGTCTCGGCCGCATCGGCAAGGCGATCGCAGAACGCGTGCAGGCGATGCGAATGCGTGTTTCGTACTCTGGACGCAAGCCGCAGGACGTGCCGTATCACTACGTTCCCGATGCCGAGTCGCTTGCGCGCGAGGTCGACTTTCTCGTCGTCGCCTGCCCGGGGGGTCCTGCCACGCGCCACCTCGTCGACGAGGGCGTGCTCAACGCGCTCGGGGCCAAGGGAACGCTGATCAACATTGCGCGCGGCTCGATCGTCGACGAAGCGGCTCTCGTGCGTGCGCTCGCCAACAAGACGATCAAGGCGGCCGGCCTCGACGTCTTCGAGAACGAGCCGAACATTCCGCCGGAGCTCCTCGCGATGGACAACGTCGTCCTCTTGCCGCACGTGGGCAGCGCGACACGCGAAACACGCCAGGCGATGGGCGACCTGTGCAAGGCGAACCTCGATCAATGGTTCGACCGGCGCTCGGTGCTGACGCTGATACCCGAGCTCGCTTCGACTGCGTGATCAGGCGAGGAGGGCGCGCCGAATCGGCACCGAAAGCTCCCGAGCTCAGTCGTCCGGTGCAATCGGCGCTGCGCTGATGCGATTTTCGCTCGGCTGGAACAGCACGGTGAACAATGCCGCCACGACGAGCGCGAGCGCGATCCATTCCTGGGGCCCGGGTCGCTCGCCGAGCAGTACGATGCCCGAGAAGACGCCGACGACAGGCACCGGCAGCGACGACAGCGACGACACCGCCACCGGGAGCGTGCGCGCGAGCGTGAACCACGCCCAATGTGCGAGCGTTCCGGCCAGAAAGATGTTGTAGCCGATCGCGAACCAGCCGCGCGCTGAAAGGTTGCCGAGCTCGACCGACAACGGCTGCGGGTCGAACACCGGCGCGAGCAGCGCGAGCGGTATCCAGCCGAGCAGCATCATCCATCCGGAAAGCGTGTTCTGCGGGACGGGAAGCTGCCATTTGCGCAGCAGCACCGTGCCCGTCGCCCACGCAATCGCCGCGGCGAGAATCATCAGCGCGCCAAAAGGCGCCGCGCGGACGACGGTGATCTGCTCGCCGATCAGCACGGCCATTCCCGCAACGCCGAGCGCGAGGCCGAGCAACTTGCGACGCGACAGGCGCTCATGCAGCACGAGCGCCGCGATCATCGTCGCCCAGATGGGCATCGTGTAGGCGAGTATCGCGCTCCTCCCGGAGGGCATCTGCTGGACGCCGAAAAGTACGAAGCCGTTCCAGAAGCCGATGTTGAAGACCGCGAGCACGACGAGCCTACGCCATAGCGCGCGCGGGATCGCAATCGACTCGCCGGACAGTCGCGAGACGATCAGCATGCCGACGGCGGCAAGGGGAAGCGTCAGGCTGCGAAACGTGAGCGGCGCGAGCTCGCTCACGCCCATCTTGAGGATCGGCCAGTTGCAGCCCCACACGAGCGTGAGCACCAGGATCGGCCAGGCCGAACGCGTCATCGGAGCTGCGGAGGGACGAACGGTTGCGGCCATGTCGACGATCGGAATACGAAGGGACGCGGCCGGGCCGCGAAGATGACGGGGATTACGGAGGACTGCCGTACTTGCTTGCATGGAGCGCACGCGCCTGCATCACCCACTCGTCGCGCCTGATGCGCCCGGGAAATTCCGCGAGGCGTGCGTCGAACTCGTCGATGTCGCGTTCGCTCCAGTGTGCGATCTGCCGGTACGTGCCGATGCCGAGCTGATAGAGCATTCGCTCGATCACCGGGCCAATGCCGACGATGAGCTTGAGATCATCCGGCGTTCCGGGCGCATCGAGGAGCGGCGGCGGTGCGTTGCGCTCGATGTCGATGACGATCTGGCGGTAGCGCGCGGTTTCGCCGCGCGCATCGGCGACCTCGCGAAAGAGGCTGCGGCGGTCTTCGGCAAAATCGAGCAGCTGTGGCATCGCTTCAGGCGCGCTGTCGCTCCGCGTGTTCGCGCCGGACAGCGGCCGCTGGTTCGGAATGGCCGTCGACGTCGGACTACGCCGACCGTGACTTGCGCCGACGCGATACGCAACGACGATACCGATCGCGAGCGCCATCAACGCAAGCAGCGTGAATGCGGTCACGGATCGGCGCGTGCGGCTTAAGGGTGCAAACGGTTGTGGGTGCCATTCCATTGTATGCGACGGAAGCTCGCACGGCCAATCGATCGAATCCCGCGACTCCTTTGCGGCTTCCGCGCAATCCAGGAGCGATCAGGCGTTCCATTCGGTCCGGCTGATAAAATTCGCCGCCACTTGAGTCGCCATGCAGACAACGCTGCCCGATTCGCAACGAGACGGCTCGGCCGCCCCCACGGCGGCGCCCTCACGCGCCGTTTCCGTCTCGAGCGTGCGCGCATTGTGGCTGGTCGTCATCGTGGCGCTGCTCGCCGGCGCGTATGCCTGGTTCGTTGAACGCCGCGATACGGAAGCGCTTCGCGCCGACGTTGCGCAACGGCTCACCACCATCGACGCCTCCGCGGCCCAGGCACGCGCACGCGAATCCGATCTCGCGAACGAGCTGCGCGATGCACAGGCCAAGCTCGCCTTGCTCGAGGCGCGCGTCGGCGAGTTCCAGTCGCAGCAGGCCTCGCTCGAAGCGCTGTATCGCGAGCTCGCGCCGTCGCGCGACGAGCTTGCGCTATCCGAGGTGGAGCAGATCCTCATGCTCGCGAGCCAGCAACTGTCGCTCGCCGGAAATGTGCAGGCCGCGCTCGCGGGTCTGCAGGTCGCGGACGCCAAGCTCGCGCGCCTCGATCGGCCGCAGCTCGCGCCGATCCGCCGCGTTCTTGCTCGCGACATGGACCGGTTGAAAGCCGTTCCATACGTCGACGTGGCGGGCATCTCCATCAAGCTCGATCAGTTGAGCAGCATCATCGATTCGCTGCCGCTCGCGAAGGACGAGCGCTTGCCGGTGCCGAAAGCGGTCGAGCCCGCCCGGGACGAGCCCGCATGGGTCCGATTGCTGCGCGATGTGTGGAACGACCTCCGCAACGTGATCCGCGTCGAGGTATCCGATCGTCCTCCGCCGCCGCTGGTGACGCCGCAACAGTCGTTCTTCCTGCGCGAAAACCTGCGTCTTCGCCTGCTGTCGGCGCGGCTTGCGCTGCTGTCGCGCGACGAGCGCGCATTCCGTGCGGACATTCAGGCCGCCACGGCCTGGCTCAAGCAATACTTCGACGTGCAGAGCAAGCCGGTGCAAGTCGCGCTCGCAACGCTCGCGCAACACGCAACGATTGCAATGCCCGGCGAAATGCCGGACCTCGCCGCGAGCGTCGACGCCGTCCGCGCCGTCAAGGCCGCGGGAGAGCGGGCGCCGGAGCGCGCTCCCGCGCGCGCCAAGTAGCGTGCGCGCGCTGATCGCGTTTCTGGTGATCGCCACGGCGGCGGTGACGCTGGCGCTGCTGTTTCGCATCAACACCGGTTACGTGCTGTTCGTTTCGCCGCCGTATCGCGTCGAGCTCTCCCAGAACGCGTTCATCGTCATTGCGGTGCTGACGATCATCGCGCTCTATGCGCTCGTGCGCGCCGCCGTGCGGCTCGCGAATTTGCCGAAGGAAGTGCGCGAAGGACGGCGTCGCCGCCAGTTCGAGCGCTTTCGCAGCAAGCAGGATGCAGCGGTCGTCGCGCTGCTCGAAGGGCGCCACGGCAAGGCGCGCCAGTTCGCGCAGGAAGCACTGGCGATTCCGCATTCGTCGCCGATCGCGGCGCTCGTGGGCGCGCGCGCCGCGCTCGAAACACGCGACTATGCCGGGGCGGCGTCGATGCTCGATCGCCCGGACACGCAGGCGACGAATCTCGCGGTTCCGCGCCTCATGCTCGAAGCGGAGCTTGCGCTCGAGCGCGGACAGCCGGCGGACGCGCTAGCGCGCCTTGCCGAGTTGCGGCGCGAGGCCGGGTTGCATACGGCCGCGCAACGACTCGAGCTGCGCGCCCTCACCGCCGCCAATCGGCCACAGGAGATTCCGGCGCTCGTCGACCAACTCGTAAAGCGCAAGGTGTACGACCCCGAGCAGGGCGAGTTGCTGCGCGCGAGCGCGCACGCGGAAGCGCTGGAAAGTTTCGAGCACGATGCGGCGGGACTGCGCGCTTACTGGGCGCGCGTTCCGGAAAACGATCGACTGCAGCCGCGGGTTGCACGCGCGGCCGCGACGAGCTTTCTATCACTTGGCAGCGACCGCGAGGCGGCGGACATCCTCGCAAGAACCCTCGAGCGCAACTGGGACTCGCGGCTCGTCCTGCTCTACGCGCAGTGCCGTGCGCCCGACGCGACGCGTCAGCTCGAGACCGCGGAGCGCTGGCTGGTCACGCACAACCAGGATGCGGCGCTCCTCTACACGCTTGGCCGCCTGTGCGAGCGGCAGCAGTTGTGGGGCAAGGCGCAGACTTACCTCGAGGCGAGCCTCGCGCTCGACAATCACTGGCGAGCTCACGTCGCGCTGGGCGAGATGCTCGCCAGGCTCGATCGCCACGACGAGGCCAACGCGCATCTGTCCGCGGCGCTCAAGCTCGCACTCGCAGAGCTCGAGCGCCAGTGAAGCAGGTCAGCTCGCCTCGGCCTCGGCCGCGTAAGTGAAGCTGTCCGCGTAGAACTCCTCGGGCGGCAGGTTGCGGAGCGTCGTGAAATCTCGTTTCGCGGCGTCGATCATCGCGGGCGCGCCGCACGCGTAGACCTGATATCCGGAAAGGTCGCGAAAGTCGTCGAGCACCGCCTGGTGAACGAACCCGGTGCGGCCAGGCCATGCATCCTCGGCGGCTGGTTCCGAGAGCACCGGGATGAACGTAAAGTTCGGATGATCGGCTTGCCATTGACCGGGCACGTGCGGCATGTACAAGTCGCGCCTCGCGCGCGCGCCCCAGTACAGCACGATCTCGCGTGGGATGCGGTGATGGAGCATGTGCTCGATGATCGCCTTGATCGGTGCGAAGCCCGTGCCGCCTGCCACGAAGATCACCGGCTTGTCCGTGTCTTCGCGCAGGTAGAACGTGCCGAGCGGACCTTCGAAGCGGAGGATCTCGCGGCCCTTGTACGTCGTGAACAGCGGGTCGGTGAAGAAGCCGCCGGGCGTGTGGCGGATGTGCAATTCGAGCAGCTCGTCGGAGTGCGGGGGCGTCGCGAGCGAAAAGCTGCGGCGGTGGCCGTCCTTCAGCAGGAAGTCGATGTACTGCCCGGGCAGGTATTGCAGGCGTTCGTTGGTCGGCAGCTTGAGTCGAACGATGGCGACATCCGCGGTCGGCTTTTCGATCGACTCGATGCGGCAGGGAAGCCGCTTGATCTGGATGTCACCTGCGCGTCGAACCTCGCGCACCTCGATCACGACATCGCTTCGCGGACGTGCGACGCAGAACAGTGCGAGTCCCTTGCGCTTTTCGTCGTCCGTCAGCGTCGACGGCTGATGTGCGCCGAAGTCGACATCGCCGTCGAGGATGCGGCCCTTGCACGTGCCGCACGCGCCGTTGCGACAACCGTACGGGATCATCAGATCGGCGCGCATGGCCGCCTGCAGCACCGTTTCGCCGGCTTCGCACGCGAACGCGTGCCCGCTCGGTCGTATGGTAATCTGCAACGTCATTGCGGTTGGGTAGGCATCAGCATGGATGGTTCCTGCGCCGGATCGCCTGACGCAAGCGCTTGCCACCGCGGCGCACTCCCCGCGCCGATCGCCCGATGCATCGAGTCTTGCTCATAGGATGCGGCGATATCGCGTTGCGCGTGGCAGAGCGCCTTCGGCATCGCGTCCGCCTCGTGGGACTCACGCGCACTCCTGACGACGTCCGGAAGCTTCGCGGACACGGCATCGTTCCGCTGGTAGGCGACCTCGACGATCGACGAACGCTTGCGCGGCTGCGAACGGCGCCGTTCGCAGTGCTGCATTTCGCGCCGCCGCCCGGCGAAGGCCGGGACGATCCGCGAACGCGTCATCTCGTCGCCGCGCTCGCGAGCGCGCGGATTATACCCCGCCATATCGTGTACCTCTCCACGTCCGGCGTGTACGGTGACTGCGCCGGCGCGCGGGTCACTGAAACGCGGCCGAGGCGCGCGCAAACGCCCCGAGCAAAGCGCCGCGTTGCCGCCGAGGAGCGACTGCGCCGTTTCGCGATCCGCAGTCGCATCACGCTGACGATCCTGCGTGTGCCGGGGATCTACGCGCCAACGCGTCTGCCTCTCGAACGCCTGCGACACGACACGCCCGTACTCCGCGGCGAGGACGACGTCTATACGAACCACATCCACGCGGACGATCTGGCGCGCGCCGTCGTGGCGGCGCTCTATCGCGGTCGTGCGAACCGCGCATACAACGTGAGCGACGACAGTGAGCTCAAGATGGGCGAATGGTTCGACCTCGTCGCCGACACGTTCCATCTCCCGCGCCCGCGTCGCGTCGCGCGGGAGATTGCCGAGCGCGAGATCGCGCCGTCGCTCTTTTCGTTCATGCGCGAGTCGCGTCGACTTTCGAACGCCCGGCTGAAGCGCGAGCTTCGCGTGTCGCTCTCGTATCCGACACCGCGCGAGGTGCTCGCGGAGATCGCTCCGCGCGCGCTCTCGCGCCAGCTGCCGCTGCCTATCGATGACCTGCGCGCGTCGCGGCGGCCAAGGATGAAACGATGACGGGTGCAGCCGGCGCGCAGCCGCCCCATGCGGCGCGGCGCAAGCTGACGCTCACCGAGCGGCTCGACGCCTACGAGCGGCTGATGCGGCTCGACAAGCCCATCGGGACGCTGCTGCTCCTGTGGCCGACGCTTTCCGCACTCTGGTTCGCCGCCAATGGCACACCCCGGTTGTCGCTCGTGCTGATCTTCGTCGTCGGCACGCTGGTCATGCGCTCCGCCGGATGTGCGATCAACGATTGGGCCGATCGCAACTACGATGGACACGTGAGGCGCACCGCGATGCGTCCGCTCGCCGCGGGCGAGATTGCTCCGTGGGAGGCGCTCGTCGTTGCCGCGGTCGGAGTCGCGGTCGCATTCGCGCTCGTTCTCTTCACCAATCGGACCACGATGCTGTGGTCGTTGCCCGCATTCGCCATCGCCGCCATCTATCCGTTCGTCAAGCGCTTCTTCGCCGTCCCGCAGGCGTTCCTCGGCGTCGCGTTCTCGTTCGGCATTCCGATGGCGTATGCGGCCGTGCAAGACCAGGTTCCGCTTCTCGCATGGGCGCTGCTCGGCATCAACTTCTTCTGGGTGATGGCGTACGACACGGAGTATGCGATGGTCGATCGCGAAGACGACCTGAAGATCGGCATTCGCACGTCGGCCATCACCTTCGCACGTTACGATGTCGCTGCAGTCGCCGCGTGCTATGCGATCTTCGTCGCAGGCATGGCCTGCTTCGGCTGGTTGTATGCGATGGGTCCCGCGTACTACGCAGGTCTCGCCGTTGCATCGGGGATCGCCGTGCAGCACCTGCGGATGATCCGCAACCGGGAACCTTCCGCCTGCTTTCGGGCGTTTCTCGGCAATCACTGGCTCGGCATGTCCATCTTCGTGGGCATCGCAGTCGACTACGCGGTGCGTTCCGGTCGTTGGCCGCACGCGCTGTGACGCACGCCCAGTCCTCGTTGTGACGCACGCCCAGTCCTCGTTGTGACGCACGCCCAGTCCTCGTTGTGACGCGCGCTTCGTCCTTGCGGCGATGACGCGTGCCGCGGCCGGGAAGATGCCCGGTGCTGCTTCGGCGTCCGGCGAATCCGCGAAAACCAGGCCGCGCCGCCGCGGCTTGGCGCCGGTGATCGACGCCGATGCGCGTGTGCTCATCCTCGGCAGCTTTCCGAGCGAAGCGTCGCTCGCGGCACGGCAGTACTACGCGCATCCGCGCAACCACTTCTGGCCGATCCTTGGCGCCCTATTGAATGAGCCGCTCGCGGAACTGCCTTATGCCGACCGTCTGTCGTGCATCCGTGCGCATCGCCTCGCCATCTGGGATACGATCGTCGCCTGCGAGCGTGCGGGCAGCCTCGACGCGGCGATACGCAGCGCCGAGCGCGGCGGGATT
>Ga0207711_10002010_pt1 | contig 18400 bp, 14 predicted proteins | sample KBSS34metaG_FD_184401 | JGI IMG/M metagenome (GOLD analysis project Ga0207711, IMG submission 184401) | Switchgrass rhizosphere microbial communities from Kellogg Biological Station, Michigan, USA - KBS S3-4 metaG (SPAdes) (version 2) | ecosystem: Host-associated > Plants > Roots > Rhizosphere...
GTCAGTATGGCGTCGAAACCAGGCGGGACCTCCTCAAAAGCTCCGACATCAATGGAGTTAGCTTGTCCTGCTCCCAACACGAAGAAGCGTGCCGATTCCATCTTTACATCAGAAATCTCGATGGGGTTGATTAGCACTCGGGTACTCCCGTCGGGGTTCGTAATTTCAAATTTGGAGCTAAATACAAGATGTAGATCGTTAGCGTTCTCTTGTGTGCCGTTCACGATGGTCACTTCCCATCGCGTGTACTCGGTCAGATCCAGATCGTCGAGGTTTGGGAGGCGGAAAGTCTCGACACCAAACGGCGGTTAGCGCTGAAGGTATTGATCGCTGCACATGTTCACTGTACTGCGCAGAGGCGGAAGCGTTCTCGATGCAGGAGAACTGGAGACGCACGCGATTGCTAGGGCTGAGACTCTTCCGATGGACCTTTTCAGACCACTCGATGAAGCTTGGAAGGAATATGCCCGCGATTTGACCGCGAATCCTGATGTTCTCCTGCCTCCCCTCGTGTCCATTCTCCTTAACCGCAGCAATTCCCGTGAAGCGATCCCCGACGTACTACGAAATCTTCGGGACGAGTGGGCTGGCGCACGCGAGAGGGTCTGGCTTTGTTTGGACAGGTTGCGTGGTACGACCACGATACACGAAGCCAACGAAATTCGCCGGGAACTTGCTGAAGCTTCCAGACTATTCGCGCCTGTAAACGGTAACTCTTTTTCTCCACAAAGAACGCTATGGGAATTTTGCAAGGGGGCCGTTCAGGGCGGAACCACGGCTGCAATTCTAGGCGGTGACATTGGCATGGTTGCAATGACGGCACTCACCACCGGCACGACGAACGCCATTCCCGGCGTTATTGATCCACTCAGACTACTCAACACTTCTGGCGCTTTCGACCTCGCCAGACGGGTCAGGATGGACCTCCGGACAATCGAACCCGGCCTGCTTTCCCACTTCCTGTCCGAAGCCGAAAGAAGGGGTTTCGGGATCTAGTCTGCAGCTTTCTTTCCGAACAAGAAGGCATCAGTCTTTGCCGCTTCTATTTGTCCACGGTCGGAAACAGGATGCCCGTAGATGTCGATGGTCACCTGAATCGAACTGTGCCCCATCCAGCGTTGCACATCGTAAATATGGGCCCCTTGGCATCGTCCCCCGAAGCCATTTACCAGTCTCTTCGGCGGCGACGCGAACGACTCGAAAAGCGTCAACGTGACATGGAGCTCCTTCAGCGGGGCGCCGTCGCGGCGGCCTTGGCGGAGAGTACTCCTACACTCGATCCCGATGATGTCGAAGATCTGGAAGATGCACCGGAAAACGAAGTCCAGGCAGCGGAAGAAGAGATTCTCGATCAAGCCACCGCTGCGCGCACGATCGAAGAACTGAAGGCGGAAATCGCCACGCTGTCGCGCTTGGAGAACCTGGCTCTTTCCGTTCGCCGAAGCGGAACAGATACGAAGTGGCGCGAACTGTCGGCGCTCCTCGTCTTCGGAGAGAACAAGGGGAAATTCGTCGTCTTTACAGAGCACCGGGATACTCTCAACTACTTGCAGAATAAGATTTCGACCCTCCTTGGCCGAAGTGAATCGCTCGTGATCATTCATGGTGGGTTGGGACGAGAGGAGCGTCGAAAGGCCCAGGAGTCCTTTCTTCACGATCCCGTGGTGCAAGTCCTTCTCGCCACGGATGCCGCTGGAGAAGGCATAAACCTCCAGCGTGCTCATTTAATGGTCAATTACGACCTGCCGTGGAATCCCAACCGGATCGAACAACGCTTCGGGCGAATACATCGCATTGGACAAACGGAAGTCTGCCGGCTATGGAATCTGGTCGCACAAGAGACCCGAGAAAGTTTGTCTTGGCCGCCAACTACGGGCCCGACTTCCTGTTTAAGAACTGCGATTTCCTCAGCGCAATCCATACCCTCGATTTTGAAGTCGCGGTTAGACATCACTCTGCCTCAAATCGCTGACTGCTGTGCTCAACGGCTCCCTTTTTCGCAAATATCCAGGCATAAATCGTCGGCAAGACAATCAGGGTGAGCGCAGTCGATGTGATCAGGCCACCGATTACCACTGTAGCAAGAGGGCGCTGGACCTCTGCGCCGGCCCCAGAGGATATCGCCATGGGGATAAAACCCAGACTTGCGACCAGGGCGGTCATCAGTACCGGCCGAAGCCGGGTTTCCGCGCCTTCCCGCACCGCATCGATCACTGGGCGTCCTTCATTGCGCAATTGGGATACGTAGGTCAAAAACACGAGACCGTTTAGGACCGCGACGCCGAACAGCGCAATGAACCCTACGCCAGCCGAGATGCTAAACGGCATTCCTCGCAGGAAAAGGGCGAGTATTCCTCCCGTCGCAGCAAGTGGAACATTGAGAAAGATCAGGATCGCAGGGCCGACCGCGTTGAAGTTCAAGTACAAGAGCACAAAGATTGTGACCAACGCCAGAGGCACTGCGATGGCCAATCTACGGCTCGCGCTTGCCAGTTGTTCGAACTGGCCGCCCCATTCGACAGAATATCCTTCTGGGAGGTTCACCCTCTGCTCGACAATCTGTTGAGCCTCAGACACAAAACTTCCCAAATCGCGGCCCCTTACATTGAGTTCCACGCTGACCCGTCGTTGCCCGTTTTCCCGACTTATCTGAGCGGGACCTTCCTCTTCAACAACGTCTGCAAGCTGTGCGATCGGAATGAAGTGGCCTTCAGCATCACCCACCTTCAGATTCCGAATAGCGTCAACGGAGGTACGTTGTCTCTCTTCGAACCGAACTTGTATCGCAAAACGCCGGTTGCCTTCGGCAACATGACCCACCGGCTTCCCGCCGATTGTCTCGACAGTATCCAGAACGGCGGAAGCGCTTAGCCCATGCCGCGCGATCGCGTCTCTACGAACACGTATGCGGACGTAGGGCAACCCGGCGACGCGCTCGCTTCGGACATCCTCTGCCCCATGAACTTTCTGCAAAACACCTGCGATCTCTGCAGCCTTCTGACCAAGTGTGGCCAGGTCGTCCCCAAAGACCTTAACGGCAATGTCTGATCGAAGACCCGCCTCCATCAACTCCTGCATGCGCATTTGGATCGGCTGAGAAAAACTGTATGCCGCACCCGGCGCTTCCTCCCCCAGCCGCGCTTTCATGGCAGCTACAAGTTCTTCCTTTGACCGCGCTGCAGGCCATTCCGACCGCGGCTTCAGCATGATGTACACGTCGCTTTGATCGATCGCCATTGGGTCCGTCGCGACCTCAGGCCGACCGGTCCGACTTACAACTGTTGCAACCTCAGGGAATTCTCGCAGGACGTTCTCAATAATTTCGTTTCCATGCTTCGACTCCTCTAGCGAAATACCCGGAAGGCGAAACATCATGATGACCAATGAGCCTTCGTCCAGATTCGGAAGGAACTCCGACCCAAGATGTGGAATTAAAAGGAGCGACGCCGCAAAGACGATGATCGCAAGCACAGCGATGAGCTTAGGAAATCGTAGTGCCCGCTCGAGCGATGGAGCATATAAGGAATGTATGCGTCGCATGATCCACGTGTCGTGGTCGGCGCTAGCTGCCTGGGTCCGTCGAAATACGTACCAGCTCAAAACCGGCATCAACAGCAATGCAATAGCGATGGAGGCAGCGAGCGCAAAAAGAACCGTCATAGCCATGGGCTTGAACATTTTCCCTTCGACGCCGCCCAACGTAAGGATGGGCACATAGACGAGTACGATGATGGCCACTCCGAAGAAGATGGGACGCGCCACCTCCTGGGCCGCTTCCCGAATAACCTCGAATCGGGATTGCGTCTCGGGAGCTTTGTGAATCCGTCTAAGGATGTTCTCCACCATGACGACCGAGCCGTCCACGATTAAGCCGAAGTCGATCGCGCCCAGGCTCATCAGGTTCCCGGAGATGCCGGCGCGCAGCATTCCGGTAAAGGCGACGAGCATCGAAAGTGGAATAGCCATTGAGACCACGAGTCCGCCACGGAGGCTACCAAGCAGAAGCAGAAGGACGGCGATAACGAGTAATCCGCCCTCCAGCAGATTCTTTCGTACGGTCTCGATCGTCCTCCGTACCAAGTCCGTGCGGTCATAGAACGGCTCTATCGTTACTCCTTTGGGAAGAAACTTCTGGATTTCGTCGAGTCGCGTTTTCACCCTATCCACAACTGTCCTGGAATTCTCACCCATGAGCATCATTGCGATCCCCAGGACAATTTCGCCCTTCCCATCTTGAGTCGCAAATCCCTGCCGTACCATTGGTGCAAATTGCACCCTGGCGAGATTGCCTACCGTTATCGGGGTTCCGGTGGAAGAAACACCGACGACAATACTCTCAATATCCGCAATGCTTGAGATTAGCGCCTCGCCGCGGATCAACGATTGTTGCTCGGCTCGATCCAGATACGCGCCGCCGACGTTCGCGTTGTTTTGTTCCAACGCCTCAAGGACGTGCTTCAGTGGAATCCGGTAAGCCATGAGCTTGTCGCTATCGACCTGGACTTCATACGTCTTCAATTCCCCACCGTGTGAGTTCACCTCGATAACGCCCGGAACCGTTCGCAGTTTTGGGGCGATTTCCCAATCGAGAATGCTCCGAAGCTCCATCATGGATCGGCCCGGCCCGGTAACCCTGAACTGATAGACCTCGCCCAAACCGGTGGAGATCGGCCCCATTTCAGGGAGTGCGATTCCGGCGGGGATCGCTTCGCGCAGTTCGGGCAACCTCTCCAGCACTAAACGACGTGCGAAGTAAATGTCGATGTCTTCGCGGAAGTACAGAGCGACATAAGACAAACCGTTCTTCGAAACAGACTGAACGTTGGTAACGCCAGGCAATCCGCTCATTGCAAGTTCAACGGGATACGAAATGAGTTGCTCGACCTCTGGAGGTGAAAGGCCCGGAGCCTGCGCGAGTACGATCACTTGATTTGGCGTGATATCTGGCACAGCGTCGATAGGAAGCTGCTGCACCGCGAATACGCCCGCGACGATCACCAGTAACGTTCCAAAAAGCACGAGGAACCGATACTCGAGCGCCCAGGAGATCAACCGATACATCAGTTTTCCTCCCCAATTTCCTCGCCGAGTGCAATGGACTTCAGATGGAAGGCCCCTTGCGTGACGACGGTATCGCCACTTTCGAGGCCGCTGATAATTTCGGCCATCCCCTGAACAAGCTTTCCAACCTTAACAGTCTTCTGCTCAAACGTGGTTGGCCCTGTACGAACAAAGACAACATCCTTTCCACCGATCTGTTGGAGCGCGTCTGCAGGTATCGCCATACCCTCCTTCTTGAACTTCGTTGGGAGACGCACCGTTGCAAACATGTCGAGCTTCAGTAGTCCGTCAGGATTCGCAACGTCGCATCGAACGCGGGCCGAGCGGGTTTGTGGATCGAGAACGTCGCTGATGTAGGTGACTTTTCCAAAAAACACGCGGTCTGGGTAGGTATCCACGTTTATAGATGCGATTTGTCCAGACTGCACCCGTCCAAGATCCTTTTCATACACCTCAGCCTGGACCCAAACTTGGGAAGCGTCTGCTACTTGAAACAATTCCTCCTCAGGCTTTGCCATTTCACCTGGAGCTGCATTTGCGCGTATCACAACGCCCGCAAACGGCGCGCGCACGGATGCCGTCATTGGGGACGCCGTTTCGTCTTCCCCAAAACCAAAACGCTGGAGCTTTGCGCGAAGACCCGACAAAACCTTCTGTTGAGTGTCGATGCTGGCGTTGATGCTCTTCTCTTCGGCGAGACTGAGATCGTATTCCTTTCGGGGGATTGCACCAATCTCGGCCAACTGCCGATTGCGCTCAGACTGCTGTCGTGCGATGGACAATTGCACATTTAGCTTGTCTAGTTCTGAGCGGCCGACTTGGAATTGGGAGGCGATCTCCGCCGCCTCGGTGTTGTCAAATGTGGCGAGAACATCTCCAGCGGCGACACGATCCCCGATCTTTGCATTCACTGCGATAAGGCGTCCAGGCGCAATCGGACGGACATGAGCGACCTTGCTGTCGATGGGTTGCACTGTTCCGGTCACCTGCAGGTATTCCGTCAGTGGACGGACCTCCGCAGAAACCACCTTTAAACCCACGTGAGCCTGGGCCTTTTCGCCCATTTCGAGCGGCCCTTTCTCTTTCTCCTCTGTGGCTGGTGGTTTCCCACCTGATTCCTCAGACGGGCGCGAACATCCCGCGAAAGTAAGGACGAGGATGCAAATAAGGAATCTGGTCATGGAAGATTTCCTCCAATGGCGCGTTCAAGCTCAGCAAGAGCCCGACCCACATCGGTCTGAGCATCGATATAGGAGAGTTGCAGATCGCCGAGCCGCCGCTGTTCGTTCAGGACGTCGAATAGTCTTAACTGTCCCAGACGGTAGGCTTCGCGGATCACGGTCAGGCTCTTTTGCGAAGGCTCAACAACTCCAGTTCTCAGCAGCTCCAGCGAGCGGCGTGCGCCAACAAAGCGCCGGTATGCCGCTTCAACCTCGAGCGGAATGACGCGCTCCAGTTGTTCTCGGCGCAGACTTTGCTGAGACTGTCGCGCCTTGGCTGCGTCGATTGCAGGCTGAGCACGACTCTTCGTAAACAGTGGGATGGACAGCCCAAACGTAATGATGTTGTCCGTATCGCGCAAGGGAACGATAGCGCCAGATTCCGAGAGCCCGAACTGGTCGAAGCTTGACCGTGAGCGCGTATAGCGCGCCGATGCCGTCAGATCCCGTTTACCTTCCGCATTCGCCAAGCTCGTCTCAGCCGCGGCCTGCGCTTCCAGAAGTTTCAGTGTCAGAAGATCGGAGCGATGTTCCAAAGCAAAAGCTTGGAGTTCTTTAAGCTGCGGTTCGTGATCGCCGAGTCGCAACCCCTCGGCAAGATCCAACCGTGGGACGGCGGAGAGACCGACGATCCTCTGCAGCTCAACCAATCCGGCGTCTCTTGCCGCTTCCGCGGAAGTAATCTGTGCTTGTGTGCGATTGACTTCCGACAACAGCAACTGCTCCTCCAGAGGCGCTGCGTCACCCAACTCCACTCTCTGCGTCGTCAGCCGATAGCTGTCCTGGTTGGTAACAAGCATAAAACGAATCGATGCCAGCTTATTTTCCTGGCCAAGCACACTAACGGCCTGACTTTTGATGTCGAAGGCCAACTGCCGCTCCCGCTCTCGTATTTCGGCTTCTGCCAAAGCCACGGCTTTTTCAGCTACGGTGAGCCGTTTCTCGCGCTTTCCGCCTCTTTCAATAGTCTGAAAATAGGCGGCCGAGTATTCGCTCTCACCACTGCTCCCGCCAATCGCGCCAACTCCGGCTTCCACTTCCAACGTCGGACTTGGGCGTAATCCTGCTTGTCTTGTCAGCGCCTGCGCCTCAGTTACGCGTTCCTTCAAAGCCAGGTAATCCTGGTTTCTCTCCAGAGCCATTTGGACCAACTCGTCCAAACTGCTTATTCCCTGTACTTGCCCGATGGCTAGCCGTACGAGCAGGAGGGCGACAACGCAAGCGCCGCCCAAGCGTGAAACATTCATAGGACACTCCGAGTTTTTGAGTTTTAGAAGAGACTAGCCTGAGGAGTCTTAGGATCTCGGAGGGTGGTAGACGGCAGAACGCTGATTGGAAATTAGCACAGGTGACGTTTCCGCTTCGTAAACAGCTACCTTCTGTTCCGGCAGCACGATCGGCGGAACCGGCGCCACATAATGGCCACAACAACAAAAACATTCGTCGTTCGGACTCCCAGAACACTGGGTATTCGAACTACCGTCACATAGAGCGCCAGAAACCAAGTCTGCGAATAAGTCCGCGCCGGCGAGCGTCAGCAGAGCGAAGGCGGCGAAGACACAGATCCTTGCAAATCGAGGCATTCCGAGGATCGTCGCACAACCGTTCATTGGAGTCCAGTCCGTCAGCATTTAGGGGAAGGTTCTGTATCCAGGCCACGCCCTCGAGATACCGCCGCGCTCCGCACTGCCTCCGTCACGACGTTTCACTCCTTCGAAGAGAAGCTCCCGACGCAAGCTATCCTGGCATCGCACTAGCCACACTGTCCCTGGTCGTCATGCCTGTGCTCTCGCGCGCCAAACGCAGAGTCGCCGCGACTATCACGAGTCGAGCTCTAGCGGCTGATGCTAGCCAAACAGATATCTGCGCCTACGTATCCGCAATCCTTCTCGCGGGGCTCGCACTCAATGCAGTCTTTGGTTGGTGGTGGGGTGATCCCGTGGCCGCGCTGGCCATGGTTCCCATCCTGGTAAAGGAAGGCATTGAAGCATTCCGTGGGGAAACGTGCTGCGATTCTTGTCATTAACGACTTGCGACCGACAAATGAAGTCGCACCATCGCTCACTATTGTTGATGCTTGAGTGCTCAGACTGTTCCTTCGTTCGTTCTGCAGCGATCACGCTACGGGGGACTCGGGGAAAGTTGAGAAACCTTGAATTGCGGCAAACCCTCGCTTAAGCCAACCTCGGAGTTCATACCATTTAGTGCGGATGCCGATGGTGAATGTCGGGGTAGTGTGCGTGCGAATGTTCCAGCCGCTCGTGCCTGTGTGGATGCGTGTGGGGTTCGCCGGCGGGATCGTCTGGCGTGTGTTGGTGTTGATGATGTTCGTCGTGAGTGTGTTCGTGCTCGTGCGTCAGCGGCTCATGAACATGCTGGTGTGTGTGAGTTTCTGTGACGTGCAGCCAGACTCCGATTCCCATGAGAAGACCCGCGGCTGACAAACCAGTCGTCACCCGTTCCCGCAAGAGAATTACTCCCACAATCGCGCCGACAAATGGGGCAACCGAGAAATAATTACCGGCGCGCGCAGTGCCCAGTTCGCGAAGAGCGCGAATATATAGAACGAGACTCAAGCCATAGCTCACGAATCCGAGCGCTAATGCGATCGAAATAGGACTCGTAGAACGCCACTGCCCCAGCAAAACGGCAAGCACAGTGTTGACGGTTCCCGCCACCAGGCCTTTCAGGGTCGCGATCCGCCAGAGGATCCGCACTTGAGATCCGTTGCGTCAGGTTATTGTCAATGCCCCAGCACAGGCAAGCCGCGGCAATCGCAAGCGGACCAGCGAATTCGGTGAACTCGAACGAACCGCTCTGAGACAAAACGACTCCGCCTGCAACAATGGCCAACAAACCAAGCCCGATCCGAGAGTTTACATTCTCGTGAAAAACCGCTCACGCAATCACCGCAGTGAAGACCGCCTCGAGATTCAACAACAGCGAAGCGCTCGATGAAGGCGTTCGTTGTAACCCGAATATCAGAAAAACCGGCGCGGCGATTCCGCCGAAGGCGATTGCTCCGACTAGAAATGGAATTTGGTCGCGGTGAACTCCGGGATCGTGCCGACTGGACGTCCCTCGACGAGCCAAAGCCACTATCATCAATCCCAATCCAGACCCGACATAGAGGAGGCCTGCCAGCAGTTGCGGCGGCAAATCCCCGAGAAGGAGTTTCGCGATCGGAGCACTCAACCCGAATAGCACGGCCGCAAGGAGTGCGTCTCATATACATCTCATCTCATGGCGCCGAGTTCATAATCGTCATCGGAGTGACCTTGATCCGGCCAAAGGCGACCGCCCCTAGAAATTCCCGGCAACACGCCAACGGCGGCAAACAAGGACCGGTACAATTGAGCGAACGAGCGGCAGAGCATATGGGAGACAATCAACATTGGGAAAACATTTACACGAGTAAGCCGCCCAACGAGATGAGTTGGTATCGGGAGCATCTCGACGTTTCCCTTCAACTGATCGATACAATCGGCCTGGATCGGAACGCCGCGATCATTGACGTAGGGGGCGGCGCATCGACATTGGCCCGCGATCTACTGGCACGGCAGTATACAAATCTCTCCGTAGTGGATATTTCTCCAAGTGCACTCGAAAAGGCCCAAGAGCATTTGCGGGAAAACGCACGGGTCGACTGGATCGTCGGTGACATTACACAGATCCCTCTCGAACCCGGCCACTATAGCCTATGGCACGACCGCGCCGTTTTTCATTTCCTCCTTGATGCCGACGAACGATCCGCGTACGTTGTTGCTGCGACAAGAGCTGTCAAACCCGATGGATTCCTGATCATTGCCACTTTTAGCCCAGACGGTCCGACTAAATGCAGCGGATTACCGGTGATGCGCTATAGCCCAGAACAACTCGCGAAACAATTTCCGAAATTCCGCGTAATCAAATCCAAGACGGAACAACACGAGACGCCTTCTGGCCAGCTCCAGTCGTTCACATATTTATTGATGCAGCGACGCGACAGCACCCCGTATTGAGGATCTCGACAATCACAGGGGAACACTTCAATTTCCTGATCCTGGAGAAGGAGTCGGAGCAACTTCGCTGCCGCATAGTCTCAAGCTCAAAAGCCATTTTCTAAAACCCAACTGAGAAGATCAGTGTGCTCCTCTTCCTCCCGAGCTTTCCTTCTCCAGGGCTCGAAGAGGAACACCAGCCTGCTTTATTCACGCGCCGGCGTGGAAACGCCTGAAGAAAATGCGGGATGGATTTCGGCACAGAATTTCAATCGTTCCCTCGCCGATGTCGGCGCCTTCCGCAGCTTTCAATCACTCGGTACGCAAAGCAGCCATGGGGTCCAGACGAGACGCTCTTCGCGCCGGCAGAAAACCGGCAACAATAGCGGCGAGCAGAAGCGCACCGACCGCAATGATCATCGTCAGAGGATCGTCGGGGATAAGTCCTTCGAACTCCGTCGTGGCATACCGCGTTGTAACGATCGCCAGCGGCAGGCCTACAACAATTCCTCCCCCCGCGAGGACAAGCGCCTCCCTCAAGACCATGACCACTGCCTCACTTCGGCTCATACCGAGCGCGATGCGGATTCCAATTTCCCTCGTCCGCCGTGCAACGCTGTTGCTCACCAAGCCGTAGAGCCCGACAACTGCCAGTAGCAAGGCCAGGGCTCCAAAAGAAGCTGCCAAAGTGGACACGAGGCGAACGTCAATGAGAGTGGAATCGATTTGATCGGAGAGGGTCCTCTCCCGAATGGAGACATTTCCGATTAGCGATGTCAGCGTCGATCGAATCGACGAAGCCGCTGCCTCCGGATCGATTTCTGCGCGGACAAGAAACTCCATCGGCGATCCCCATTGCTGGAAAATGTTGTAGTACACCGTCGGCTGCATCGCCTGCCGGACATCCTCGTATTTCGTGTCGGCGACGACGCCGACGATTTCCATGGGCGTGTTCCGCTGCTGGATCACTCGGCCCAGTGGTGGAGTCTGGCCGAAATAGCGCAGTGCGAATGTCTGATTGACGAGTACTACTCGATGCTGGCTATCGGAGTCCGCCGCATTGAAATCCCTTCCGGCCAGAATGGGCGTCTTTAACGTTGCAAAATGGTTCTCGCTGACGCGGTTCACGTAGACGCCCCGGGCAACAACATCTCGCGCCGCGCCACTATCAAAAACAAAATCCAGATTTGTACCGGATCCACCCGTAATCGGCGGGAACCGGTGCAGGCTGGCTGCCGTCACTCCTGGAAGGGCTTCAAGTCTCGCGATCAATTGGGGGGCGAGCGCCCTCAGCTCCTCGGGAGTATGTCCGCTGCCAAATGGATCGACATTGACGATCAGGACGTTGGTGGGATCAAAGCCCAAATCGATGGAATAGAACGAGTGGAGCGTCCGCAAAAACATACCGGCGCCAAGAACCAGAACCATCAACAACCCAACCTGGACCACGACCAGACCGCTTCTCCACGGCTGACTCGGAGATTTTTCCCAACCACCCGATACGGATTTCAGGCCCGAAGCGAAATCCATTCGTGTGCTTCGGAAAGCGGGAAGGAGGCCGGAAACCAGGGCAGTCCCCACGCCGACCACTGCAGTGAACGCGACAATGGCCAGGTTTGGTTTCACATCGAGGTCGAATGTCGTCGACAGGAACGAAACGAAGTAGTTGCTTAACGCATACGCGACTCCAAGACCGAGCACAGCCCCGGCAGCTGAAAGCACCACGCTTTCAGCGATGAGCTGCCGGACGAGTCGACCTCGTCCGGAACCCAGAGATAACCGCAGCGCGATCTCCTTCTCACGAGACAGCGCGCGAGCGAAGAGCAAGCTCGCGACGTTCGCGCAGGCGATCAACAAAAGAACAACCACAATCGCCATGAGCACGTTCAGCGGCGCGCCGAAGCGGCGGCGAGGCGCGGATATTCCCGATGCGGCCGACTGAGCGATGGGACGCCAGCTCTCGAGCTGCTTGATAACTTCGCGGTCCCGCTGATCGGCAGCGTTGCGCGCTGCAATCTCAGTCTCGATCACTGCCGGGCGAAACAGGAGCGCGAGTTCCGCATTCGCTTCCTTAAAGGTGATACCCGGTTTCATCACCGCGATGACCTGCAGCCACTTCGACGCGGCCGTGGCAGTGTTACTGGGGCGTCTTATCTCCCGTTCGACTTCGAGCGGCACCCAAACGTCAACGTCCAGTCCAACTTCCAGGCCATGGAATTCGCGCGGCGCGACGCCGATGACGGTAAATGGAACTTTCTCGAAGGTCAGCGATTGGCCCAGCACATCACTTCTGCCGCCCAGTTCCTGCCAGAGCGCATAACTGATGACGGCCACTGTGTTCGCCCTTCCCGCTTGATCGTCGGCAGGAGTGATCGGACGGCCCAGCACTGTATGCACTCCAAGCGCTGAAAAGAAATCTCCAGTCACAAACTGTCCGTCCATGCGCTGCACGGGTTCGCCCTTGATGACGGTGTGAAATGAGACATTCGAAATACCCAGCACCGTGGAACAACTCTGACAGTTGCGGCGGTAATACTGCAGTGCCTGGTAGGATTGCGCTCCGCCCGGGCCCTTACCTGCATCTCGGAGCACCTCGATCAGGCGTTCCGGTTCCTGCACGGGCAACGGCAGGATCATCACCCGGTACATCAGGCTGAAGATCGCGGTGTTTGCCCCGATTCCCAGGGCCAGGGTGACAATGGCCGCGGCGGCGAATCCCGGCGTGCGACGGAACGAGCGGCACGCATAAACAAGATCACGCCACAGGTCTTCGAGCAAATCGAACCGCCACAAATCGCGGGCGGATTCTGCAATTGAAGCGGCGCTTCCCAGACCAATCGGATTGGACTGATCCCGGGCCATGTCGCGATGGAACGCGAGTTCCTCCTGCAGGTCGCGTTGCAGGCCACGCCGTCGCCAGAGTTTGAGCCAGAAACCACGAAAAATCGACATGCTCAGTTACCTCGCGAGAACGCGCGACACAGCACCGGCGAGCCTGTCCCACGTTTCCTGTTGCTGCGCCAGGACCGTTCGGCCGCGGCGGGTAATCCGGTAGTACTTCACCCTGCGATTGTTTTCCGACGTACCCCAACTGGAGGTGATCGCTCCGTCCAGCTCCAGGCGATACAACGCCGGGTAGAGTGACTCTTCCTCCACCTTCAGCACCTCGTTGGAAAGCATGTGATTGGTCTGCGCCACAGCGTATCCGAGCCTTCGGAGGTTTTGATGTACCTGGAGCATGCTGTTCTCCGTTACGAATTTCGGTGTCAGACGATTCAAGTCAGCTCCGTCCCTCGGCATTCCCGTCCTTCAGCCAGCCATCGAAGAGCTGGATGGTCTTGTTGCCGTAGGCGGCGTTGGCCTCGGAGTGTGTGACCTGAATGATTGTTGTTCCCTCCTCATTCAGGCGTTTGAATAATTCCATGATCTCCCTGGCTTGACTGGAATGCAGATTGCCGGTCGGTTCGTCTGCCAGAATGAGCTTCGGCTTTGCAATCAATGCGCGTGCAACGGCGACCAGCTGTTGCTGCCCACCGGACAATTGATTGGGATAGAGATCCTTCTTGCCGACAATTTGAAATCGATCCAGAACGTCGGCGACCATGGATTCCCGTTCGCCTCGACGGATGTTGCGGTAGGAAAGCGGAATGTCCAGGTTTTCGTACACCGTCAGGTTGTCCAGCAGATGATATTGCTGGAAGACAAATCCGATATGACGCTTATTGAGTTCCGCCCGAGCCTTCGGTTTCAGCAGGTGAACGTCTTCGCCGAGGAATCGGTATTCGCCGCTCCATGCGACGTCCAGCATGCCGAGAATGCTCAGCAGAGTCGACTTGCCGGCCCCGGAAGGTCCCATGATCGTGACGAACTCCCCCTCCTTGATGTTCAGGGTGATGCGCCTCAGGACGAAAGTTTTCATCGATCGGGCTTCGTACGACTTTTCAATGTTCCGTAATTCGATCATGCGGCCTCGAGGAGGAAGGTATAGCAGGTGGTCTGCCAACCCGAAAAAGTGTTGAACTGCTTCAAAGATTACCCGGTGCTTCGCAGCAACGGGCAAACGTTTTCAGTTTCAGTGAGCGAACACGGTATTCCCAATCCCACAACCGGACACAATGGCTTTCCCTTTTCAAAGCGCCGAACGCTTAAGTTCTTCGCCTGCAAAGTGCATTCCCGCTTTTATCAAATGGCACTCTGCTCGCTGGGGCGTTGCGGACGCAATGCTGATGCGGTACAGGCATTACGTTGCACCTCGGCTGGAAGACTTGACTCGCCGTCCCGTTCCGCATGGCCTCTATCCCCCCCGGAAGAATGCCTGCGTCGGGCGGCGTCAAGTCTCCGGCTTTCACCGACCGCGTTCTACCTACCGCCATGTCGCCGCGGACACCGATCCGATTGTCTATATCCGTTTTCCGTTTCAGTGAGCGAACACGACATTTGGAATCCCATAATCGAACACCGTTCCCGTCCATGCCCGCCGCACGAACGCTTAAACCTTTCTTCTATAAGGTGGATCTTCGTGATCGATGGATGGAACTCCAATCGCTTGAGGAACCCCGGAGGTTTGATGGATATTCCGAGGCTGGGAGTCGCGCGCAAGAGGACGATCCGGCGAATTCTATTTCTTATCGCGATCCTTCTTGCAGTGTCCGCCGCCACGTATCGACTCTCGAAGATGAAGGCTGCGGCTCCCGCTGTGGACCGGGCCACGCTCTGGCCCGACAAGGTCAAGCGCGGGTCCATGCTCCGGGATATCCATGGCACCGGCACGTTGGTTCCGGAAGACATTCGATGGATACCCAGCGCACGCGATGGCGTTGTGGAGAAAATTAACGTCCGGATTGGCGATACCGTCAATCCGAATACGGTCCTGGCGGAGCTCAGCAATCCCGATCTGGTTCAGGCCCTGATGGATTCCGGGCTGCAGATCAAAGCGGCCGAAGCGGATCTGATCAATACGCGAACCAGCCACGAGAATGACCTCATCAGCCAGCAGATCCTGATCGCCAATCTCGGTGCCGCCGCGAAGCGAGCCGCTCTACAGAAGGATACGGACGAGGAGCTCCTCAAGCGCGGCCTGATCGGCCAGCTTCCGGTAAAGCTCTCGCGCCTGGAAGCCGACAATTCTCTCTCGCAGATTGATCGTGAAAAGCAGCGGGTTGCGATCAGCGCGAAGTCCGCCGAGGCGCAGATTGCGGCGCAGGAGGCTCGCCTCGATCAGCTTCGCGAAACACATGAGATGAGGAAACGGCAGATCGATGAACTTCGAATCCGAGCCGGTGTATCAGGCGTCCTGCAACAGCTCTCTATCGAAGGGGGGCAGCACATCGCCGCAGGTACAGCAGTTGCCAGGATTGCCGAGCCGGGCCACCTGAAAGCGCAACTTCGAATTGCGGAAACCCAGATGAAGGATGTTCTGCTCGGGCAAACCGCGTCCATCGATACTCGCATTGGAATCGTTCCGGGACGCGTGGTGCATATCGATCCGGCAGCGATCCAGGGTACCGTCACGATCGACATCCAGCTGGACGGCGAACTTCCGAAGGGTGCGCGTCCCGACCTCAGCGTGGACGGCACGATTGAAATTGAACACTTAAGCGACGTACTTTATGTCGGACGGCCGCCCAACGGTCAGCCCGATTCCACGATTCAGATCTTTAAAGTACTGCCAAATGGAGAAGCCATTCGGACCCGGGTCCGCGTTGGAAAAGTTTCCGTGAACTCCATTCAGGTACTGGAAGGCCTGCAGGCCGGCGATGAAGTAATTCTTTCCGACATGTCCACATGGGACGCCTATGACCGGATTCGACTGGACTGAGGAGCAGAACAATGGACGATACGGTAATCAAGCTTGAGGGTCTGACAAAGGTGTTCCTCACCGACGAAGTGGAAACCCATGCACTGGCCGGTATCCACCTGGAAATCAAAAGAGGCGACTATTTTTCAATCTCCGGTCCTTCGGGCTGCGGCAAGTCCACGCTGCTCTCCATTCTGGGCCTGCTCGACTCGCCCAGTGATGGCGCATACACCTTGAACGGCAAACCCGTTCAGGAGCTGACACACCGTGATCGAGCGCGTGTGCGCAATCGCGAGATCGGTTTCATCTTTCAGGCATTCAACCTCATTGGAGACCTGACGGTTTATGAGAATGTCGAACTTCCTCTCACGTATCGCGGCATGCCGTCATCGGAGCGCAGGAAGCGCGTGCAGGAATCTCTCGAGAAAGTCGAGATGGCCCACCGCATGAAGCACTATCCCTCGCAACTCTCCGGCGGACAGCAGCAGCGCGTCGCGGTCGCTCGCGCTCTGGGCGGCCAGCCGTCGATCCTGCTCGCCGATGAGCCGACGGGAAATCTCGATTCGCGAAACGGTGAAGCGGTGATGGAGCTTCTCCGCGATCTGCATCAGGAAGGCGCAACGATTTGCATGGTCACGCACGATCCGCGCTACGCCCAATACGCCGATCGCACCATTCATTTGTTCGATGGACGAATCGTGGAAGAGAACTTCGCAGGCGCACATGCTTAGAGATCTCGTCCTGGACTTGCGGCTCGCCGTACGAGGCTTTTCGCGAAACCCTGGCTTCTGCATGGTGGTTGTAATGACGCTCGCGCTGGGGATCGGCGCCACCACAGCCATCTTCAGCGTCGTCAATGGCGTGTTGATCAAACCTCTGGCGTACCCCGAGCCGGACGCTTTGGTCGGAGTGTGGCACTCCGCATTTGTTCGAGGCGCAACCGTCAATGACGTGAGCGTATCGCCCAGGATGTATGCCACCTATCTGGACAACAACCAGACCTTTCTGGACTTCGGTGTGTGGAGCACAGGGCAGGCAACCCTCACCGGTATGGGAGACCCCGAGCAAGTGGGGACGTTGGTAGTGACGCAGGGAATCCTGCCCGCGTTGGGCGTACAGCCAGCGCTCGGACATTGGTTCACTCAAGCTGACGATATGCCGGGAACTCCGGAAACGGCCATCCTCACGCATGGCTTCTGGGAGCGCCGGTTCAGTAGAGACCGGTCGGTGATCGGACGGACCATTGCAGTCGACTCGCGGCCTCACATTGTGATCGGCGTCATGCCGCAAACGTTCCACTTCCTGAATTCCGACGCCGAAATGATTTTGCCGCAGCGTTTCAATCGCAGCCAGCTCGCCTCGGACTTCAGCTATTCCGGCATCGCCAGACTCAAGCCGGGTATGACGCTCGCACAGGCGAGTGCGGATATCGCGCGCATGCTGCCGATATGGAACGCAACGGACCCGGTAAATGGAGGATTGCTCACCGCCATCCGGCTGAACCCCGCCCTGCGACCACTCAAACAGGATGTGGTCGGCGACGTTGGTCCGGTGTTGTGGGTCCTGATGGGCACCATCGCCATGGTGCTGCTGATCGCATGTGCCAATGTCGCGAATCTGCTGCTGGTTCGAGCCGACGAGCGCCAGCAGGAACTCGCCATTCGCGCATCATTGGGCGCCGGCTGGAGTCGGATCGCGCAGGAACTGTTGATTGAGAGTGTGACGCTGGGCGTTTTGGGCGGTGGACTGGGATTGGGGTTCGCCTATGGCGGGCTCCAGCTTCTCGCGGTCATCGGTCCAGCAAACCTGCCCCGGTTAACCGAGATCTCGATCGACCCACTGGTGATGGTCTTCGCGCTGGCCCTTTCGCTGTTATCGGGTCTGCTGTTCGGACTCATTCCCGTCGTGAAATATGCGGGGCCGAAAATTGCAGGGACTCTCCAGTCCGGTGGACGCGCGTTGAGCCCCAGCCGGGAGCGGCATCGTTCACAGAATATGCTGGTTGTTCTGCAGGTGGCTCTGGCACTGGTTTTACTGGTGGCCTCCGGTCTGATGATTCGCAGCTTCCAGGCTTTGCGGAACGTTCAGCCCGGATTTGCCGCGCCAGAACAAATCCAGACAGCGCGAATAACGATCCCTGAGGCGCAAGTCGCCGAACCCGAGGCCGTCACGCGGATGCAGAATGAAATCCTGGCGAAGATCACGGCAATTCCGGGAGTCACATCGGCGGCGTTTATGAATGCGTTGCCCATGGTTTCCGATTTTCAAAGCAATAACACGGTGTTCGTCGAAGATATGCCTCTCGCGGAGGGTCAGGCTGCGCCACTTCGCCGGATCAAGTT
>Ga0207711_10002022_pt1 | contig 18348 bp, 17 predicted proteins | sample KBSS34metaG_FD_184401 | JGI IMG/M metagenome (GOLD analysis project Ga0207711, IMG submission 184401) | Switchgrass rhizosphere microbial communities from Kellogg Biological Station, Michigan, USA - KBS S3-4 metaG (SPAdes) (version 2) | ecosystem: Host-associated > Plants > Roots > Rhizosphere...
TGGCGGCATCGTCGGCGGCGGCGGCACGTCCGGCATGTCCTTGGGCGGCGGCGGCGGCTCCTCGGGGGGCGGCGGCTGCTCTTCCACGTCGAATGTCTTGAGATCCTCGGCGGCCTTCTTGATCACGTTATAGGCCAGGCCGGTGATGATCGCGTAACCCAGTGCGAATTGGAGGATGACGACCATAATGATCGACAGTGTCCGGTTACCACTGAGCTCCTTGCGTTGGGCGTAGGACATTAAGTCAATATTCTCCCCGACACGCCGTGAACGATCACGGCCAGACCAAGGCACTTGCACGCGCGCCCCGTCAATTCGAAAACCTACTGATGTATCAACATATCATCGGCAGCAAGCGCGCCTCATTATATCTGCCTCAAAGGTCGCGCAATGCATTTTGTTCCACTGCCGGAAGGCGTGAAACCCCAGCTCTGCATGAACTGTCTTCAATTGCTGGGCCAAGATCCCGAAAAGGAAGCGATTTCGACCCCGACCCCCGCGGCGTCCTGATAGACGTCGGGTTTCGAGGTCCGCACCCGCACATGATCCACCCCGCGAAACGCGGCGATCCGATCGAACAACGCGTGGGCAAGAGTCTCTTGCAGGTTGTATCGCCGCGCCGCCGCAATTTTCTCGACCTCGGAGCGGAGAAAGTCGTAGTTCCAGGCGCGCGCCGGATCGTCGTCGGGGGGCGCGGTCGGGTCCTCCAGCCAGACCTCGACCGTAATCAGCAGGCGCTGCGGCGATCCAATCTCGAAATCATGGAAACCGATGTCGGCCTGGACCGCCAGTGATTCGAGCAGGATGCGGGCGGAGCGGACCTTGAGGCGATCGGGGACCAATCCCGTGAGTTTCGGTTGCGTCATGGCGCATCCATGAACTGGACGTCACGCTCGAGCCCGAAGAATCGCTGGCCCGAATCGACCACCAGCACCTGGCCGGTCACCCGCGCGGCGCCAATCAAATAGGTCAGCGCCGCGATGACGTCGGCCGGGTCGACCCCGCGCCGCAGCGGATTGTGGGCGTGCATCGCTGCAAAATTCTCCTCGCTTTGACCGCTCGATCGCAACATCAGCGCCGGCGCAATCCCGTTCACCCTGACACCCTTTGCGGCGAGTGCTCGCGCGGCGAGTTCGGTCAGGCCGGCAAGCGCCTGCTTGGACAAGGTATAGCTCAGAAAGTCGGGGTTGGGCGCGGCCAGCTTTGCGTCGAGCAAATTGACAACGAGCGCATCCGCGCGGCCGTCCCGATCACGCGCAAACCGCTCGATCAGCTGCACCGGCGCGCGGACGTTAACCGCCATGTGCGCGTCGAATTCGGCCGGATTGAAATCGCCAAAACCGTCCCATGCAAAGCGCGCCGCATTATTGACCAGCAAGCGCGCGGGCGGCAGCCCGGCCGCCGCTGCGAAGATCTGCTCCGCGCAATCGGCTGCGCTAAGGTCGACAACCACTTTGGTCGTGCCGTCGGGAGCATCATCGGCCTGATGGTGAACATGCGCGACGACATTCCAGCCGGCATCGCGCAACGCGCAAGCGATCTCCCGCCCGACGCGTTTGCCGGCTCCCGTCACGATCGCGGTGCGCGCTTCACCCATGGTTCGTCATTGCTTCGCTTCGGCGGCAATGACAACAGGAGCCATGCCCGAGACCAAGCCGCCGATTGAACTTCGAGGACTGAGCCTCGGCGAGCTTCAGAAGCTGATCGACGATCGCCGCCTGCCGCCGGTCGATCAATGGAATCCCGAGCGGTGCGGCCATTCCGAAATGCGCATTGCGCGCGACGGCACCTGGTATCATCAAGGCGCACCGATCCGACGTCCGGCGATGGTGCGCTTGTTCTCGACTGTGCTGCGGCGCGAGCCCGACGGTCGGCACATGCTGGTCACCCCGGTCGAGAAGCTCGAAATCGATGTCGACGCCGCGGCATTCCGGGCGATTGAAGTGGCGAGCGAAGGTGTTGGGCCGGATCGCCGGGTCGCCTTCGTGCTCGATAGCGGCGACGCCGTGATCCTTGGTCCCGATCATCCGCTGAACATCGTCCAGACCGATCACGGCCCGTCCCCGCGCATTCTGGTCCGGCACGGGCTTGAGGCCGAGCTTACGCGTCCGGTCTATTACGAACTCGCCGAAATCGCGCTGGCGGGAACCGAGCGGCCGCCCGGCATTTGGAGCAGCGGCGCTTTCTTCCCGCTTGAAACCGACGATGACTCTCGCTGACCGGCTCCGCGCCTCTCTCGCCATGCCTCCCGCCGTGCCTTTGCTCGAGGGCGACCTGGTTGAAGTTCGGGACCAAGCCTGGGTCCCTGCGGCGGTATTGGTTGCCATTACCGACCGCGCCGAGCCCGGCGTCATCCTAACCGTTCGCCGCGAACATATGCGGACCCATGCCGGGCAGGTCGCGTTTCCCGGCGGCCGCATCGATCCCGGGGAAGATGCGGCTGCCGCTGCCGTTCGCGAAGCGCATGAGGAACTGGGACTCGATCCGAACGTGCTGGAATTGGTCGGCGAGATCGAGCCCTATCGCACGGTCACCAGCTATGTCGTCACGCCGGTGATCGGCGTGATTCCGCCTGACGTCCCGCTCGAACCCCACGAGCATGAAGTTGCCGACTGGTTCGAAGCGCCGCTCCGGTTCGTCCTCGACCCGGCCAACCAGCACCAAAGAAGCGCCCTATTCCGCGGCCGCGACCGTCTCTATTACGAGATCATGTGGGGCGAGCAGCGGATCTGGGGGGCAACCGCGGCGATGATCGTCAATCTCTCGCGCAGGCTCCAATGGACCTGAGGCTCGACGCCGCGAAATGGCTGAAGCGTCGCGGCATGCGCAAGCTGTTGAAAGCGCTCGGTGCGAGCGACGGATTGACGCGGTATGTCGGCGGCGCCGTCCGCGATGACCTGGTTGGCTTTCCGGTCAGCGACATCGACCTTGCGACCCGGCTTCGCCCTCCGGAAGTGATCGAGCGCCTCGAGGCCACCAACATCAAGACGATCCCGACCGGCATCGATCACGGCACGGTCACCGCTGTCAGCGACGGCCAGACGGTCGAGATCACGTCGCTCCGCCGCGATGTCTCGACCGACGGACGCCGCGCCACGGTCGCCTTTACCGATGACTGGAAGGAGGATGCGGCGCGGCGAGATTTCACCATCAACGCCCTGCTCGCGGACCCCGAAACCGGCGAAATCTTCGATTTCTTCGGCGGGCTCGACGACCTTCAAACCGGTCATATCCACTTCATCGGTGAACCGCTCGAGCGCATCGCCGAAGATCATTTGCGCATCCTTCGCTTCTTCCGCTTTCATGCGCGGTTCGGCTCAGGCGAGCCGGACAAGGCCGCGCTCGAGGCCTGCGCCGCCCGCGCCAATGACCTCATGGCCTTGTCGCGCGAGCGGATCGCCGACGAGCTCGTCAAACTATTGGGCCTGGACAATCCGGCTGCAACCGTCGGGATCATGCTGCAGCACGGTATCCTGAGGCCGGTATTGCCGGAAATCGATCCTGGCCGACGCCACGACCTTGAACAACTGATCGCGGCCGAGCGGGGAGCGGGCATCGCGCCGCAAGCGCTGCGTCGGTTCGCGTCGCTGCTGCCACGCGATGCCGCGCTGGCCGAAACCGTCGCGGCCCGGCTCAAGCTCTCGAACAAGGCCCGCAAACGCCTCGCCTGTGCGGCCTCCTCGGAGCTTGCAGCCTCGCCCCAGGCATTGGCCTATCACGTCGGCACCGAATGCGCGGTCGACCGGTTGCTGCTCGCCGGAAATGCCACCGCCGCAAATGCGATCGTCACGTGGAAACCGCCACGCCTGCCGATCAGCGGCGGCGCGCTCATGGCGCGGGGCCTGCCCGAGGGTCCAATCATCGCCCGCACCCTGCGGAACATCGAGGCGCAATGGGTCAAGGCCGGCTTCCCCACGGGTGAGGAGTTCGAGCGCATCGTTGCCAACGCGCTCGCTCAAGCTAACGCCTGATTTCGTCCCCGATCCCGCTCAGCGCTCCCGTCCGGAGCAACTCGGCGTAATTTTGCGCGAGCTCCTGGTGTCGTCCGCGGGCAACGATGGTCGTGGCAGCTTTCGCCGCGGCACGTTCGGCGTGCTCGCGCCGGCGAAAATAGTCGCGTGAATCTGGGTCAAGCATCGGCCCCGCTTAGGGCGCGGTTGTTACAGTCCGGCAATCGATTGATGCGACCGCTGTGACTAATCGGGCGGTGATGGCTCGACATCGTTGAAATGGCGATAATCGATGGTTCGCGTGCCATCCGGCAACTGGTCGAGGATATCGACGAATTTGGAATTCCATCGGATCTCCGACGGGGAATAGGCCCATCGCCCATGGATGGTCTGGCCGGTCCGCTCGTCGGTCCCGGAGAGCACGACGACGATCTCCGAATGATCGGGCGGCTCGACACCCGACTTCCACTGCGCGAGCGGGCTTGTCTCGTCGATCGAATGCATGATCATCCAGGTCAGCGTGAACACCGGATTGGCATTGCGCACCAAAGTCAGATCCTTGAACCGGCGCAGAACGGTTCCCTCGACCTTCTCGTCCATCAGCACCGACACGGTCGCGCGGGCCTCGAAGATCAGATTGTGGCGCAGGTTGGCCGCGCGAAACATCAGCGTCGGGACGCCCGCGACGTTCTGAACCACTGCAATATCGGAAAAAAGGAAGCGCGCCGTCGGCCGCGAGAATCGCGCAAAGGCGATGCCGGTCACCAGCGCGAAAATCAGGATGCCAAACGTGATTTCGATGACGACCAGGACGTTGGCGTAAGTCGAGACCGGATAGTTGTCGCCGTAACCGATCGTCGCGACCGTATGCACGCTAAAGAAGAAGGCGTGCCAGAAGGTCGATGTCCCCTCGACCTGGGAGTTATAGGAGACACCGTGCGGATCGAGCGAGTAGAGCCAGCCGAACAACAGGTTGAAGGCCATGAACACGGCGACAAAAGTCACCGAAAGCTGAGGCCAGCTCATCCGCAACAGCTGGTGGTAAATATCGGAGGGATGCCAGCGGCCCGCGCCCATTGCCCGAATGCGAAGCGCGCGCTCGGACCGCAAGCTTCTGGATAGTTGCGCAGGAACGGATTTTGAGCGTCGGCGAATGGCCATGCGCGACGCTGTAGCTTGCGATGGTCAGAATCTGAAAGAGGCGGCGTTGGCGCTCAGCGCCGGCGCGACCGCCAATATTCAAGCGCAGCCGACGATTCGAGTGGCTTGGCGAAATAGAAGCCCTGCCCCGACGCACAGCCGAGCGTTGCCAGTGTCGTCGCAAGTTCGACCGTTTCAATGCCTTCTGCCGTCGTCGACATGCCGAGCGCCTCGGCCAGGCTAAGCACGGCGCGGACGATGGCCACGCTGTCGGGATCGATCATCATTCCCGAAACAAAACTGCGATCGATCTTGAGGACGTCGATCGGCAGTCGCTGCAAATAAGCGAGGCTCGAATAGCCGGTGCCGAAATCGTCCATCGCAACCGTGGCATCGAGCGCCTTCAGCGAATCGAATACGCGGGTGGCGCGCGCCGGATCCTGGACGATCGAGCTTTCGGTCAGTTCGAGCGTCAGGCGATCGCCGCTGAGCCCGCTCGATCTCAGCGCGCTCTCGACCATCCCGGCGATATCGTCGCGCGCGACCTGGATCGCGCTCAGATTGACCCCGACATAAAGCGGCAGCCGTTCGCCACTTTGCTTGTCCCAGTCGGCGAGCGTCCGAGCCGCGGTATCCATCGCCCAGCGGCCGAGCTGCAGGATCAGCCCGCTTTCCTCAGCCACAGGAATGAATTCGGTCGGGCTGATCTCGCCGCGATCCTCGTGGGTCCAGCGCGCCAATGCCTCGAAACCCGCGACTTCGCCGGATTTGAGGTCGATCAGCGGCTGGTAGAACATCTCCAGCTGATCCTTGTCGAGCGCGCGCCGCAACTCGGTTTCGATCGAAAAACGACGCCGCGCCTCGGTCGCTTGCTTGGGCTCATAAACCTGCGGCTTGCCGGCGAGCTTGGCTTGCTTGACCGCGAACTGGGCGTTGCGGAACAGCTCCTCCGGGTCCTGACCGGCATTCATCAACGCAACGCCGATTGCGCATTCGATACGGATTTCGAGGTCGGACAGCTTGAACGGCGTGGCCATCACCTGCTGGATCCGCTCGGCCGCCTTGAGCGCGTCCTCGACCCCACGACGAAGCGACACCAGCACACCGAACTCGTTTCCGCCGGTCCGGGCGAGCACGTCGCCGGCGCGCAGCGCCAGGATCAGGCGCCGGGCAAACGTGATCAGGAGTTCGTCGCCCGCCAGTCCGCCCATCGATTCATTGATGCGGCTGAACCGCAGCATGTCGACGACGAGCACCGCGTGTTCCAAATCGCGGGCTACCCGCTCGCCGGCTTTTTCAATGGATTCGGTGAACGCCAGGCGGTTGGGCAGTCCGGTCAGGCTGTCGCGCAGCATCTCGGCGCGCAGTGTCCGCTCGGCCTGGACCTCGACGGTCCGATCGACGACGCTAAGCAGTGAGCGAGCCGGCCGGCCGCGCTTTTTTGGCAGTGGCGCCAGCTTGACCCGGAAATAGCGAGAGGAAACCCCTTCGCCATCCTTGAAGTCGAGCTCGCCGGTTACGTCGCTGCCATCGAAGAAGCGGTGAATCAGGTCCGAGATCGGTCCCGACTTGAGGCAGTCGGCCTCGTTCCAGTCGTCGGCAATGCATGAGGAGTCGCGCACGGTCTCGAAGAACCGGCTGTTATGGGCGGTAATGACCAGGCGATTATCTTCGTGTCGTTCGACGATCGCCGCCGCAATCGGCAACGCCCCGAGCAAGCTCGTGTCGTCGGCCGTCGCGAGATGCGGCTTCGGACTATGGGCGTCCGTTCGCCCACGCGTATCGACGCTCCGCAAACGGTGAACTGCAGCCGGCATGCCAGCCGCTTTGAACGAGAGGAGTTAATTCTCTCTTGCTGCGACCTCGATTTAAGCGAAATTCTACCGATTCTTAACCCAGGTCAGTCAGATCGTCTTAGGTGAAGCGATTGCTCCGCGGAAAGCCGATCGGCGGCATGCGTCCGGCGGCGCCCCGCGCCGCGCGCCAAGGAGTCAGGTCGGTTTCGGTCCGGGTCCGCCCCGTTTCCCCTCCCAATGCCCAGCTCAGGCCCTCGGCAAGATTGAACGCGGCGGCGTCCGACAGGCCGCCATCGCGATAGCGCTGGAGGGTCACGCCCTGGCCCCGCGCGAGCTCGGGCAGTTCGGCGATCGGGAAGACCAGCAATTTGCGGTTCTCGCCGACGACGGCGACGGCATCCGCGCCCGATGGGACCGCACGAACCACGGCGACCCGTCCACCAGGCCTGAGATTGACCAATTGCTTGCCCTTGCGAGTCTCGGCGAGCGTGGCTTCGCCCGACGTGACGAACCCGCGTCCGTCGGACGACGCGACCAGCAACTTTAACTCCGGGCGGACGACCAGCAACTGGACGATATCGACCTCGGCTTCGAGGTCGATGAACAGGCGGACGGGTTCGCCAAAACCGCGCGCGCTCGGCAACTTGTCGCTGGCAAGGGTGTACACCCGGCCGTTCGACGCGAAGAGCGCCAGCCGATCGGTCGTCTGGGCATGGAAATGGATGAATGGCTCATCCCCCTCGCGCCACTTGAGGTCGGCCACCTGCTCGAGCGCGAGATGTCCTTTCATCGCCCTGATCCAGCCGCGCTGCGACAGGATAACGGTGATCGGCTCCTTCTCGATCATTGCCGACCAGTCGATTTCGCGCGTCGGGGCGACCTCCTCGATGCGAGTCCGGCGGTCGTCGCCAAACTTGTCCTTGAGCGACGCGAGGTCGCGCTTGAGCCGGGTCCGCTGGCGCGCCGGGCTTTCGATCAGCTTGACCAGCTCGTCGCGCTCTTTGCCCAAGGCCTCACGTTCCCTGGCAATCTCCATCTCTTCGAGCTTGCGCAACTGGCGAAGGCGCATGTTGAGGATTGCTTCGGCCTGGCGGTCGGTCAGTGAGAATTCGGCAATCATGACCGGCTTGGGCTCGTCCTCGGTGCGGATGATCTCGATCACCCGGTCGAGGTTGAGGAAGGCGATCAGGAACCCGTCGAGCAGCTCGACGCGATCGTCGATCTTGCCGATGCGCACCTGGCTGCGGCGGACCAGCACCTCGATCTGGAAGGCCAGCCAGGCGGTCAGCGCCTGCTTGAGGCTCATCACGCCCGGCGTCCGGGTCGCGTCGAGCACGTTGAGGTTGAGCGGGAAACGGATCTCGAGGTCAGTCAGCCGATAGAGGCTCTCGAGCAGCAATTCGGGATCGACTGTCCGTGCGCGCGGCTCCAGCACCAGCCTGACCTGCTCGTCGCTCTCGTCCTTTACGTCGGCGAGGATCGGCAATTTCTTGTCCCCGATCAGCGCCGCGATCTGCTCGATCAGCTTGGCCTTCTGGACGCCATATGGAATCTCGCTGACCAGCAAGTGCCAGCCGCCGCCCTTCTCGCGTTCGATCGAAATGGTGGCGCGCAGCCGGAAGCTGCCGCGCCCGGTTGCGTAAGCCGACGCAATGCTTTCCCGGCTATCGACGAGCACCCCGCCGGTCGGAAAGTCCGGCCCGGCGACAAAGTCCATCAGCGCGCTGTCTTCGGCCTTGGGATTGTCGATCAGATGCTCGGCGGCATCGATCAGCTCGCTCACATTGTGCGGCGGGATCGAGGTCGCCATGCCGACCGCAATTCCGCTTGCGCCGTTGGCTAGCAGGTTGGGAAACATGCCGGGGAAGACTTCGGGCTCTTCCTCTTCGCTATTGTAGGTCGGCTTGAAATCGACCGTTCCATCGTCGAGCCCGGTCATGAGCTGGATCGCGACCTTGGTCAGCCGCGCCTCGGTGTAGCGATAGGCAGCAGCGTTATCGCCGTCGATGTTGCCGAAATTGCCCTGGCCGTCGACGAGCGGATAGCGAAGGGCGAAATCTTGGGCGAGGCGGACCATCGCGTCATAAACCGACTGGTCGCCATGCGGGTGATATTTGCCGATGACGTCGCCGACCACGCGCGCCGATTTCTTGTAGGCGCCGCTGGGGTCGAGCCGGAGCAGGCGCATCGCCCACAGCAAGCGGCGGTGGACCGGCTTCAGCCCGTCGCGGACATCGGGCAGCGAGCGCGCCGTGATCGTCGACAGCGCATAGACCAGGTAACGTTCGGACAGTGCCGCATCGAACGGCGTGTCGATGGTGGTGGAGGGAAGATCTTCAGTGGGCATGGGCGGGGCTTAGCAATGCCCCGCCCGCTGCGTCAGTAGAAATCAGCCGCCGGTCGGTGTCGCGATATCCGCGACCGCTTTCCACGCCCCGTCGGCCTGCTTCTTGAACACGGTGACATAGGTCCCTTGGCCGTTGACGACCTTCTTGGTCTTCACGTCGGTGTAGGTCACCTTGAACGAACCCGTGGTGTAAGCGAGGTCGCCCGAGGCGTCGGTACGTTCGTTGGTGAAGTCGAGCGCAAAGGCGGGATCCTTGAGGTCGTCGGCATTGGCCTTGGTAATCGCGTCGATCCCTTTGACCGTGCGCTCGGGGACCGCGAGCACCGCGTCGGACGCGTAGTGCGACGTCAGTTTTGCGGCGTCCTTGGCCTTGAACGCGGCGAGCATGTCGGCTTCCGCCGCCGCGACTGCGGCGCTGGCATCACCGCCGTCGGCTGCGCCATTGGTTGCCGCGGCATCGCCCGTGGCCTTACCTTTGTCGCCATATTGCTGGCAGCCGACGAGCGCGAGTGCGAGCACCGACGTGATTACAACCAAACGTTTCATATTGCCCCCTTGTCCGAGCGGAACAGTCAACCGCTCATTGGTGTGGGCTACGATCTATTTGACGCGGCACAGGCGGCCCAAGCGGCTGGCGGTAGCACTCGGCCGCCATGCCCACTAATCAAAACGTTCGGGCCTATTCCGCGGCGGTTGCCGTCGGCTGCGTCCAGCCGCCATGCACATCCGCCTGCGAGCGCTCCATTTCCGGAATCAACCACTCGCGGAAACGCTTGACCTTGGGGGTCAGCTTGCGATCGGTCGGATAGACCAGCCAATAGGCCCAGCCTCGCGCCGAGACCCGGTCGGGGAACGGGACGGCAAGCCGACCGGCGGCAACATCGCCTTTCCACAGCAGGGGCGTCAGCAAGGCAAAGCCCTGCCCGGCCATCGCCGCATGTCCCTCGTTGGCCTGGTTGTCGAGCCGGATGCCGGCCTTGCGCAAAACCTGTTCGTCGGCGGGCACGCCATTGTCGGCAAACCATTGCTGCCACCAGTCGTCGCCGGGGCCGATGAGATTCTGGTTGGGCATATCCTCGGGTTCAAGCTTGCGCCCCAGCTTGCGCTCGGCCTCCCTGATACAATCCGGGCTGGCCATTGGCGTGAAGCTGGACTCGAACAGGCGGTGGTGCTCGAGCCCCTCCCAGCCGCCGCCGCCGGCACGGATGGCGACGTCCGCGTCGCCAGCTCGCAGGTCGCACAGCTCGTTGCTGGTCGTCATGCGCACGGCAAGGTCCGTGTGTTCCATCTGGAATGCGCCCAGGCGCCACGCCAGCCAGGTGTTGGCGAAGGTGTGCGTGGTGGAAACGGTGAGCAGGGACTCATCTTCCTGGCGATGGCTCGCAAACGCGGACTCGATCGTGTCGAACGCCGTCGACAGCGCGGGCAGCAAGCGGGCGCCGAGTGGTGTCAGGCGAACCCGGCCGCGTTCGCGCACGAACAAGGGTGAGCCCATCCGTTCTTCGAGGCTTTTGACCTGATAGGAAACGGCTGCTTGGGTCATGCCCAGCTCGGCCGCGGCCGCGGTGAAGTTTTCGGTTCGGGCAGCCGCTTCAAAGGCCCGTATCGCGGCGAGGGGCGGAAGGCGTCGCATAAGCCCACCTAATAAATCCACCTTATGGTCTCTGTCGAGTGTTTGATTGGAAATTCTTCCCGGCGAATCGTAGATCATTCCCTGCCGCCGGCGAGGTTTTCTCTCCCCTCCCAGCCCCCCACGCCGGCGGCCAACGACAATGAAAGGAGAAGCGCCATGACTTATGGCCTAAGCACCAGTGCGTTCATCGAAGACGGGCCCGAAGTGCAGGCCATGCGCTCACGGTCGTCATATTCGACCGCGCGGTCGTGGCGCGCCCTGACAGCCGAGCGACGGCTCGCTCTGATCGAGCAGGCGCTCGAGCCTGCGAACGACCGGATTGACGCTTACCCCCTGGCCCTTTGAGCCGGGAGGAACAGAGGAGATGGTCACCATGATTGATGAGATTTTTGATCGCGCTTATCGCGACGGCCGCGCCGAATTGAACGGCAATCTTGCCAACTCGATTGCCGGACTGTTCCGGTCTCTGGGCAACAGCTTCAAGGTCCTTCATCGGATCGAATGGAGTGCGCCCTGGCAACAGCCCGCTCGGCTGCGCAAGCATCACTAACTCCCCCTGAGGAGCGCGGGCTAGCACGCACCGCGCTCCTCGCTTATAGCCGCGGCTCCTTCCACTTTTGTTGGAGTAATGCGCACCGTGGCTCGCCGCCGCCAGATATACGAGGGCAAGGCCAAGATCCTCTACGAGGGTCCCGAGCCGGGCACGCTCATCCAATATTTCAAGGACGACGCGACCGCGTTCAACGCCCAGAAACGCGGCACGATCAGCGGCAAGGGCGTGATCAACAACCGCATCTCCGAGCATATCTTCACTTCGCTCGCGGCGATCGGTGTCCCCACGCATTTCATTCGCCGGCTAAACATGCGTGAGCAGCTCATTCGCCAGGTCGAGATCATTCCGATCGAGATCGTGATACGCAATGTCGCCGCCGGTTCGCTGTCCAAGCGTCTCGGCATCGAGGAAGGCACTCAGTTGCCCCGCACGATCATCGAATATTATTACAAGGATGACGCGCTCGGCGACCCGATGATCGCCGATGAACATATCGCCTGCTTCGGCTGGGCCACCCAGGACGAGATGAACGACATCGCCGACATGGCGATCCGTGTGAACGACTTCCTGTCGGGCATGTTCGCGGCGATCGGCATCCGCCTGATCGACTTCAAGCTTGAGTTCGGCCGGGTGTGGGACGGCGACTTCGCGCGCGTCATCCTCGCCGACGAAATCAGCCCCGACGGCTGCCGGCTGTGGGACATCAAGACCAACGAGAAGCTCGACAAGGACCGCTTCCGCCAGGACCTGGGCGGGGTCGAGGAGGCCTATCAAGAAGTCGCCCGGCGGCTCGGCCTGCTCCAGCCGGAGGAGGAATCCGCGGTGCTCGACCTCGACAGCCACCGGAAGAAACGCGGGAAGTGACGCTTCGGCGCGCACGCGTCGTCACGCTCAACGCTGCACTCGGGCCGCTGGACTATCGCGTGCCCGAGGGCATGGCGCCAAATGGCGAACTCCCGCCCGGCTCGATCGTCATTGCTCCGCTCGGCCCGCGCCAGTTGCTCGGCGTGGCGTGGGAGGCCGATCGCTTGCCGGCCAATGAAATTCCGGATTCGCGCCTGCGCCCGCTCGCCGGGCTGGTCGACGTGCCGCCGATTGCCGCCCCGCTTCGGCGGCTCGCCGAATGGACTGCCGATTATTATCTCGCGCCGCTGGCGTCGGTGCTGCGGATGGTACTGCCGTCGTCGGCCGCGCTCGAAGGCTCGCTGCAGCTGATCGAATATCGCCCGACCGGGCTGATCCCCGACCGCACGACCCCGCAACGCGATAAGGCGCTCGCCGCGATCGCCGGCCGCCAGGGCACGATCCGCGAGCTCGCCGACCTTGCCGAGGTCAGCCACGCGGTGCTGCGCGGCCTGGTCAATGCCTGCGCGCTCGAAGCGGTCGTGGTCGATGCCGATCGCCCGCTCCCGTCCCCGGATCCCGAGTTCGCGCCGCCCGCGCTCAACGCCGAGCAGCGCGATGCCGCCGCGAGCCTCGCCGCGGCGATCGGCAAGGGGTTCGATCCGGTGCTGCTCGACGGCGTTACAGGATCGGGCAAGACCGAAGTCTATTTTGAGGCGATTGCCGAGTGCCTGCGCCAGGGAAGGCAGGCGCTCGTCCTGCTCCCCGAAATCGCGCTCACCGAGCCGTTCCTCAAGCGCTTCGAGGCGCGTTTCGGCTGCGCCCCGGTCACGTGGCATTCGGGGCTGCGCTCATCCGAGCGGCGCCGCGCCTGGCGCGGGATCGCCAGCGGCGAAGCCAAGGTCACGGTCGGCGCCCGCTCGGCCTTGTTCCTGCCCTACGCCAAGCTCGGCCTGATCGTCATCGACGAAGCCCACGAGCCGAGTTTCAAGCAGGAGGACGGGGTCCAGTATCACGCCCGCGACACGGCGGTGATGCGCGGCAAGTTCGAGGACATTCCGGTGGTGCTTTCGTCGGCGACCCCGGCGATCGAGAGCAAGCATATGGTCGAGCTTGGCCGCTACCGCGAAGTCACGCTGCCCCAGCGGTTCGCCGAGGCCCGATTGCCCGATATTCGCGCGATCGACCTGACCCAGGACCCGCCGCCGCGTGGCCGCTGGCTCGCCCCGCAATTGGTCGCCGAGCTTGAAGTCAATCTCGCGGCCGGCGAGCAGTCGCTGTTGTTCCTCAACCGCCGCGGCTTCGCCCCGCTGACCCTGTGCCGCCACTGCGGCCACCGCTTCCAATGCCCCAATTGCACCGCGTGGATGGTCGAGCACCGGCTGATGCACCGCCTGGCCTGCCACCATTGCGGCTACGTCACGCCGCCGCCGGCCAAATGTCCAGAGTGCGGCACCGAGGACAGCCTGGTCGCCTGCGGTCCCGGGGTCGAGCGCATCGCCGACGAGGTCGCCGCGCTGTTTCCTGACGCGCGCACCGCGATCGTCACCTCCGACACCATCTGGTCGCCGCAACGCGCCGCCGAATTCGTCGCCGCGATGGAGTCCCACGAGATCGACATCGTCATCGGTACCCAATTGGTGACCAAGGGCTATCACTTCCCCAACCTCACGTTGGTCGGCGTCGTCGATGCCGATCTTGGACTGTCGGGCGGCGACCTCCGCGCAGCCGAGCGCAGCTTCCAGCAGATCCAGCAGGTCGCGGGCCGCGCCGGCCGCGGCGACAAGCCCGGGCGCGTGTTTGTCCAGACCCACGAACCCGATGCACCGGTAATCGCCGCGCTCGTGTCGGGCGACGGCCCGGGTTTCTACGCCGCCGAGACCGCGGCCCGGCGCGAGGCGGCGATGCCGCCGTTCGGCCGGCTGGCCGCGATCATTGTCTCGGCCGAGGATGGCAACGAAGCGCAGGAGGTTGCCCGACGCATTGGCCACGCTGCGCCCGCGGTGGAGGGGATGGCGGTATTTGGCCCCGCCCCCGCCCCGCTCGCCATGCTCCGCGGCCGCCATCGTCAGCGGATCCTGGTTCATGCCCGACGCAGCCTCGACGTCCAGGACGTCATCCGCGACTGGCTGGCCGAAATTGAATGGAGTGCGAAGGTCCGCGTCAGCGTTGACGTCGACCCCTACAGTTTTCTTTAGGCCGGGACTGGCGCCGCGAGGCGCTGTCGCACCCACATCGGCTGGATCAGCTCGCCTTTCTGGATCGCGCGCCACAGCAGCCACAGCCCGAACACGGTCGCCACCGCAATCGCGATCACCGATGCCTCGAGGCCAAAGCCGTTGCCGCTCAACAGCGGCGGGCCACTCAACTGGGCATCGACCATCCCATCCACCTTCGTGCCCGAAACCGGGATGTCGTAAATCTCGCCCTGCGTGAAATTCCACGCCGCATGGAGGCCCATCGGCAGCCACAGGCTGCGGGTCAGCATGTACGCGGCGCCGAGCATAACCCCGGCCTCGAATGCAATGCCGACCGCCGCGATCCAGCTGGCGTTGGGATTATTCAGGTGTGCTGCACCGAAGAAAGCCGAGGTCAGCAGCAAGGCCACCCAGCTGCCGCCGAATTGCTCCAGCCAGCGGAACAGGATTCCGCGGAACAACAGCTCTTCCGTAACCGCGGCGCCGACCGTCGGCACGATCAGCGCCGACAGCAGGCCGTTCAAGCTGCCGATCCCCACGATCCGGTAAATCCCGAGAACACCCGCGATCGCCACGGCAATGGAGAAAATGACCGTTCCGCCGACCAAGCCGAGCAGCAGCTTGCGCAGCCAGTTGGCATCGCGGAGGTCGTTGCGTTTGGGATCGCCCAGCTTGGCGATGACGAAGACGTAGAGTGGGATCAGGAACAGGATAGCCAACAGGTAAATCTTCATCTCGGGCGAGAAACCCGGGATCGACGGCTTCGCCAGGATGACGATCGCTCCGGCAATCCCAATGCCAAGATACCACAGGAGGCTGCCGACGATCATCGCGACCAAAGGAAAGTCCCAGATTTTTCTCCACAACGGCTTGTCGGTGCGCGCGCTCACAGTCCCATCAGGCATTTTCGTCCCCCTTTTGCGCCACGTTTGACCGGACCGCCGAAAGCTTCAAGGCCCGACGCAATAAGGCTTAGAATTTATGCACTTGTCTCTCGCATCGAGCAGGCTAGGCTTGGTTGCGGGGGGACGATGATCAAGGGAATTCTCGCAGCGTTGGTTACGGCCCTGTGCCTGGCAGGCACCAGGGCAACGGCCGCGGAGCCGGTTTGGCAGGCGGCGGAGACCGCCCATTTCGTCGTCTACAGCACCAGCGGCCAGGCCGAGATCGACCGGCTCGCCACCGACCTTGAAACCTATGACATGCTCATGCGCATGGCGACCGGGATCCATGAAGATCAGCCGTCCGTCAAAGTCCGCATCTATCAGGTCCAGGGCATGTCCGACGTCCAGCGCGCGCTTGGCCTCGACGACGATAGCGGGATCGCCGGTTTCTACGACAGCAACGGCCTTGGCCCCTTTTTAGTGACGCCGCGCAAGACCGGTTACGAAGGCGAGGATTTCGGGCCCGGCCTGGTGATGCATCACGAATATGCGCACCATTTCATGCTGCAATATTTCCCCGCCAGCTATCCCGGCTGGTATGTCGAAGGCTTCGCCGAACTCATCGGCTCGAGCAAGACGATGCCCGACGGCCGCATCGGCTATGGCATGCCGGCCAAGCATCGCGGCCACGACATCGCGGCCTATTGGGTTCCGCTGCAGGAGCTCATGACCAAGGACAAGGTGTGGGGCCTCGATACCTACGCGCAGGGCTGGGCGCTGACCCACTTCCTGACCTTCGATAAGACCCGCGCGGCCGAGCTGCGCCAGTATCTCCTGGCACTGAAGTCCGGAGCACCGCTGGATCAGGCGGCCAAGGCGTTCGGAGACCTCGCGGTGCTGAACCAGGACGCACGCAAATACATCACCAGTGGTGGATTCGACTACAAGCCGGTCAAAGTGACCATCGCCTTGCCCGTGATTCAACGGATGCGCCCGGTCGCGCCGGGCGAAGCCGCCTTGATCCCCGAGGTCATCGCGTTTCGCGACGATGACCTCAACGCCTATAAGAAGACCGGCGCGCGCGACCGCGAGCACAAGCTTCGGGACGCCGACCTGAGGCGCATTCGGGAGAAGGCGGCGACGTACGCAACCGACCCGTTTGCCCTGTCGTTCCTGGCCGAGGCCGAATTTGCGGCCGGCAATTACGCCCAGTCCGAAAGCGCCGCCGACCGGCTGCTGGCGGTCGACCCCAACAGCGTCCGCGGCCTTGCCCGCAAGTCGATCGACGTTGCGCTTCAGGCGAGCGGCCTGTCAGGGGCGGAGAAAGCGGCCAGGATCGCCGAGGCGCGCGGCCTTGCCGTTCGCGGCAACAAGCTCGATCCCAACGAGGCGCTGCCCCTGATTGCTTACTTCCAGAGCTTCCGCGCGGCCGGCGAGCAACCGCCAGCGGTTGCGATCGACGGTTTGATGCAGGCCGCGAGCACCCTGCCACGCGACACACGCACCCTGACCATGCTCGTCGACGAGCTCGCCGCGCAACACCGATGGGCCGAGGCTATCGCGTGGCTCTCGCCACTTGCCAACGCGCTGGATGATTCGCCGCTACGGGATTCGATCCGCGAGAAGCTCCAGCACCTTCGCGACGAATATGCCAAAGCGAACGGCGGAGCCCCCGCGGCTAAAGGCTGAGGTTACCCTGCGGCGACGCGCTTTCGGCGTCGAGCAGTTGGCGCTTACGGTCGAGCCCGCCGGCATAGCCGCCGAGCGTTCCGTCGCTGCGGATCACCCGATGGCACGGGATCAGCACCGCGACGTGGTTGTCGCCATTGGCCGTGCCGACTGCGCGAACCGCCTTGGGCTGGCCAATCGCCGCGGCGATCTCGGCATAGCTCCGGGTCTCGCCCAGCGGAATCTTGCGCAGCTCGCGCCACACCGCTTCCTGGAACGCGGTGCCGGCGACATCGATCGGCAAATCGGGCGCGGCCGCGGGCCGTTCGATCGCTGTCAGCGCGCCTTCGACCAACTCCTTGAGCCCGCCGTCGTCACGCACCACCGTCGCGTTCGGAAACAGGCGCTTCAGCGACGCCTCGCTGTCGTCGAACGTCAGGCGGCAAATGCCCTTCGAGGTCGTGGCGATCAGCATCGTCCCGATCGGGCTATCGAACGATGTCCAGCGGATGGTCTCGCCGCGCCCGCCGTCGCGCCATGCCGATGGGGTCATGCCGAGCCTCTCCTTCGCATCTGAATAAAAACCGCTCGGCCCCGAATAACCGGCGTCGTAGATTGCGTCGGTCACCCGGCCGTTGGCCTTGAGCGCGGTCTCGGCCCGCTTGTTGCGCAGGCCGCGTGCATATTCGGCCGGTGACACGCCGAGGTCGCGCTTGAACAGCCGCTGGAAATGGTGCGGCGCATAGCCGACCGCGCTCGCCAGTTCATCGAGGTTCGGCGCTTCTTCCGCCTGCTCGATCAGCTGCACCGCTTTCGCCACCGCTTCACGGTCGCGGCCAACTTCGTCCGGCTTGCACCGCATGCACGCCCGGAAGCCGGCGGCTCGTGCCTCCTCCGCGGTGGCATAAAAGTCGACATTCTCGCGCTTGGGTCGCTTCGCCGGGCAACTCGGCTTGCAATAGATGCCGGTGGTTTTCACCGCGCCGATGACGCGGCCGTCCCACGCCCGGTCGCGGCGCATGAACGCTGCCCAGGCGGTGTCGGCATCGAGGCGCGCGACATTGGTCATCGGGTCCGATTTAGGCGCCGGAATCGCGCTGGCAAGCGTGGCCATGGTCAGTTCCTCTCGATCTTCGCGGAAAAGCAGCCGCGCGTGGCGTTATGGGCGTGGATGATCTTGATCTCGGGGTTGGCGAACAGTTTGCGGATACCCGCGTCGGCCTCGCCTGGCTGGGTCAGGATCGCGTCGGCCATCATGCCCGCGTGGTCGAACCCGCGCAGCGACAACACCCGCGTTTCGAACACCGGCGGCACCTCATCGACATATTCGGCCGGC